>Ga0316209_1002024_pt1 | contig 17881 bp, 15 predicted proteins | sample 6monopyrite_MG_FD_204945 | JGI IMG/M metagenome (GOLD analysis project Ga0316209, IMG submission 204945) | Microbial mat bacterial communities from mineral coupon in-situ incubated in ocean water Damariscotta River, Maine, United States -... | ecosystem: Environmental > Aquatic > Marine >...
CTTTCTGCACATGCAGGTCATTCGGCCCGATTTGACACATGTGCAGTCTACATCAAACACATGGCCGCATTACTTGCTAAATGCGAAAAAGGGCGACGTGTTTGTCGTTTTCGATGTGCGCCGCTACGAAAACAATACCCTGAAACTGGTTGAAATGGCGCATGCCCGTGGTGCCAAGATCATTCTGTTTACCGATCAGTGGCGGTCTCCGGTGCATCATCTCGCCGACATCAGCCTGAGTTGCAGGATCATCGTCCCTTCCGCATGGGATTCAAACGCAACCACGATGCTGCTGATTGAAACCATGATCTCATCTGTTCAGAACCTGAACTGGACCCAAACCAAGACCCGGATCGAAACACTCGAAGAGATGTTCGATCAAACGAAACTCTTCAGGAAATTCACCTAGCTTAGTGGTAGCCCGCTACAGGTCTTCTTTCTTAACAGATGCGATTTCTCAAACGTGCACATTGGGAGTGAGGTGCCCCTAGATTTGCGCGCGAATTGCTCGGTCATTTTGAACCAAGGAGAGGCAGAAACGAGCGAGGAAATTTGGTCTGCGAAAAAGTCCAAGCAGGACGCAGTGCCGAAAGTTATGGACCCTGGCTAAACGTTCAGCAAAATAGATGAACAGCAGAGGATCAGAACTACTCTAAGGAATTTTGCCAAGAGATCAGAGCGCTTCAGGTTCAAAAAATGCGAACCGAACAAAACCGGAATGTTCAGACATATGTTTGTACTTGGTGCTGGAATGCGGGACGTACGGCACTAGGTCATTGAAAATGATATGGAGGCGAGTACCGGAGGATATCAGGATGGATATAAAATATAACAAAAACAATATCTTGATGGCCATTGAGGGAATCAATAACACACACAAAGACTCACAGCTTGATACCAAATCTGGGTGTACGGTTGTGGGAGCCCGCATACACCGAGAAAAGATACTATTTCCGCTCAATTTGTGGCGATTTTGATGTCCACTGATCAATCCGGTTCTTACTTTCATAGGTGACCGTTTATGATCTTGAGAACACTGGGAATATAGCGTTCAATCAACCCGAGCCTGCGGGCAGATTTTACCACTGTGCTTTCGCAGTGGATGGAACCATCGTCGGGTGGATATGCTCCTTCCGTCATCTTTGCATATCTTATGAGACACTTACGTTTGCATAGGAGTGCCCGCAGGCTCACCGCAGTGAGGCCGTAGATGAATTCAATAACACAACTGAAAACTGCAATGGGTCTCGGTGATGTTGCTCATCTGATAGGTTTTAAGCCCAAGTCTCTATCTTACATTTTGTATGTGACGCCGCCCGCTTCGCGCTACACGCAGTTCACAATTCCCAAAGCCAGTGGCGGCACACGGGAAATATGGGCCCCAATACCTCAGTTAAAGCTGGCTCAGCGGCGTCTGTCGGAGCACCTTCAAAACTGCCTAAACGACATTGAGGCAAAACAGATCGTCAAACGAGATTGCGTTCTTGCGCACGGATTCAAACGTGAATTTTCTATAGCAACGAACGCTCACAATCACGTCGGTCGCAGATGGGTCTTAAATCTGGACCTGAAGGATTTCTTCCCGAGCATCAACTTTGGACGTGTGAGAGGTTTCTTTATTAAGAACAAACACTTCAGTCTGCACCCCGATACCGCAACAGTTCTGGCCCAAATCATCTGCCACGATAACCAACTCCCACAGGGAGCACCCACTTCCCCCGTTGTTTCAAACCTTATCGCAGGACTGCTGGACATACGTCTCAATAAGCTGGCTGCACGTAACCGATGCACCTATACCCGCTATGCAGATGACATTACCTTCTCCACCAACCTTTCTAGTTTTCCTGAAAGCCTTGCAAAGCTAGACCCATCCGGAGATTGGCGTTTGGCAGCCATTCTGGACAAGCGCATCAAGCAGTCCGGTTTTACAGTGAACGCAAAGAAGACCAGGATGCAGTACAGGCGATCCCGCCAAGATGTCACCGGTCTCATTGTAAACACAGAAGTTGGCGTCAAACGAGAAAGACTAAAGGCGGTTCGTGCCCAAGTTCACAACCTGGTAAGAAATGGCACCTGTCACATTTCAGGGGACCCCAAGCAGCCCATAACCTTGGACAGTTTGCAGGGACACTTAGCCCATATCGCGTGGGTGAAGGGTCGGCATGTGGAATACTCTAGGTCAGACACACATTGGAAACGTGAACCAGGGTATGTTCGCATGTACCGCGAGTTCTTGGATTATCAGAGCTTCGTAGGTAACGCACAGCCCACCATCATTTGTGAAGGCAAGACAGACAATGTTTACCTCAGGTGCTCCATCAATCGAATTGCTGGGGCACCAAAAAACTTAGTCGATAAATCAACAGCATCTGGACTCGGAGTGCGGTTGTTTGAATTCACCGATACAACGTCATGGGTCCAACGGCTACACGGTGGAACAGGTGACTTGAAGAACCTGATAGATTGGTATGCTGAACGAATGCGTGTGCTTTCTGCGAAGAAGTTTGCGGCACCAGTGATCTTAGTCGTGGACAACGACGCTGGTTCAAAAAAGAGCGGTCTGAACTCGTTGGTGAAGGCAAAAACAAAGTCAAAAACTGCAATTGATGGTTCCAGTGATTTTTACCACGTGGGTCAGAACCTTTACTTGGTACATACGCCAAAGACAGCCACAGGTGGTGACACCATGATCGAAGACTTCTTACCTTCTGCCGTTAAGAAACAGAAGCTGAAGGGCAAAACACTTGAATTGAATGAAGCCAAGTTCGATCCCAAGAAGAACTACGGGAAAGTGCCTTTGGCAGAGACAATCGTTAAACGTCAACAGGACAAGATCAACTTCTCCGCATTCTTACCCTTGCTGCAACGTATCTCCAAGGCCATCGATCATTTCGACAAAAGCCCATTAAAGGTTTGATTGGTGCCTCTCAAAATCGGTCGTTCTTGCGTCTCATAACCTTGTCGTTGTGCAACACTGATTTATTTGGAAATCTGTTTTCTTAAAACTCATTATCGAAACTTTTTTCCAAATATGATACAGCGAGTTGAGTTTCAAGAATCGAAGGAGATGCCATGCTGATCGGATATGCGAGGGTTTCAACCAATGGACAGAACTTGGATGGTCAGATGGACCGATTGAGAGAAGCTGGCTGTGAACGTATATTCGAGGAGGTTGCATCAGGGGCCAAGTTGGACCGTCCCGTTCTTGATGAAGCTCTCAGCTACTGCCGTGCCGGTGATACCTTTGTGTGCCTTAGCCTCAGCCGTGTCGCGCGATCAGTGCAACATCTGATCCAGGTCGTAGCTGATTTTGAAGAGCGGGATATTGGCTTCAAGTCTTTGACCGAGACTATCGACACCACCACACCAACGGGCCGGATGCTGTTCACTATCATGTCCGCCTGTGCTCAACTTGAGCGTGATGTTCTCATAGAGCGGACCAAGATCGGTCTGGCCGCTGCAAAGCGACGTGGGAAGCTGGGTGGTCGCCCAAAGAAGATGACAGATGTGCAGATCGCATCTGCCAAGGAGATGTTCATCAAGGATATCCCCGCCGCAGAAATCGCATCTGCCTTCGGCATATCGGTCGCGACACTGTATAGAACGATCCCAGCCAATACCCGATAGTGGTTCGATAGCGGATGCTCTTAATTCGAATATCCAGTTCTATTCAAGCAGAGCGCCATGGGTAGCTACCACACCACTCCAAGCTCCATTCCAGCCAATAGCAGCAGATATATCTGTGAGCCCACGGATACCTCAAAGGTACGTTGGAGGCCCCCTGCATGGGTCACAACTTCCCCCCCCATGTAACTGCCCACCTCTCCAGACCGGGTGTAATAATGCCTCGTAAGGCGTGTGCAGCGGTTGACGGGCATCGGTGGTAAGAAACTCGATACCCTGGGTGATGATATACCTCCACCGCTTTCTTTGACGCCGGTGGCGGATTTCGATCTGGGTCATTCTGATCACTCTGGCTATCCGCTGAATTCGTTGCCTGGGGGGCGTGTAGCAGTGCATTGCTTGACGCCATTCTTGTTTATGTTTCTTCTTCCATTGGCGCAGACGCAACGAGGTGAAGAACCGGCCTTGGCCCGTACGGACACAACGACGGTTCAACTCATCACAGAAATCTTGCATTGTTGTTGACTGACCTTGATTGCGGCGGACAACCCATCTTAACACCTGCAAAACCTGATCTCTGCGTTGTTTGGCTATTTGTTGTTTCTTTGAATTGGCTTTGTGTGAGTAGTTTTTAATTCTGTCAGACCCAAGTTTGCCACCGGATGCCCTGTATGCATTGAGGCCGGATAACTTGGCCTTATGTTGTTCCTCGGTCTTTGTTTCGATCTTCTGATGCAGGCCTGCTTGAACAATGTTGTTCACATTCATTCCGGTGGATGCATCATAGACCCTGTGTCCCAGACCTTGTTTTTGGATCAACATAAACACATCGGCACGACGCGCAATTCGATCTGCGTCTGACACCAATAGAGTAAGACCAATTTTTCGTTTCATCAGCTTGAGACACTTACCCAAACCAGAAGCCATCCGAACCTCTGGGTCAGCACGTCCTGACATTGCTTCGGTTACATCGGCGCTGGTAGATTTGACGATGCTGAACTCAGGATACTTGGATTTTATTCTCCGAAGCTGACTTGCGTACTCACCCTTCACTTGCTTCTGGGTGCTGACACGTCGATAGAGGATGACATCCCCGGTAGAAATCTTGGCTTTGATGGTGTCCAAGGTCATAGGCCCACCATGTGTAAAACCCTGACTATAGGTTGAGGAACAATTGAGGTCAGATTATCACCACACACCAAACAGAGCATAGCTAGGCCGCCATGCCCCATGTACTTTGTGGTGATCGTCATTGCTCTCAACCGCGTTACCTCTGAACCTGCAATTCAAGTGCCATGCACTTTGCGGCTGAGTATTTAGGAGCACATTTCCTTTTTGATCAGGTGGTATTTGGAAAAATGTGAATTTGGCAAATTCGTTCGTCACAAATGAAGCTGCAAGGCGATTGAAATGCTAAATATCTTTGGAGGTATCAGCCATGAACGAACGCAAACAAATCACCGTCAGATCAGTTAAAAAATCCACTTACGCCAAGCTACAAGAAGTCAAATCTACGTCTCACGTACCACTTGGACCGCTTTTGGATGAAGCTGTTGAATTCTGGTTCGATCACCTGCCAGAGGAAGCCGGAAATCAGCAAGTAGTGGATACGACCAATTAGTGAAACCGATCCGGGGCTCAACGCTCATACGACACAACACAGCGGAGCGGCATGGAAACCAATCATACACCCGGATCGGTGATTGGGAATGTCAACCAAATCCCCTTCAGTTCAAGAAGGATACAAATCATCATAGGTAAATGGCGGATGCTTTTCCTCATCATAGGCAACACCCCAGAGCCCATACCCTAGTTGCATCATGTATGGTTCCAAATTGATGGAGTAATACACCTCCTGAACCTCAATAGCCTGGCAGATCACCCGCTGATAATCCCAGACAAAGCTGGCCTGTGCGGCGGGCGCGGCATCATCGGTCTCGGTGTTCCAGATCGACACATGCCACCGGTTCAGGTCTGGGCGGGGATATACATCGTGGCTTCCCAAGAACGCGGCCAAATCGGCGGGTAGGAACAGACCAGCAGGATGGAATTGGGCCTGTGGCACCAATGGGTGCGGCGCAACGCGGCGGGCGTCGGATTTGAGATCGGTTGGGTGGAGTGAATACATCATAATGGTGATCCTTGTTTGTTGGTTCACCGGTATTTGGGCGGGACAGTTCGGGAATGCGTCAGGTTCTCTTGAGGGGCACCAGGGGTAGCCTACCGCTGGTATAAAGCTTCATGAACTCAACGAAGCTTACGGGCCGTTTCTGGTGCTCTGGGATGCCCGCTAGACTCTCTGCATGGCTGATAACATCGGCATGCTGCTTCAGTCTGGCTGTGATACCCGCATCGCCTGGGTAACTCTCATAAGCCGCTGCCAGGTGCGGTTCTATGGCGGAGTGGTAACGCTGATCTTCAAGCTTCCGCACTTGCCGTGCATAGCTGGCTTTAAGATCAAGGGGAGGCAAGCCAGTTTCGCGCCGAACAAGATTGCGTTTGAGCAGCCTTTGGTAAATGGCCTCCTTTTCTTCATCGGTGGCATCGATCTCCACCATGGTTTCAATTTCATTTGTCACGAAAAACTCCCGTTCGACTTTTGTCACGAATGGTGGCCCACCACTATTTGGGAAAAATGTGGGCCGATGGGTTCAATTGTCGTGAGGGATCAGCAGCCAGGGCTGGCGATCTGGGCTTGCGCGTCTCGTTCCAGCTTATCCACCAGACCAGGATTAGCCTCTTTCCAGGCCACATAGGCCAGATACCCGGCCTGGTTCACTTCGACTTGTTCTCGGGTGGGCAAAGCGTCGTAATCATCACGGTTCACACCATCGACGAATAACAGCTTAACATCGGTGTACGTATCAACGCAGGCCACGGCTTCGGCCTGGTTCAAAACTCGTATCTCGGCGGTCTCCGAGCACAGGAAATATGCGGCAATCAGGGCAAGGGATTCAGCGGTCAATCAGGTCTCCTTCTTTGTCGGTTGATCGAGTTGCACAAGGTCTTCGACGCTGATGTCACCACCACTGGCCACGATTATGGCCTGCATGGTTTGACGATGCGGCACCACCTGACCACGCCTGATCCTGTAGATCGTGGCGGGATCGACTTTGATCCGTTGGGCGAATTTTGGCCCAGAAATCCTGTTGGTGGTTAAGTAATCATCCAGCGTCATATGTCTATATTGCATATTATGCGTGATTCGAAAATCCTTAAAGTTGTTTTTCTCCCGAATTGCATTCCAATCTCATTGCATTTCGTGCATTATTGACGAGACACAGATGTTCTGGGGGTTTTGGTGCTTCACGACGATCTCAAAAAAGCGCGGCTGGATGCGGGTCTGACAACGGCTCAGGCCGCTGAAAGACTTGGCATCAACCAAAGCTCACTGAGCCGGATTGAGACAGGAGAAACAGCCGTATCCTCGCAGCGATTGATTGATCTGGCACGGCTTTACGGAGTGTCGCCATCAAAGCTTCTAGATGGGGCCGTTGTAAATGCACTTGCCGAGGAAGACCTGAACCGTTTGGGCCAGGTCATCACCTTCGTTGAAGATGTTCTTCAGGGCCAGGAAACCCGGCCATCACCCGAAACCATACGTGATACCATATTGGCGATTTTTCGTCAGGAATCTGAGGCTGCATGGGAGTCTGGAGCCGAATTTAATCCGGCACGGTACCGCGACCTCATTAGTATTTTAGTTAAGAAAAGAATTGAGCAGGAATAATGGATCATACGTCCCACAACAAAATCGTTAGCTTCATCTGGTCCATCGCTGATGACTGCCTTCGCGATGTCTTCGTTCGCGGCAAATACCGTGATGTCATACTCCCAATGTTTGTGCTGCGTCGTCTGGATTGTCTGCTGGAACCCACAAAGCAAGAAGTCCGAGATGAGGTAAAGTTCCAGACGGATGACGCAGGTTTGACCGAACTGGATTCGGCGGGTCTGCGTGAAGCATCCGGCTATGTCTTCTACAACACATCGGAATGGACGCTGAAATCACTACTCGGCAACCCGTCGCAGCTAGAAGCCAACATGGATGCTTACCTGAATGGTTTCAGCGACAATGTGAAAGAGATCATCGTCAATTTCGATCTGCGGACGCAGGTCCGCAAGATGATCGCGGCTGACGTGCTCTTCGACGTGATCGAAAAGTATGTCTCTGAAGACATCAACCTTACGCCCAATGATAAACGTGGCCCTGACGGTCGTGTCCAACCCGCCCTGACCAACCTCGGCATGGGATATGTGTTTGAGGAACTGATCCGGAAGTTCAATGAAGAGAACAACGAAGAGGCCGGTGAGCACTTCACGCCACGTGAGGTTATCAAGCTGATGACCCACCTGTTGTTCGATCCGGTCAAAGACGATCTGCCGCCAGTGTTGACCGTGTACGACCCGGCTTGTGGTTCTGGTGGGATGCTGACCGAGGCACAAAACTTCATCACCGATCCCGATGGCGGGATCAAATCCACCGCCGATGTCTACATCTACGGCAAAGAGGTGAACCCAGAGACCTTCGCAATCTGTAAGTCGGACATGATGATCAAGGGTAACAACCCAGAGAACATCAAGCTCGGCTCTACCCTGGCTACCAACGACTTCTCAACCATGAAGTTCGACTTCATGCTGTCGAACCCGCCATATGGTAAATCGTGGAAGACCGACCAGAAATACATCAAGGATGGTAAGGACGTTCTGGACCCCCGCTTCCAGGTCCATCTTGCCAACTATGACGGTGATATCGAAACCTGTGATGCCACGCCACGTTCATCAGATGGGCAGCTTCTGTTCCTGATGGAGATGGCCGACAAGATGCGAAAGCTGGCCAACAACCCCAAGGGTTCGCGGATTGCGTCAGTTCACAACGGATCGTCTCTGTTCACTGGCGACGCCGGTGGTGGTGAAAGCAACATCCGCCGCCACTTGATCGAAAAGGACATGGTTGAAGCAATCATCCAGCTTCCCAACAACCTTTTCTACAACACTGGCATCACCACCTACATCTGGGTTGTCTCCAACAACAAACCCTCCCATCGGAAGGGTAAGGTCCAACTGATCAATGCGTCTGAGATGTACACCAAACGACGAAAGAACCTGGGCGAGAAGAACTGTGATCTGAGTGACGATCACATCGACACGATCACCGATCTTTACATGTCGCTGGCCGATGAGGGTGTGTCCAAGGTCTTCAACAATGCCGACTTCGGCTACTACAAGGTCACCGTCGAGCGCCCATTGCGGAAGAAGGCTCAGTTCACTCAAGAACGCATCGCCACACTTCGCTTCACCAGCAGCATGCAAGAGGTCATGGGCTGGGTCTATGGCAAATTTGGTGACGAGGTTTACACCAACCTCAAGGACCACAACCAAGCCATTCAAGACTATCTGGAGCGGGAGGAGATCACCCTGTCGCCCAAGAACCGCAAGGCCCTGCTTGATCCGAAGACATGGATCGCACAGCGGGGCCTGATGGACGAGGCTAACCGGTTGATGACCTCGATTGGGCAGGACCTGTTCGATGATTTCAACATCTTCAAGACCAAGGTTGATGGTGATCTCAAAGCCCGCAAGGTGAAGCTTGCCGCTGCTCACAAAAACCAAATTCTGAACGCGGTATCCTGGCGGGATGAGGGTGCCGTCAAGGTGATTAAGAAGCTGCATAAGCTTACTGGCTCCAAGCTAGATGACCTGCTGACCAAGCTTGACGCCGCCACAGAAAACCTACCCGATCACGGGTACTGGCCCACGGGTAGCGCGGATGAATACATCGAATACGAGGCGGACAGCGATCTGCGTGACAGTGAGAATGTGCCGCTCAAGGACGACATCCACACCTATTTCTTGAGGGAGGTACGCCCACATGTGGATGACGCATGGCTGGATATCTCGTCGGTCAAGATCGGCTATGAGATCAGCTTCAACCGCTATTTCTATCAGCACAGACCGCTGCGTGACCTGAACGAAGTCGCAAAGGATATCCTTGAGTTGGAAAAAGAAACCGATGGTCTGTTGAAGCGGTTGGTGAACCTGACAAGTGAGGCCGTGTGATGCAGGATATTCAAGGCGACGATAAAACCCTCGAAGTACTTCTTTCCGGCTCTGCGTTCGGCATCGATTACTACCAGCGTGAATATCGGTGGAAACGCAAGCAGCTTCAGGAACTTGTCGATGATCTGTACGGCCAGTTTTCGCAAACCTATGGTCCCGGCGTACCGCTGGAGAAGCAATCCAAGTATTTCCTCGGCTCCATTGTCATCAGCAAAGCGGGAGATGTGCGCAACATCGTCGATGGTCAGCAACGCATCACAACCCTCACGCTGCTGCTGATATACCTGAACCACCTGCAACAAGGCATCCCTGACCCAGTAGAAGGGCTGCCACGTTTAATCTACGCACAAGAACCCGACGGAAAGAAATTTAAACTCAACATCAAAGAGCGCAATGATTGTATGACGGCGCTTTTAGCCGGTGAAGCGTACAATCCGGAGGGGCATCCCTCTGACTCTGTTAGAAATTTGGTCGAACGCTACGATGATCTAGCGGAGACTTTCCCAGATGGTCTTTCAGACGACGAGCTTCGCATGTTCATCTGGTGGATTATCCGCAATGTGAAACTGATTGAGATTACGGCCAATGATGATGGCGATGCCTACACAATCTTTGAGACCATGAATGATAGGGGGTTATCCCTGACACCGACGGACATGTTGAAGGGCTTTTTGCTGGCCAATATCCAAGACCCGGATAAGCGCCTTGAGGCTGACAAGCTCATAAAAAAGTATCTTGGACGCTTTGCTGAACACGGTAAAGAAGTTGATGCAGATTTCTTTAAGGCTTGGCTCAGATCACAGTATGCTGCTGACATTCGGTTGAAGAAGAAGGATGCAAAGCCAGAAGACTTCGATCTGATCGGTACGGAATATCATCGCTGGGTTCGGACCCATCAACCAGAGATGAGACTGAATAGCAGTGACGATTTCTATCGGTTTATCATGCATGACTTTCGGCATTTCGCATCGCTGTACTTGAGATTGCTGGACGCCGCGAAGACACGTACGCATGGGCTGGAAGGCGTTCGGTACAATGCCGATGCGGGCTTTACGTTACAACACCACGTCAGCCTTGCGGCGATCACCCCAGATGACGACAGGCAGACTGTGGATGAAAAGGTTCGTGTTGTCGCGGATTTCCTCGACTGTTGGCTCAATTCCAGGCTCTGGAACTACAAATCCAACAGCTACGATAATATGAAGAATCCGGTCTTCGCACTCATCAAAAGGATACGTGGGAAGAAACTTACGGAGGTGCGTTCAACACTTCATCAATTCCTCTCAGACGAAATGGTTGAGATCAACTTCTCAAGCCCTGTCCACCTGAGTCAATTTACATCCAAAGCAGTCCACCGACAGCTTGCCCGGTTCACCGACTGGTTGGAACAGCAGTCGGGAGTACCTGGCAAATACGAGGATTACGTCGTGCGCTCGGGCAAGAACGCCTATGAGGTCGAACATATCTGGGCCAACCACTATGACCGATTTGCAGATGTTTTTGATCAGCAAGCCGACTTTGACCGCACCCGCAATCACATTGGCGGGTTGCTGCTGTTGCCCAAAAAGATCAACGCCAGTCTAAAAGACAAAACCTATGAAGAGAAACTACCGCATTACATCAAGGCTAACGCGCTGACCCAATCGCTGCATCCCGATTTTTACAAAAATAATCCGGGGTTCCTGAAGGCGATCAGCAACCACACACTGGCATTCCAATCCCATGAGAAGTTCGGCGAGAATGAGATCAAACAACGCTCCGAACTCTACAGCACACTGGCCAACCTGATCTGGTCACCGGATCGCCTTCTGGATGGGGAGGCTGCGTAGTGTTGGGCGAAAAGCCGAAATATGAACAGTACCAGTCCGTGGGTTTGCCATGGTTGGTTGAAGTTCCAGCCGAATGGGACGTGAAGCCCTTTGCAGGGTTGTTCGAAATGAGCCGCGAAAAGAACGGCAAGAGCATCGTCGGTTCCATGCTATCGGTGTCTGGTTACCGTGGGATTGAGCAAAAGCGATACGAGAACGAAACCCAAGTCAGAGAAGACAAAGACTTGGCAGATTATCGTGTCGTTCGACCGAACCAACTCGTCGTGAACACAATGTGGCTGAACCATACTGGGCTTGGCGTCTCAGAACTGGAGGGCCACGTCAGCCCTGCCTATCGATCCTACAACATCGATCAGTCTCTCGTGCCGCGTTATGCACATTACCTGTTGCGCAGTCATAACTACGTACAGGGCTACACGGGTCTTATGCAGGGTATTCGGCCAAACTCACTGCAAATCAAAGATGTCGATTTTAAGCGCATGCCAGTGCTTGTTCCCGACCTCGATACCCAGAACCGGATCGTGAGTTTTCTTGACGAAAAAACCGCTGAGATTGATGCGGCGATGGACAAGAAGCGGCGGTTGATTGGTCTACTGAACGAACAAAAGGCCATCCTGATTAACCGGGCCGTGACCAAGGGACTCAACCCCGACGCCCCCATGAAAGACAGCGGTGTGGACTGGATCGGCGAGATACCGGCTCATTGGGAAGTGAAAAGGTTCAAGCATTGCGTGAAGACGCAAAGTGGCCAGGTTGACCCTACCAAACAGCCCTACAAAGAAATGATATTGATCGCCCCCAACCATATTGTTCAAGGTACGGGAGAGACCCTGGATTTTGAAACTGCTGACGAACAAGGGGCGGACAGCGGTAAGTACTTTGCTGAGGCAGGGAGCGTCATTTACAGCAAAATCCGTCCCAATCTAAACAAGGCATGTATCGTGGACTTTGATGCCCTGTGTAGTGCTGACATGTACGCACTCCGGGGTTATCCGAAGTACTTTGAACAACGATATCTTCTTCGACAGATTCTATCTGATTGCTTTGTAATACCAGCAGTCGATGCTTCAATGCGTGTGGCAATGCCGAAGGTGAACCGGGAAGCAATGGCCGAGTTTCCCATGATTATTCCACCCAAGTCAGAACAATCCGAGATTATCGAGTGGTTGGATGCGAGGCTGGCAGAGGTAAGGGCCCCTCAAGTCGCCACGGAGCGCGAAATTTCTACACTTAACGAATTCAAACAAACCCTGATCGCCAACGCGGTCACGGGGAAAATCAAGATTTAAGCAGGGGTATTGGGCATGGTCAGTGAGACAAGTGAAAAAGCCTTGGAGGATTTAATCGAAGCGGCGTTTCTGTCGGCGGGTTTTGCCCAAGGTAGCAACAAGGATTTCGATGTGGACCTGGCCCTGGACACCAAACAGTTCTGGGCATTCCTTGAGGCAACGCAACCGGAAGAACTCGACAAACTGCGGCCTTATGCAGATTGGCAGGCCCGTGTCCTGAATCGCCTCAACAACAAGATCAAGAAGGATGGTATCCTAACCGTTCTGAAGAAGGGCCTGAGCGTTGAGAGTGCCCACCTCAAGCTGCTTTACCGTCTGCCTTACAACACCCTGAATCCCGAGGTGGAGCGGCTGTTTGACGCCAACATCTTCTCGGTCACAAGGCAAATACATTTCTCCAACGCCACGCCGATGGACTCGGTCGATATGGTCCTGTTCATCAACGGCCTTCCCATCGTGACCATGGAGTTAAAGCAGCCGTGGAAGGGTCAGAACGTCCACCACGCCCGTAAGCAGTATCAAGACCGCAACCACCGTGAGCCGCTATTCGAATTTGGCCGCTGTCTGGTGCACTTTGCCGTTGATACTCATGAGGTGTCGATGGCCACCAAGCTGGCTGGTAAGAGCACTTTCTTCCTGCCGTTCAACAAGGGTGATGGCCACGGGAAGGGTAACCCGATCAACCCGGTAGGGCACAAGACCGCATACCTCTGGGAAGAGGTGCTGGAGAAGCGGTCCCTAACCAACATCATCGAGCACTATGCAAAAATGGTGGAGGAAGAGAACGAGGAGACCGGCAAGAAGACCAAGACCCTGTTCTTCCCTCGTTACCACCAGTTGGACGTGGTTCGGCAGGTGCTGAGCGATGTGAAATCCAACGGCGTGGGGCAACGGTATCTGATCCAGCACTCGGCGGGGTCTGGTAAGTCAAACTCCATCACCTGGCTCGGGTATCAGTTGATCGAAACCTACAATGCCGCTGGCACCGCCAACATCTTTGACAGCGTGATTGTTGTCACGGATCGGCGTGTGCTGGACAAGCAGTTGAAGGATAACATCCGGGCGTTCTCTGAGGTGAAGAACGTCGTCGCCCATGCTTACAATTCGGCTGAACTGAAAAGTGCGTTGGAAAATGGCAAGAAGCTTATCATCACCACGATCCAGAAGTTCCCATGGATTTTGGATGGTATCTCTGACCTGTCCGACCGGAAGTTCGCAGTGATCATCGACGAAGCCCATTCCTCACAATCTGGTAGTGCTGCCGACAAGATGAACGAAGCCATCAGCGGTGGTGGTGACGAGGAAGAACCAGAAGACCTGCAAGATAAAATCCTGGCGGCGATGGCCCGCCGGAAGATGGGTAACAATGCCTCTTTCTTTGCCTTCACAGCCACGCCGAAGAACACCACCCTGGAACGTTTTGGTCGGCAGAATACTGAAGGCAAGTTCGTGCCGTTCCATCTGTATTCGATGAAACAGGCGATTGAGGAACAGTTCATCCTCGATGTGCTGAAGAACTATACCACCTACAAGAGCTACTACGAGCTTCAGAAATCCATCGAAGATAACCCTGAGTTCAATACCAAGAAGGCCCAGGGCAAGCTGCGGGCCTATGTCGAGGCACATCCAGACACGATCAAGACCAAAGCAGCAATCATGCTCGACCACTTCCGTGATAACGTGGTTCGCCCCAAGAAGCTGAGGGGCAAAGCACGGGCCATGGTAGTCACCCGCAACATCGAGTCCGCCATTCGGTACTTCTTGGCCATCAGGGATGCCCTGAACGCCGCAGGGAGCCCGTACAAGGCCATAGTGGCCGTTACCGGCAAGAAGATGGTCAATGGTGTGGAGCACACTGAGGACAGCCTGAACGGCTTCCCAGGTAACGATATCGCCAAGAAGTTCAAAGACGACGAGTACCGTATCCTGGTGGTGGCCAACAAGTTCCTGACGGGCTTCGATGAGCCGATGCTCACCACCATGTATGTGGACAAGAAGTTACAGGGTGTGTTGGCGGTACAGGCCCTGTCACGGCTGAACCGGGCCAACAAAAAGCTGGGTAAGGAAGAGACCTTCATCCTCGACTTCCACAACTCGGTTGAGGACATAAAGGATGCTTTCGATCCGTTCTACACCTCAACGGCATTGAGCCAGCCAACCGATGTCAATGTCCTGCATGATCTCAAGGATCACCTAGATGACACGGGCATCTATGAGTGGGATGAGGTGGTGCAGTTCAATGAACTGTTCTTTGATGGCGTGGACGCAGATCAGCTATCACCAATCCTTGATACTGCGGCTGGCCGGTTCGATGAGCTTGAAGATGACGACAAGATCGACATCAAGATCAAGGCCAAACAGTTCGTGAAAATCTACGCTCAGGTGGCCTGCATCATCCCGTTTGCCAACGCCGATTGGGAAATGCTGCACTGGTTCCTGAAATTCCTCATTCCTGAAATGAAGGTCAAAGACAAAGACCAGGATGAAATCGACGGACTCTTGGACAGCGTGGACCTGACTACCTATGGGCTTGAGCGGGTAAAGATCGGGCATACTATCGGTCTCGACGAAAGTGACAGTGAGATTGACCCGCCAAATGCAAACCCCAGAGGTGGACATGATGATCCAGAAACCGATCCTCTGGACATGATCATTGCCGCATTCAACGAACGTTACTTCAATGGCTGGGATGCGACCCCGGAAGAGCAACGGATCAAGCTGATTAATATCTTGAACCACGCCATGAGCGATCCCGCATTCCAGGATAAGGTGGTGGCCAACCCCGACCAACAGAACCGCCGAATTGCCAGTGAGGCCCTGTTCGAAAAGGCTATGCGTAACGAGCGTCGCAGAGAGATCGATCTATACAAGAAGTACGCATCGGATGATGATTTCAAATCAGGGTTGCACGAAGCCCTCATGCGGATGATGGAGCAGATGCTGAAGTCGAACTTTGGGCCGAGTGCGATGTAGGGTTCTTTCGTACTAGATGTTGCCAGCAAGACCAATGCCTACGCACTTATCAAAAGGCCAAACAAACCAATGATAGGGGTGACCTTGGCCAGATAGAAAATCGACAAACTAGCAATGTGCAGATCACTCCGGAAACTGAGTCTTCAGCTTACTTCTAACAGAGAGCCTTCAACCATTTCTCCGCTTGGCCCCGCAAAAAATCTAACTCTAAGCTAGGTAGCTTAATGTGGTTCATAACTTTGTGAGCCAAAAGATCAGGCATCATGTAAGCCTCTTTGCCGTAAACCTGTATCGATACTCCGGGGACGTAGTGACCCATGACAATTTTCAAATAGGTCTCATCTTTAAGGTAGTGGCCAGCATTTCTAAATGTGTGTCTCAGGCTGTGCGTTACCAGAGACTTTGAATCCAGACCACTTTCAGGTTTGTTTGCCCCATATTCTCGGAACCGGCTGATGAAATCTCTTGATACAAGATCGCCAACCCCATCTGGCTTCTGGTGCGGTAGATTAGGAAAAACATGCAGTTTTCCAAAATCACGCATTTTTGCGACGTATTCCAGGAACCCTAGATCAAGTAGATCACGGTGCAGTGGAACGGTCCTGTGTGACGACTCATTCTTCAGCTTCTTGGCCGAAACGGGGTCTTCATCTTCCAAGTTTTCCAATACTATGTGAGGAATTGGGTCGATTGACACGTCACTTACATGAAGCTGGCTGATCTCTGTCAATCGCGCCCCAGTGTAGAACAGAAGCAGCGGCACCCAGAATTTTTCTGCGGTCTTTGGTTGAAACAAACCTGATGAGAAAACCAGCTTAATCTGTTCGTCAGTAAAGCGTCGAATCGGATTCGCAGGCCGCTTAGGTTTCTTTGAGAAGCCATCGAATGGATTCCGCCAATGTGGGTCAGCCAAAATACTTGTTTCGTTGTATGCGTGGTTTAAGGCTGCTTTGACACCCAAGAAATTCTTGTTGATCGCGGCTTGCGCCAGTGTCTGCAACTCCTTGCCTTCGGCCCATGCGACCTGCTTTGCAATTGGCAAAATTCGAACAGCATTCGGTGGTCTGGAAGGCATCATTCGTAGCAGGTCGCGGTAATGCTTGACGTGCTCTTTGGTGATGTCGTTGATATCCAAGTCACCATGAACAGATATGAAGCGATCCACTGAAAGCCGGTACTCTGTGACAGTATTGTCCGCCAACCCATGGTCGCCAGCAATAAAATCCGCGAAAACGGCTGACAAAAGGTTGCGCGGATTTGTTTTCTTGGGACGTTGAACCACCTTGATGAACGAACCGTGTGTATCAGCGAAGTCGAGGCCCTGTTCCGCCAGAATGCCAATCCAAGCGTCTGAAAGCTCAGGGTTTCCTACTAAATATTCGTCCAGGCATGCATCCACCAACTTGTCCCAATCGGCACTCTTTGGAGCAGGTGTCCCTTCTATCTGTTCTGCCCACCGGGCAACAGATTTTTCAAGTTCTTTTCTTGATGGGAATACCGGCGTTTTTTCCTCCTCACCAATCGGTTCGTTTAGGGGAATTACATCTGGAAACACGGTGGCAGCAATGTTCTCACGGTTGGTGGACTGAAACTGAGTGCTCCATCGGACAGCGAGGTCGTCGATGTCATTGTCAGAGAACTGCCGGTAAGTGCCATCACGTACCTGTTCGATAATCTCATCAGTTTGCACACTGTCCTTGCGACAAGTGATCTCGGCCTCGGTCAAACTGTCGGTTCTTAAAGACCAACGCCAATGGTTAATACCGAGCGTGGGTCGAACATCATCAGGTACGCGCCTTGAGAACTGATACGTGTTGCCTCGCTTGGCTAGGAATTTGATCTTCATGACTCACGCTTTGACTCACAATTTGTGGCGCAGTGGGACGCACATCCGACGCTCCAAGCCCCTGTAAAACATGGATCATATTGGAGTTATTGGACAAATTTAGTCAAGAAGAATGATTGGAGGCGAGTACCGGAATCGAACCGGTCTACACGGATTTGCAATCCGCTGCATAACCTACCTGCCCACTCGCCTTCTGAACCCGTCACCTAAGGTTGACGCCCCTCAACGTCAAGCGCTTATGATTGCGGCGCAGAACACTTCGG
>Ga0316209_1002025_pt1 | contig 17879 bp, 21 predicted proteins | sample 6monopyrite_MG_FD_204945 | JGI IMG/M metagenome (GOLD analysis project Ga0316209, IMG submission 204945) | Microbial mat bacterial communities from mineral coupon in-situ incubated in ocean water Damariscotta River, Maine, United States -... | ecosystem: Environmental > Aquatic > Marine >...
CGTGAACTGATATCAGCAATATGGTCAACCGGTGTTAAACCGTTAGCTTTAAGTGTATTGCCAGTATCAACGACATCGACAATCAAATCAGACAAACCCACAATTGGACCCAATTCCATTGAACCATATAATTTAATCAGTTCAATCTGTTCACCACGTGACTCAAAAAACTGTTTGGCAACATTGGTAAATTTGGTCGCAACACGTAAACGGCCACCTACTTTGGGTTTAGGATCAATCAGACCCGCCGTCATCAATTTACATTTAGCAATCTTCAGATCAAGCGGTTCGTATAAACCTTCACCGCCATGCTCTAATAAAACATCTTTACCGGCCACACCCAAATCTGCCGCCCCAAATTGAACATAGGTAGGCACATCGGTTGCGCGGATAATGACCAGCTTCACATCATCATGATTGGTATCAAGAATTAGTTTTCGGCTTTTTTCCGGGTCATCAGCGGGCACGATGTCAGCAGCAGCCAGCAGTGGCAAGGTCTCTTTATATATACGACCTTTAGATAAAGCTATTGTAATCATGAGGATCTAAATTTTTTATTGAAATCGGATTTATTCGTGTGTACGGCGGATTCTAGCACCTAATAAGGCGAGTTTTTCCTCAATATTTTCATAACCACGATCGATATGATAAATACGCTGCACCTCTGTTTCACCACTTGCGACCAGCCCGGCAATAATCAGGCTGGCAGAAGCACGCAAGTCGGTTGCCATAACTGGCGCAGAAGTCAATGCATCAACTCCGCGAATAATAGCAGTATTGCCTTCAATTTCGATATCTGCCCCCATACGTTTTAATTCTTGCACGTGCATAAAGCGATTTTCAAAAACCGTTTCTACTACCGTAGCCGTGCCCTCGGCGATGGTATTGAGTGCGGCAAACTGTGCCTGCATATCAGTTGGAAATGCAGGGTAAGGCGCGGTTCGAATACTTACTGCTTTGGGTCGCTTACCTTCCATATCCAGTGATATCCAGTCATCACCTACCTCCAGTTTTGCACCCGATTCACGTAATTTATCAATCACCGCATCCAGAAGTTTTGGATCCGTGTCTTTAACTGTTATCTTACCGCCGGTAATTGCTGCAGCGACCAGAAAGGTACCGGTTTCGATACGATCTGGTAGTACGCGGTAACGTGTGCCGTGTAATTTTTCTACGCCTTCAATGATGATGGTATCCGTACCCGCTCCGGATATCTTACCTCCCATTGCATTGATGAAGTTAGCAAGATCGACTACTTCGGGTTCTCTCGCAGCATTTTCAATAATGGTTTCACCTTCGGCCAGTGCCGCAGCCATCATCAGATTTTCTGTGCCTGTCACAGTCACGATATCCATTACCAGCCTTGTGCCTTTTAATCGGCTGGCTTTTGCATGGATGTAACCATTGCTGACATCAATTTCAGCACCCATATCCTGCAAGCCTTTGATGTGCAAATCGACAGGGCGTGAACCAATTGCACAACCACCTGGCAGGGAAACTTCAGCTTCACCAAATCGCGCCAGTAACGGACCAAGCACCAGAATGGATGAACGCATCGTCTTCACTAGATGATAAGGCGCAGTGTAATTTTCAATAGTTGAGCAATCGACTTCGACGCTCAATTTCTCATCGATAGAAACCATCACCCCCATGCAACCCAGCAATTCGACCGTTGTGGTGACATCGTGCAGATGAGGAACGTTTTCAATTGTTGCAGGACTGTCAGCAAGCAAAGTGGCGGCCAGTATGGGTAATACCGCATTTTTAGCGCCAGAAATTCTGACATTACCGTCAAGGGTAACGCCACCATTGATTAATAGTTTATTCATTCAGGTAAATTCTCTTATCTCGCTGTCGATGCCATACGCTTTTGCGATAGTCAGCATGGTCTCGGGTAAATGTTCAAAGTGTAATTCTATTTGATTTTCGCGTGCCTGTTTTAACATTTCGAGCATTAATGCCAGTGCCGCACTATTGCTACTGGTTACCTGCGACAGGTCGATAGTAATTTTTTTATCCGCACTTTTAAAAAAGGCTGCCGCTTGCCGCATTAAATTTGGTGCCGTTGTTAAATCAACCGCACCTGAAACACTATACTGTTGATTACTTTGCTGAGACATTTCAGCCTGACTTTGCTGCACTTAACTACCTGCTATGTATTGTCTTTTAACTTACTGTTTTTATCGCGCAGATAAGCCAACAGACCATCGATTCCACTTTTTCGTATTTCTTGCGTGAACGTTCCGCGGTAACTGGTAACCAAACTAATTCCGTCAACTTTAATATCGTACACTTTCCACGCATTGTTCTTCAGACGCACACGATAAGCCAATGGAATAGAAGGGCCACCTGGTTGAACCACCTCAGCTTTTACAGAAGTTTTTTGAACATCAGCAGCTAATTTCAGTGGGAAGTATTTTATTGTTTGATCTTTAAATTCAAGCAACGATTTACTGTACGTTCTTACCAGCAGATTTCTGAACTCATCGACAAAATCCAGCTTCTGTTGATTGCTGGCATTTCGCCAGTTTTTACCCAGCGCTAATTTTGCCATAGTGACATCGTCGAGATGCGGAAGGATATAATCATCGATCAGTTTATATACCCGCTCAGGTTCTTTCTCCAAAAGCTCGCGATCTTTTCGTAAAATGCTTATGACTTCTGTTGAAGTACGCTCCAGCAATGCAACAGGCGATTCAATTTTATTACTGGCTTCAGCGACAACTGCCTGTGAACCAACCAGTAGTAACATGGAACAAAATAGTTTTAAACGTTTCATAGTCTTTTCCTTACTCTTCATCATCTGCTTTGCTATACAGGAACTGGCCGATTACCTGCTCAAGCACTAATGCAGATTGTGTTAAATCGATGGTATCCCCACCTTTTAAAAAATCTTCTTCAGCACCGGGCTCAAACCCCACAAACTGTTCGCCTAACAAACCTGAAGTCAGGATGCTGGCGGCTGTATCTAATGGGAATTTATCATACTGCGCATCAATAGCCATACTCACAATAGCTTCATATGTTTTACTATTATATTGAATATCCGTTACCCGACCGATTGTCACGCCACCTGCCGAAACCGGTGAACGTACCTTCAGGCCGCCGACGTTATCAAAACGTGCTTTTATTACGTACTGTTCGCCACCAGCATAGCTACTCATGTTGCTCACGCTCATCGCCAGCATAAAAAATGAAGCGATAGCAGCGGCGATGAAAAAGCCGACCATAATTTCTATTTTACGTGATGTCATTACCAATCCTCATACGAATAATCTGCTTATTTAGCGAACATCAATGCAGTTAAAACAAAATCTAAAAATAATATTGCCAACGAGCTATGCACGACTGTTCTCGTCGTCGCCTGCCCCAAACCTTCGGATGTAGGAATGCAGTCATAACCTTCGAATACCGCAATCCAGGTAGCAACAAAGCCAAATACCAGACTCTTTATAACGCCATTATATATATCCAGATACAGGTCTACTGTATTTTGCGGCTGTGACCAGAAAGAGCCAGAGTCTAACCCCAGCATTTCAACCGCAACCAGATAGGCTCCCATCACACCTACCGCACTAAATATGGTTGCCAACAGTGGCATTGATATAAAACCGGCAATAAAACGCGGTGCGATAACCCGTTTCATCGGATTCACTGCCATCATCTCCATGCCCGACAATTGTTCTGTGGCTTTCATTAAACCTATCTCGGCTGTCAATGCAGACCCTGCGCGACCGGCGAATAACAATGCCGTAATGACCGGTCCGAGTTCACGCAATAAAGACAAGGCGACCATTACACCTACCGAATCTTCAGCACCAAAATCAACCAGTGCATAATAAGACTGTAACGCCATCACCATACCAACAAATAAACCAGCGACAATGATAATGATCAGTGTCTGCACACCAACGGCGTATAACTGCTTGACTAATAACATCGGGCGAGTAAATAAATTCGCACTGCCCATCAACACTTCCAGCAAAAACAGGCTGCCACGCCCCAAACGTTGAAAGCTATGCAGCGTGACGGCTCCTAGATATTGAAACTTATTTAATAATCCACTAAACAAAACCATTACCCGGTATGTGAACCATCTAGAAGTAAATCATCTAGCAGTGGTTCTGCCGGATAATGAAAAGGCACAGGACCATCAGCATCACCATGAATAAATTGATGCGTCCAGGCTGACTCACTTTTACGCAAACTATCCGGCGAGCCACTCTCTACTACCTTGCCCGCAGAAATAATATGTATCTGGTCAGCAATCGACATGGTTTCCGGTACATCATGTGAGACAATAATACTGCAAATTTTCAGCGCATTGTTTAATTCACTTATCAATGAAACCAGCACGCCCATCGATATAGGATCCTGCCCGGTAAAGGGTTCATCGTACATAATCATCATCGGATCCAGTGCCATCGCACGTGCCAGTGCAACTCGTCTCGCCATACCGCCAGACAACTCAGATGGCGATAACTCGGCAGCGCCACGCAGACCCACTGCATTCAACTTGAGCAAAACAAGATGACGCAACATAGATTCACTCAACCTGGTATGTTCACGCAGTGGATACGCCACATTTTCAAATACTGATAAATCTGTCAGTAATGCACCACTCTGAAACAACATCCCCATGCGCTGGCGTAATTCAAATAATTTACCTGTCGATAACTGATGAACATCCAAACCATCCACTTCAATGCTGCCACTATCGGGGCGCAGCTGACCACCAATCAGTTTTAATAATGTGGTTTTACCCGTACCACTGGGCCCCATGATGGCAGAAACACCCTGCCGCGGAATATCCAGTGACAGACCATCGAAAATTTTTCGGTTACCGCGACTGAAGTGTAAGTCTCTAATTTTGACCAGTATGTCGCTCAAGCTGAGGTTCCGTGATGATTTTTCGTATTCAAAGAGTGGAGAATTGTATCACTTTACGTCGCCCTGTTCGGATTAACCATTATGATTAAACTATTCCGAACGGCGACGTAACTTACGCTGTATGACTATGCAAAAGTGTTTTTGTTCAAATCAGAGATGGGGCCCATATAACTAATGCCCCATAATTTCTAACATAGATCGAAACTTTGCTAAATCACCTGCCTGCAATGCGGCATGATCAACGATGATGGTTGCCTGCGGCGCATCACCAGACGAACCCACAAAGTCTTCAACTATAACGCGCGCCTGTCTGAAATTAGATAATTCATCTTCTATGACAGCAAAGTTGGAGAGCTTGCGATCATTCTGTCGCCAGATATTATTTGGGCCTTTACCCAATATTGCGACATTGGATGTTTCAAGCAAACGACAAAGCAACCCTGTGTCCAGCTCGGCATCTCCATCCACAACAACCACGCCTCCAAGCTGCGGTTTTAATTGAATGATATTTTCTACCCAGTCAGACACCGAAATATATTCAAATATACTGGCATGGCATTCAACATAAAACTGAAAGTCTTCATGCACATCTTCCAGCCAGTTTTTACAATCTACTTTTTCTTCAGTACACCAATAGGCTGCCGGCACCAGCACGGTGTCGAATTCATTACTGTAATAGGTCAACAGCCAGTCTTCATCCGGTTCACCTAACGGGATATCATCAGGATAAAAAGTAGAAAACCAGTGTTTGTGTCGCCAGCCACAGGCACCCACATTAATCGATTTTTTCAAAATACACCTTGTTATTCTTTAACAGATATCAGTTGGCGAATTTAGCCACATAGCGTAACCTTCGCACATTAGAAAAAGTACCATACATCCCGCATCATAATTAAATTATAAAGTTACATCATGTTAATAGATTACGCAGCCATCCTCGCCGGTTTTATCTTGCTCATCTGGAGTGCCGACCGTTTTATCATCGGCGCCGCTGCCACCGCCCGCAATTTTGATGTTCCCCCGCTCATTATCGGTCTGACTATTGTTGGCTTTGGCACATCTGCGCCTGAAATGATGGTTGCCGGATTTGCTGCTTATGACGGCAGCCCGGCAATGGCAATCGGAAATGCACTGGGATCCAACATTACCAATATCACTCTGGTGCTCGGTGTAGCAGCACTCATTACCCCGTTGGATGTGCACTCACGCATTATCAAAAAAGAATTACCTATTCTGTTGCTGGCGACCTTTATAGCGTTTGTCTTAATGCGTGATATGACGCTGGATCGGTTCGACGGTTTTGTTTTAGCCAGTTTATTAATAGTATTGATGTGGTGGGTTACCTGGCAGGCGATACGCGGCAAATCAACAGATGCACTCACCGATGAATACATCTCCGAACTGCCTGATAAAATGCCCAATTCTCATGCGATATTCTGGCTGATAATCGGCCTGGTATTGCTGACTGCGAGTTCAAAATTATTGGTATGGGGCGCCGTCAATGTTGCGACTGACCTGGGCATTAGCGAATTAGTCATTGGCTTGACCGTCATCGCTATCGGTACCAGCCTGCCTGAACTGGCGGCATCTATCGCCGGTGCACTTAAAGGTGAACATGATCTGGCAATCGGTAATGTGGTCGGTTCCAATCTGTTTAATACTTTGGGGGTGCTGGCAATACCTGGCCTTATTCATCCTTCTCCACTGGCTGAAGGCATTTTAGAAAGAGATATTCCTGTGGTATTAATTCTCACTATTTTGCTTTTTGTTATGGGATACGGTTTTCGTGGCGAAGGCAGAATAAACCGCTACGAGGGCGGCCTGTTAATGAGCGCTTTCATTGCCTATCAAATGCTGTTATTTTTCACTGTATTATAATTTTTACGCTACTGCTGATGCTATTAACGCTACTGAAAAACACAAAACACCATGTCATCAAATAATACGGATTCAACGAAACAAGATTACTCGGCTCACGATTTTAAAAAACTGGGTCTGGACGTTATCAACACCGAACTCGCTGAAATCCAGGCCCTGCAGTCACGCATTGATGAAACCTTCGTGCAAGCATGTCAGTTATTATTAAACTGCAAAGGCCGTATCGTCATTACAGGCATGGGTAAATCGGGCCATATCGGTGGCAAGATAGCCGCTACTTTAGCCAGCACAGGCAGCCCCGCTTTTTTTGTCCACCCCGGCGAAGCCAGCCACGGCGATCTCGGTATGATTACCAAAAATGATGTGGTCATTGCTTTATCCAACTCGGGTAACACAGCTGAAATAGCGACCATTATCCCAATATTGAAACGCTTTGCTGTGCCACTTATCAGCATGACGGGTGATAAAAATTCAACACTGGCAACACAGGCCGATATCAATCTGGATGTCAGCGTCTCCAAAGAAGCCTGTCCACACGATCTTGCACCCACATCCAGTACCACAGTCGCTCTCGTCATGGGTGATGCACTAGCCGTCGCCATGTTACAGGCAAGAGGATTTACCGCAGAAGATTTTGCGCTTTCACACCCGGGCGGCAGTCTGGGCAAGCGTTTATTACTACACGTATCTGACATCATGCACACCGATGAACGCATCCCCAAGGTCCCGCAATCAGCGACAGTTTCTGAAGCTTTACTTGAGATGAGCAATAAGGGTCTGGGCATGACCGCCATCGTTGATGATCAGAACACAGTACTGGGTGTATACACTGACGGCGACCTGCGTCGTTCACTAGACAAAAACATCGATGTTCACAGTGCAAAAATAAATGACGTCATGACCCGAGATTGCATGACTACAACCGCAGACGAACTCGCCGCGAGCATCGTAAAGTTAATGGACGACAAAGGCATCAATGGTTTACTGGTGACTGATGAAAACAATACGCTCATTGGCGCTTTCAATATGCACGATATATTACGCGCAGGCATCGTCTAAGCATATTTTTTAAGTTACAAGTTGTAAGTTGCAAGTAAAAGCAACAAACTCATCCAACTGAACTTAAAACTTGTAACTTACAACTTAAAACTTATAACTACAAAACATTCCCATGCAAGACATCATACAAAAAGCAAAAAATATAAAACTCGTCATCTTCGACATAGACGGCGTTATGACCGATGGCAGCCTGTTCTTTGATAACAACGGTGGTGAGTACAAAGCCTTCAATTCTTTCGATGGCCATGGTTTACGCATGCTGCAGGAATGCGGTGTTAAAGTGGCTGTTATCACCGGGCGCAAATCAGAACTGGTTAAACACCGTATGCACGATCTTGGTGTGACTCTTTTATATCAAGGTTACCGTGACAAACGTCCCGCCTTTGATGCATTACTAAAAGAAGTGAATCTAAATAAAGATCAGATTACCTATGTCGGTGATGATGTTGTAGACCTGCCCATTATGACCCAACTCGACTTTGCAATCGCAGTACAGAACGCGCATCCTTTTGTTAAGAAACATGCCCACTGGATAACAGACCGAAGCGGCGGTCGTGGCGCAGTTCGTGATGTATGCGAGTTTATACTTGAAGCAAAAGGCCTGCTCGACGAAAAATTGCATAGTTACATCTACTCACAGGACTAAATCGCAAAGGAACACTTATGAAACGCTATATCAGTTTCAGCCTCTTCCTGATTATTTCCATCATAGCCTGGTGGTCAATTACCGAGTATTCAGGTGATAATTATCAGGCTAAAAAAGCATCAAGCTCTCGCTATGTCGAAGTTTTCATGAATGAGTTTGAGCTGACCGCCATGGATGATGCCGGCAATCCTGATTACACGTTAAACGGTTCACACCTGCAACGATTTAATGACTCAGACGAAACCGAAATCAAAAAACCCATCATTCAACTTCTGCGACAAAGTGGTCAGTGGAAGGTAAGTGCTGATAATGCCGTCATCAATAATAAGGAAGAAACCATACAATTAGACACCAATGTCGTTATGCAACAACAAAATATTGAACCTGCCATCACATTTCGCACTCAAAGCTTACTATTAGATACCAAAACACAAATAGCACAGACAACCCAGGCCGTAGAAATTATTCAGGGTATATCCAGTATAAAATCACACGGTATGATATTTAATAATATGACACACGAACTGGAACTCTCTTCGAATGTGAATGGCTACTACCAACCCAGTGCGACAGCAGAGTAAACTAAAATTTAAGCATGAGAAACAACCATAACAATCAAACAGGTGAACGGATAATGGGTTTTATCCGTGCTTCACTTGTGGCTTTGTTACTGTTGAATTTATTCAACCATGCCTGGGCCGGCGAAATCCCCGAAAAAATATTCATTACTGCCGACCACATGAAAATGAATATCGAAACCGGTAACAGTACCTATACCGGTGATGTCAAAATATCACAGGGGAAACTGGTGCTAACCGGTAACAAAGTCACACTTGAACAGGGCAATGAAGAACTCGAACGTCTCATTGTGACTGGCAAACCGGCTCGCTACAATCACCAGACAGAAACGGGCGAAACCATTGAAGCAGAAAGTGAACACATGGTTTATACCGCCAGTAAAAATACGCTGGTAATGACCACTAATGCGCATCTAAAACAACCTGATCATCAATTGAGTAGCCAGAAAATCGTTTACAATACCGAAAAGAAAATTGTTATTGCTGGCGGAGATAAAAATACGCCCAATAATGGCTCGCAACCAACAGTTAATCAGCGTGTCAATATCACACTGACACCTCAGGAAGCGACGACAGAATAATAAAATCATGTCCACACTGCGCGCTAACAATCTGGTTAAATCTTATAAATCCCGCACGGTAGTGGACGATGTTTCATTTGATGTGAATAGCGGTGAGGTCGTGGGTCTTCTGGGTCCGAATGGCGCCGGAAAAACCACTAGTTTCTATATGGTGGTCGGTCTGGTACAAGCCGACAAAGGCGCAATTCATCTTGATGAAAACAATGTCACTCACCTGCCGATGCATGCCAGAGCTCAGCAAGGCGTCGGTTATCTACCGCAGGAAGCGTCTGTTTTCAGAAAACTAAGCGTCGAAGACAACATTCTCGCTGTACTGGAAACAAAAAAAGAATTCAGTAAACAACAGCGACAGGAAAAACTGGACGCCTTAATCAACGATTTACAAATTGACCATATCCGCAAAAATATCGGATTAAGCCTGTCAGGTGGCGAGCGCCGTCGCGTCGAAATCGCTCGTGCCCTTGCGTCACAGCCCTCATTCGTACTGTTGGACGAACCTTTTGCCGGCGTTGACCCCATTTCTGTCATAGAAATTCAAAAAATAGTCAAACACTTGACCGACCGCAATATCGGCGTACTCATTACAGACCATAATGTACGTGAAACACTGGGTATCTGTAACCGGGCCTATATCCTAAGTGGTGGAAAAATCATCGCTCAGGGGCAGCCTGATGAAATTCTTTCTAATGAAGAAGTACGAGAAGTGTATCTTGGGCGAGATTTTCGTCTATAAATAGAAATAAGTAACAAAATAATAGATGTAACGGAGAATCAAGCGACACAATTAGTCTAATGCCCCGCCCCACCCAAGGTGAATATCACTCACCATTCACTGGCGAAGCGCTGTTAAACAGATAATTTTGTCTTAGAATTAGTATAACAATGAAGCCTTCACTTCAATTAAAACTCGGTCAACACTTAACTATGACCCCGCAGTTGCAACAGGCCATCCGCCTGTTGCAGCTCTCCACACTCGAGTTACAAAGCGAGATACAACAGGCACTGGAAGAAAACCCCATGCTGGAGCATGATGAAGAAGGCCTGGAAATCCGTACTGACACCGATGAAATACGTGATGTCGCATCCGATGCTGCTAGCGATGCTCAAAAAGAAGCTAAAGCCGATACTGAAGATCCCCACATAGACATGGAGAATAATCAGGAAATACCTGATGATCTCGCCGTCGATTCAAACTGGGAAGACACTTACGATATCACCACAGCAACGGCACCGAGTAGCCAGGCGAGCAGTGATTCAGGCAACGATTTTCTGGAAAATCAAAGTGTTGAAGGTGACACCCTCAATGAACACCTGATCTGGCAATTACAAAATTCACAATTTACCGATACCGACCATATTATCGCCATCGCCATCATTGATGCCATAAATGACGACGGTTACTTCACCGAAAGTATAGAAGACATCTTTGACAGTCTAAAAGAAGAGCTGGAAATCGAACTGGACGAAGTAGAAACCGTTTTACACCGGGTTCAACGCTTTGACCCTGTTGGCATTGCCGCTCGTGACCTTCGCGAGTGTCTACTTTTACAACTGGAACCGTTTGACCCACAGACGCCCGGACTGGCTGACGTAACCACCATTATTCAGCATCATCTGGATTTATTGGGCGCACACGATTATGCCCGCTTACAGAAAAAAACACGTCGAAATGAAGAGCAACTACATGATTTAATTCTCTTTATTCAAGCACTGAACCCGAAACCCGGTGCCAGCATTTCGAAAAATAATGCACAATACGTCATCCCGGACATCTTCGTTAGAAAGCTGAATGGCAACTGGATGGTTAGTCTCAATCCGGAAGCCTCGCCCAATATAAGAATTAATAGTATTTACGAAAACCACCTGAAAAGCGCAGGACGCGGTAAAGATACCAGTTACTTACGCAACAGCCTGCAAGAAGCACGCTGGTTCTTAAAAAGTCTGCAAAGCCGCAGCGACACCTTACAACGCGTGGGCGACGCCATTGTTAGACGCCAGCGATTATTCCTGGATTACGGTGAAGAAGGCATGAAACCCATGGTCTTACGCGACATCGCTGAAGAACTCGAAATGCACGAATCGACTATTTCCAGGGTCACCACCAACAAATACATGCACACCCCTCGCGGTGTCTTCGAGTTTAAATATTTCTTCTCCAGCCATGTCGGCACGGCCGACGGTGGAGAATGCTCAGCTACTGCCATTCGATCCATGGTGAAGAAGCTAATCGAGAGCGAAAACCCAAAAAAACCGATGAGCGACAACAAAATTTCTTCATTATTAGTTAAAGAAGGTATTAATGTTGCACGTCGAACTGTGGCAAAATATAGAGAGTCTATGTTGATACCACCTTCAAACGAGCGCAAGCGCTTAGCCTAGGGAGTTCAATGAAGACTCCCTCATTAACCGTGGAGAAATGCCCATGCAAATAAATCTGACAGGCCATCATATCGAAGTAACCGATTCACTAAAAGATTTCGTAAACGAAAAAATGGCGAGACTGGAACGCCACTTCGATAAAGTCAGTAATTCACACGTCATCCTCACCGTCGAAGGTGACAGACACAAAGCAGAAGCGACAGTGCATATGAGTGGTAACGATATTTTTGCCGACCACACAGATAGCGACATGTATGCAGCGATAGATAAACTGGTCGACAAACTCGACCGACAGGTGAAAAAACATAAAGAGAAAATTACCAATCATCTACACAACAAACATAATAACGACTTCACTCTAGAAGAGACCGAGTAGTTAACTAGCCCCCTTCGTTTATTCGTGTTTAAAGCATTGAATAAACGACGGGATTTCTTAAATTAATTAGCATTAGAGACTCAAATCTCAAAGCGTCAAGTGGTAAAACAGCAACATCATGAACCTTGATACACTTATCAGCTCGAAAGCTGTTATCAGTAACCCCGAAATAAAAAGTAAAAAACGTGCTTTAGAATTACTGGCTGAACACCTCGCAACTGATGCGACTCAGGCTAACAAATCCGAAGAAGCCATAGATCCTTTAACCATATTTCAACTTCTTATTGAAAGAGAAAAACTTGGCTCTACCAGCATGGGTCACGGCGTCGCCCTACCTCATGCACGCACTGATCTGACTAATATCGCAATCGGCGCTTTCTTAAAACTCGATAATGGCATTGACTTTGATAGCCCGGACGATCAAAAAACAGATTTAGTCTTTGCTTTATTGGTACCCGAGCATTACACCGATGAACACCTGAAGATTCTGGCAGAACTCGCATCACGATTCAGCGATGAAAGCTATTGCAAATCTCTACGTGAAACCAACGACAGCAAAGACACGTATAACCACCTTATAAACTAATTGGTCATAGTCCAATTTATTCACCACAGAGACACAGAGGGCACAGAGAAAATAAATCAGTGCTACTAAGCCCTGTTTAGATACCAGAGTATTAGCTCGTGTACGAATAAATTTGCACCTAGATCTCGTTCACGCACCAACATACTTAGTTCTTTCTCTGTGCCCTCTGTGTCTCTGTGGTAAATCGTTTTAAATATTTAGACCTTCCGCTAAGAGTAGAAACCCGACTACCAGACACCCCCAAAACTAAGGTAATATGCCCGTGATGTTATTATCTTTATCTCAAAATCGACCTTTACACGAAAGCCGGTACTCCGATATTAATGGAGCGTTAATATGAAAGAAATTCTTTCCGCAGAATCCATCATCGTTAATCTGGCCAGTAAGATAGAACTAAATTGGGTTGCCGGTGCTGAAGACCCCCAAAAACCCTTACACGAAGTTGATGTTGGGCAGCACGCCACCCTGATCGGTCACCTTAATCTCATTCACAACAACATCATACAGGTACTGGGTAAAACCGAATGTGACTACCTGCACTCTCTGGATGATGATTTTAGAAACAGCACACTGACTCAGTTGTTCACCAATAAAACGGTTGCAGTAATTCTTTCAGAAAGTTTACCCGTACCCGAAACACTCTGTGACTATGCAAATAAATATAATGTCCCGGTACTAAGCTGCAAAGCTGAAAGTAACGATGTCATCGACACCGCACGTTATTACCTGCACAAGCTTTTTTCCGATAAAGAAATCCTGCATGGTGTCTTTATGGAAGTTTTGGGTAATGGCGTATTAATTACAGGCGAAAGCAGCGTCGGTAAAAGCGAATTGGCACTGGAACTGATTTCACGAGGTCACCGCCTGGTCGCTGATGATGCACCTGAATTCACCCAGATCGGTCCGGATATCCTCGAAGGGCGTAGCCCCAGTCTCCTGCAGGGTTTTATGGAAGTCCGTGGCCTGGGGGTATTAAATATCCGTGAGATGTACGGTGATAATGCAATAAAAATTAACAAATACCTGCGCCTGATCATTCACATGGAAAAAATGAACAGCGGCAACCTGGGCGACTTCGACCGCTTAAAAGGCCAGACTAATATGCGGAAAATTCTTAACGCCGAAATACCGGTTACCATCATACCGGTAGCGCCAGGACGAAACCTGGCGGTCATCGTTGAAGCGGCCGTACGCAATCACATATTGCTGAATAACGGTTACGACGCCAGTCAACAACTCATCGATTTACAACAAAAAGCTATCGAAAATAACAAATAATCCATTATGAAACTTATCATCATCAGCGGCTTATCTGGCTCAGGAAAAACGGTCGCACTACACACACTGGAAGACGAAGATTATTACTGCGTCGATAATTTACCTCTGGGATTATTACCACAGTTAGTCGACAGAATTTTAACGCGCCGCGTACAACTATATGAAACCATTGCCGTCGGAATCGATGCACGAAGCGATGCCGATGACCTGCACAAATTCAACTCCATTATCGACTGGATACGTCAACGTGATACCGATTCAAAAATTGAAATTGAAATCGTCTACATGCAGGCAGAACTCGACACCTTGATTAAACGTTTCAGCGATACTCGTCGCAGGCATCCTTTAACCAAAAAAGGCTTACCCCTGTCCGAAGCTATCGAAGTTGAACGCAACCTGTTAAAAGATCTTGCGACCAGTGCAAATTTATACGTAGACACAACATACACCAATATCCACGAACTAAGAAGTTATATCAAAGAACGTGTGGTCAAACGTGAACAGAGCAAACTTTCACTTTTATTTCATTCCTTCGGATTTAAAAATGGCGCACCTGCAGATTCCGATTTTGTATTTGATGTCCGATGTCTGCCCAATCCACATTGGGAACCAAACCTGCGGCCGTTAACCGGCCAGGACCCGGAAGTCATCAGCTTCCTGCAAGAGCAGGAGGATGTTCAAGAAATGTTCGAACACATCAAAAATTATTTAAATTTTGTTATCCCTAAATTCATCAATCAGAACCGATATTATATTACTGTCTCAATTGGATGCACCGGCGGTCAACACCGCTCTGTCTACATGGCAGAAGCGCTGCATGATGACTTCAGGGATAATATCGATAATGTCTCTATACACCATCGTGAATTAAGTAGATAAACACTATGAGTATCGCCATTTTCCTCATTACACATGAAGGCATCGCCAGTAATTTACTGAATATTGGTAAATCCATTATTCAGAAACCCATCGATAATTTTTCATATATAGAAGTTCCGATAGACACCGAGGTTAATGAAGCAATAGAAGACGTTGAAAAAAACATAAGCGGACTGAACCTTGACGATGGCATCATATTCGTCACAGACGTATACGGCAGCACGCCTGCTAATATTGCAAAAAAACTTGCCAAAAAATATGAAACCTGTTTATTAAGCGGTGTCAATTTACCCATGATTATTCGTCTACTTAATTACCGCGACGAAAAAAAGGAATCAATACTAAAAAAAGCTCTGGACGGTGCGTGTCAGGGTATACATATAAACATTTGAATAGAGCTACAAACAGTGAGCATTAGCAGAAACATAGAAATCATCAACAAACTGGGCATGCACGCAAGAGCCGCAGCCCAGTTTGTCCAACTGGCGTCTGGCTTCGTTTCACATATTGAAATTGAAAAAGACGGTCGCCGCGTAAACGGAAAAAGCATTATGGGCGTAATGATGCTTGCAGCCAGTCAAGGTAGTGAAATTATCTTGTATGCAGATGGCGAAGATGAGTTAGAAAGTATTACGCAATTAGAACAATTAATTAATAATCGTTTTAATGAAAGTGAATAACCACAAAATAACAGGATAAATTTTGAGTATTTATATCAGTGGTATCGGCGTTTCAAAAGGCATCGCAATTGGCGAAGCTTTTGTTCTTGCGCGTGAAAAACTCGATGCTACGCAAACATCTATTCCCCAGCCACTAATTAAAGCGGAAATAGAACGCTTTAAAAAAGCATTAGCGCTGGCCAATAAACAACTGCACGATATAAAAAAGAAAATCGCCGAAAACACGGCGGACGATATCCTCGTGTTCATCGACACCCACTTGCTCATGCTGGAAGACCCTGCCTTTGATGAAGGCACCATTGCAAACATTAAAGAACATGCCTGTAATGCTGAATGGGCACTGCAAATGCAGGGAGAACGTCTGGTACAGGTTTTCGATGAAATGGAAGACCCGTACTTACGAACCAGAAAAGACGATGTACTGCACGTTGTAAAACGTATTCAAAAAGCGCTTGCCGGTGATGATGACACGCTAAAGGACATCTCTTACAAAGGTAAAATCATCATCGCTGATGACCTGACGCCCGCTGACACCATCATGATGCAACACCAGAAAGTGACAGGTTTCATCACAGAATACGGTGGCCCGCTATCGCACACCGCTATTCTTGCAAGAAATTTAGGCATACCCGCCATCGTTGGTTTACGCCACGCACGTCAGCTAATTCGACATCATGAAAAAATTATCGTCGATGGGCTAAATGGTTTTGCAATTAACGCTCCCGATGAGAAGTCACTTAAATATTATCGCAAGGTCAAACGCAATGAATCTGCCAAACGAAATCTACTCAACAACCTCCGTGGTAAACCAGCTATCACAATCGACAAAAAACAGATTACGCTACACGGAAATATCGATCGCCCCGCTGATATAAAATCCATTCAAAAACACGACGATACTGGCATAGGTTTATACCGAACAGAAATGCTTTTCATCGAACTCAATCAATGGCCCGATCAGGACACACAGCTAAAAACTTATAAAAGCGCCGTTAAAAAACTCAATGGAAAGCCATTAACCATACGCACCATGGATCTGGGCGCAGATAAAGAAATACAGGATACAATCGACCATGGCCCAATGGCACATAACCCAGCAATGGGATTACGCGCCATCCGTCGTTGCCTTAGCGAACCACAGGACTTCATGCCGCAGCTACTTTCGATATTACGTGCATCAGCATATGGCCCCGTGCGCATAATGATTCCTATGCTGACCAACCTTGAAGAACTGGATCAGGTACTCGCTTTAATTGAAGAAGCAAAAGGCATATTAAAGAAAAAGAAAATAAAGTTTGATAAGAAAATCCCTGTTGGCGCCATGATAGAAGTGCCTGCTGCCGCACTAGCCGCTGATGCCTTTGCTAAAAAACTGGACTTTCTCTCTATCGGCACCAACGACCTCATCCAGTACACGCTCGCGATCGATCGCATCGATGATGAAGTTAACTACTTATTCGATCCACTGAATCCTGCCGTATTAAAATTGATACATATGACAATCGAAGCCGGCAAAAAAGCCGATATCCCCGTTTCCATGTGTGGTGAAATGGCAAGTGATACACAATACACACGACTCTTGCTTGGCATGGGTCTGGAGTATTTCAGCGTGCAGGCCAATGCCTTGTTAGAGGTTAAGCATATTATTATTCACAGTACGTTTAAAAATTTGCAGAAAGAAGTTGCTGGCATCTTGCAAATTCATGATAGTACGGAGATTAAATCTCGAGTTCAGCAGTTAGTTAACTTGTTGTAACTTTTTTCTATCGATATTTTTGATTCTACTTTCATGTAGGAGCGGAAACTTGTTCCGCGATTTATTTGCTTGCCATTGTTTGAGATTTAAATTCTCAGCTATTGGGTTTGGTATTCTGCACAGCACTTTCTTTTATTTACTTTGGCATTGTGGGTCTCGCCCCACTGGCGAGTTACTCTTTTTCTACAGCAAAAAAGAGTAACCAGAAAATGCCGCCACGTCAGCTGCGCCCCTGCAAAAAGACGCAGGGGTTCCCATTGAAGTGTGGTTATTATCATGCTGCCCCAGAACTCGCAAAAGACGCTCAGACAGC
>Ga0316209_1002028_pt1 | contig 17847 bp, 18 predicted proteins | sample 6monopyrite_MG_FD_204945 | JGI IMG/M metagenome (GOLD analysis project Ga0316209, IMG submission 204945) | Microbial mat bacterial communities from mineral coupon in-situ incubated in ocean water Damariscotta River, Maine, United States -... | ecosystem: Environmental > Aquatic > Marine >...
TGCCCAAAGTTTCGCTCTTCACGAATCTCTTCCTGCAGATAACTATTCTCCTCTTCCAGTTGCTCCTTCAAACGCGCCACTTCATCAAATGCTTTTAACAGATCTTGCTTTGCTTTTTTCTGCGCCGTGATATCTTTAAACACCGCCACCGCACCCGCCAACTTGCCATCTTCATAGATTGGCGTACTGGTGTATTCAACCGGAAAGCAACTGCCATCTTTGCGCCAAAAAACTTCATCTTCTATCTGATGCACTTCGCCATCTTTGATCGCTGCATAGATCGGGCACTCTTCCTGCGGATATGGTGTGCCATCCTCATGACTATGATGATGCAGATAATGAATCGAATGACCAATCGTTTCCTCCGCACTCCAGCCGGTCATGCGTTCTGCCGCCGGGTTTACAAAGGTCGCCTTTCCTTCGGTATTCAAACCGTAAATACCTTCACCTGCCGCATTGAGGATTGATTCCGCGTGGCGCTTAAGCAGCGCGAGGTTTTGCTCTGCCTTTTTATAACTCGTGACATTCATTGCGATGGTTTCTACCAACACAACACGCTCCCGCTCATCTTTTCGCGGCACCAACGCAAAACAGAAAACCTCATCGCCAACGACCACCTCAAGTGATTGCGACTCCCCCTCCAGCGCCAGTTGATAGCCGGCCATCAACTCAGGGCCAACTCCCAGCTGCGTCAACGCAAGCCCCACCACCTCCGTTTCGGCGCACGGAAAGGGCCAGCCCTGCGAGCGACATTCAGAGACACGTAGTTTCCCATCAACCTGCCAATAAAAACTTTTGAGATTAACCCTTGCGTCATTAACCATAGCGAACCACTTGTCATTTGAGAGAGGAGAAAATACTCCTCGCGCCACTCTAACAGCATTCTAAAATTTACGAAATACCGTTAAATAATGATATTACAACAGCAATAACAACCATAATCACGATATTTGGTTTATTCACTATATTTAGTAACCACCTGTGCCGCCTAACCATAACCGCGCCACGCATAGAATCCCTATCTAACTGATTACAATAAGATTTATTTCACATGCAGTATTGGCGCGTTTTTTGTAAACACCTTCTTCATTACCTGCAAACAAAAGCAGCATGCAGGAATATTTTTATCGCGCTTAAAACGCAAATGCAGCCCGCCTTATAGAGGGTTTCAGTCACCCATGTGGAGAGAGAGAAATGAGAAACATCCCGCGCATCACAATAACCACAGCCTTGCTAGTGATCATCAACACGCACGCCCACGCTACCTTTGAACCACTACCACTCAGCGCCCCTGAACCTGCTGACAACCCGAGCTCAGCGGCCAAGATCAATCTGGGCAAGCAGCTCTTTTTTGACCCCCGCCTGTCACTGGACGGCACCATCTCATGCAATTCATGCCACGATGTTTCAGGCAATGGCACAGACAGCCAGGCCGTCTCAACCGGCATCGATGGCAAAAAAGGTGAGCGCTCAGCGCCCACCGTCTGGAATGCTGCGTTTCTAAGCTCCCAGTTATGGGATGGACGCGCCGCATCGCTTGAAGAGCAGGCCAAAGGCCCGATCTTGAACCCTGTTGAAATGGGCATGCCACACAAAGAAGCCGCGGTTGATCGCATCGCCGCAATCCCTGGCTACCGCGAACAGTTCGTCGCGATCTTTGGTGATAAAGAACCCGTTACTTACGATAACATCGCCAAAGTGATTGCCACCTATGAACGAACCCTGATTACACCTAACAGCCCCTTTGACCGCTTTCTTAGAGGCGATAAAACCGCCCTGTCGGCAAGAGCACAGACCGGCATGAAAGACTTCGAAGAAATCGGCTGCATACTCTGCCATAAAGGCCCCGCACTCGCAGGCCCTGCATCACTAACAAAAGGCGAAATTTACTTACAATGGTTCCCTGCGATGCCAAGCGAATACGATGAACAGTACAAACTAAAAGAAGACCTGGGTTACAACGAAGGCAATAGCGAAGCACACACCGGTAAATGGCGTGTACCAACGTTACGTAACATTGCCCTCACCGCACCCTATTTTCACAACGGCTCAGTCAAAACACTCGACCAGGCAGTCAGGGTGATGGCACGTGCGCAACGCAATCGAACCCTGAGCGATGAACAGGCCGGAAATTTAGTCGCCTTTCTTGAAAGCCTGACCGGCGAATTCACGGTGCAGAACAGACCCACACTTCCACCAGGCAACGGCAACGAGGGGCAATCAACAATAGCAAGTCAGTAACAAATATTGCACCATCCACTAACAGCTTAGTTAGTGGATGGTGCAATAATCAAACCTCAAAAAAGTTTGATCAATCAACATCGACCATCACGCGCGGCAATTCAAATCAGAACGCACGCTCCTTACCCAGGTCACTTTCAACCCTATTGCGCCCAATCACCTTTTGCATTCGATAAATCATCCTCTCGAGCACTTTATCCCGCAGTTTGATTTACTTAAGCAGATCACTCATACCCACCGCTGAAACACTCGCAGCACAGAGAAAACGCACCCATATCTCCCTACACATGACCAGGCAAATCACGACAACCTGCTACCAATATAACAGCCCAGAATAAACCCTGGGCATCCAGCCTGGATGAACAAAAGAATCGGCATAACCAACTAAAACAATCGAAAAAACATACATATAATAGATGCATAATAAATCTTAAAGATCCTGAGGCTTTTAACGATAACAGAAGCACTAACACAACAAGACAGAGCCTGGCGACAATCAAATAAACAGAAAATAGAATCATCAGCGTGAACAGAACACAACCAGAAGAGGCGATCATCAATCAGGAAATCAATGATTTTATAGCGCCGTGCTTTTGCAACAAAGAGCACTGGATAAAGTCGCCTCCCAACCATGATGTCGAAATAATAGCTGACTACCTCGACCACCAGGTCTCAAAAAAACCGTTCGATCTGACAAGCCATCTGCAACGCTTCTCACTCCATCGCTACCATAAGCACCCCGAAAAAACTTATGCGGCACTACTGGATCTATTTATTGTGCTCGGAAATAAAGGACTGCCATTGCGGCAGCGATTACTGTGCCAGGCATCACGCGTGATCGCCAGAGAACACTACCACTTTTTATCAGCCACCTTGCCAGATGTGTTTTCCGTGACATGCGACACACCACTACACCACCTCTCGGTACTTAGCATGGGACGAATGCTAGAAAAAGAGATCGTGCAACAAGTCTGCTCTGCTGATGTTCCGAATAACGAAACACCGCTACAGATAGCTCAAGACTTGCTTAATTCAGGACAGATCAGGCAGGCACAGGAAATTTTAGAATCAGCATTACTTGTCACACCCGATCATCACGATACCAGCTATGAATTACTACAGATTTATCACCACACTCAAGACCGGGAAAGCTGTATTCAAATGTTAAAAAAGTTGTCGGCAGAAAAACTAGCCGCACGAGAACAGTGGGTAGACCTAATCATCACTCTCGACCAGCACTTCGCGGAGAGCTCACTCAGTGCCTAAACAAATAACAGCAGAGCCGATTCGGGTAACAACCATAGGACTGGACGAACGTTCACAGGAAGTACTGCGGATCGCCTTTTCCAGTGCATCAAAAGGCAGCTGTATTCTATCTGACGATGCAACAGCAGATGTTGCAATATGCAACATGGATAGCAGCAATGCAAAAGCACTCTGGCATAAAAATAGCGTACTGCATCCTGACCGCCCAGTGGTTGTCATCTCAGTCAAAGACCCATGTCTTGATAACAGCATTTACGTATCAAAACCCATTAATATTACAACACTGATCACCAGCATTGAGCAGGCAAACCATAACCGCAGCGAGCTCACTTTTTCAAAAGTATCCAGTGCCACAGCAACCCACACACAACAGAATATTCACAGCGCGCCACCACAACCGCGCATGGATCAAGATAAAAATATAGTCACAGAAGAGCCCCCAGTGCCGGATGGCCAGTGGCAAGATGAAAGCGACACTGTGATTAGCTATTATTCACCGACCGATTATCTGCAGGGAAAATTACAGGAAGCGTATATACTAGCAAAGAGCAAAAAATCGGCGACGCAGCTTTCCATCAAACTAAAAGGAAGCTGGTCTAGCATTACGCTTGACCCAACCCATAATAAAGTTATTTCTGAGATAGATAATGAAGCGCTTAAATCGTTATGCACCACGCCCATCTGCTGCATTGAGACCCGCTCAAAGCTAGTCAATAACAATGCTTTTTTTGAAACTAGCAAAAGCGACAAGCCGAGCATTGAAGATACCAACGAGCAGTTCCTGTGGAAAATAGCACTCTGGACATCCGCCGGGCGATTGCCGCAAGGCATGACGCCATCGCACCTCATACAATTAAAACACTGGCCTAATTTAACTCGCCTGATCCAGTCACCGAATGACATCAGAATCTCAGCGCTACTAACAGAACAGCCAAGTGCCCCAGCACTTATCGCAAAGGTACTTGGGATTCCAATTACTCACGTCTTCTCATTTTATGCCGCCTCACATGCGCTTGGCCTCACAACATCTCTAACTAGAAACTCAGCGCAAAAACCATCATTCAATATCCCCCAAAAGAGCAAACATCATTCACTCTTTGGCAAGATACTCAATAAATTTAGCAGCTAAAAAACCACCAAAAAAGACAACTTAAAATCATGTCAGGAAATAATCATAAAATAATTTTTACCGGTCCTGTTGGCTCCGGCAAAACAACAGCGATTAGTGCCATCAGCGACATACCGGTATTAAAAACAGATGAAAACGCACAGGACATGACAAAAAACCGCAAACAAACAACCACCGTTGCAATGGACTATGGCCTGCTTAATCTCGACAAAGGAGAACGCATCCACCTTTATGGTACACCAGGACAGGAACGTTTCGAGTTTATGTGGGACATTTTAACTAATGGTGGCCTCGGGCTTATTTTATTGCTGGATAATTCCCGCCCAACACCATTTAAAGACATGCAGTTTTTTCTCAATGCATTTAGAGAGTTCATCAACGATAACAAGATTGTCATTGGCGTGACTCACATGGAACACAACACCACACCATCCATCAAGACCTACAACCAGGAATTACAGAAGTGCGGCATAAACGCACCAATCCTTGAAATTGATGCGCGAGATAAGAGAGATATCAAAACATTGATTAAAGCACTGCTTTATTCCCTTGACCCATGGCTGGGAAAATAATGAGCCAATATGAGTTCATCGCTGACAAGTTTTTACTACCATCCCCTGCGGGTGCATTTTACGCCACATCAAGCAATCAGAAAGAACTGTTACGCGGACTTTTGTTAGCCTTGATGATGCAACCTGAAAGCAAAATAATCACCCGAGAGAGGCTATCGATGTGGCTCGACTCCGATGATGAGTCATCGCTATCACTTCTCCATAAAGCGCAGCAGATTGGCTGGTTAAGGGTTCATGATGAGAAATCTTCAGCGCCAGGTGGGTCACTCGAAGAACTGCTACCACCACTGCTCGCAGAACTCTCTAGCACACAAAAATCACTGCTCGCAGACCACCAGGGCTTCAATCTCGCATCACATGGCTTTACCCACGAGGCAGCGGAGGAGCTTTCGGCGCTTAGCGCCGATTTGTCTGCACTGCGGGTGCGTCATAGTCATTTGCTTTCAAAAAACTTAAAGATCAAAACAGAAGCGATGGGGCTTATTGATGCCGATGGAAATAGCCAGCTAGGCTTCTGGCCACTACACATCGGTAAGCATTGCTTTACGTTGGTAATGAGTGGTATTCCACGCTTCAACCAGACAAGTTTCACCAATCTAATCTGGATGCTAACCAACCGTTATGCATCCAGCGAGTTTTCAGCCACCTCATCAATTCACGATATGTTTACACTGGCCGATGGCACATCTAGTCATCAATAGTACAAAAAACGTTTATACAAGGAGTCAACAAAATGCGTGCAGATATTCTAAATTCCATTCTAAGTGAACTGAATGGAACTTCAGCTGAGATTGAGGCGTCCGCCATTCTCTCAACGGACGGACTGATGATGGCATCGATGCTACCCGCTGGCATGGACGAAGATCGCGTCGGTGCAATGGCGGCCGCCATGCTTTCCCTGGGCGATAGAACCTCTGAAGAACTTGCCCGCGGCGCATTAGAGCAAGTGCTCATCAAAGGTGAAAAAGGCTACGTTCTCATGACGCATGCCGGTGAAGAGTCTGTACTATCCGTACTGGCCAAACCAAGCGCGCGCCTCGGATTAATATTTCTGGACGTTAAACGTGCCGCCGAATCAATCGAGAAACTCATTTAGATTGATCAGAAAATATTCTTTACGCAAATACATAGGACTCATATGAAAAACATGACGCCTGATGAAGTCTGCGGTGAATACCGAGAACATACATTTAAATACCATGACAACACCGAGCGAACCGTATTAATCACCGATATCGAAACACCACTACCCGAAGGACGGTTGATCGTGTCGAGAACTGACCTGAATGGAACCATTACTGAGGTCAATCAGTCGTTCATTGAAATGTCGGCCTACCATAAAGACGAACTCATTGGTCAGCCTCACTGTATTCTTCGCCACCCAGATATGCCATCTGCAGCCTTTAGCGACCTCTGGGAAACTGTTAAAAAAGGGGGCAAGTGGCATGGGTATGTCAAGAACCTTCGCAAAGATGGAGGCTTCTATTGGGTCTATGCGACTGTCATTGCCAACGTACGTAAAGGTGAAATCACAGGTTTTACCTCCGTTCGCCGCCGAGCATCTCGCAGCAAAATTAGCGAAGCCGAAGCGCTTTACAAAACCTTACAATAGGATGATCGGCTATGCCGCATAATTTCACAGTCAGTCCCGACTTTAACCCCAGTCACATCTCCGGATGGTACATTTTCAACACCTGGCTACAACGCGCCATCAACGAAGAGATCCACCTCGAGCTTTACAATAGCGCTGACGACCAACGGAAAGCGATCTCAGATGACCAGATCGATTTAATTTACGCTAACCCCTATGACGCCTCTGTACTGGTAAGAGACAAAGGCTTCACTCCGATAGCACGCGCCGATAATAAAGCGGATGAAGCGATCATTGCCGTCAACCATGACAGCCCAATTCTGAATGTGGAGCAGCTCACCGCAGGCACGAGAATTTCAAGCACGGGGGATCCCGATGTTCGCATGATGTGTATGATCATGCTGGAACCTGCCGGACTGGATAAAGACAACACTATGCTAACACAGCGCGATGCCTACATTTTGATTGCCAAAGATCTTTTGAAGAACGATGCTGATATTGGGTTCTTTCTCGAAGAGACCTACAACGAACTCTCCGAGATCACCAAAAAACAGTTAAGGCCAATTGTGCAAAGCCAGATACATGTCATTCACCATCTATTGCTGGCAGGCCCAAAACTCGCGCACAAAAAAGATGAGATTCAATCATCACTACTGTCAATGAACAATAACCCCAAAGGCCCTGGTGTATTAAAAAGTCTAAACTTCGAAAGCTGGTCAGCAGTCGAACAGGAAGAGGCAGAATTTATGATTGACCTGATGGATACACTGGCCGATTAACGTCGTCGTAACGCAAGCTATCACTGCAAACCATTACCATTACCATTAGCCGATTCTTTTTTCGAATCGCGCAGCCGCTGAAGTTTTTCAAGTATGCGCTCAGCCCGGCCAATGTGCTCTAGCGCTTGCTCATTATCGGGGTCCAGCGCGAGTACGCCCTCCCATGCCTCAATCGCCTTTTTATACTGCCCCAGGCCATAATGTTCGACGCCCTGATCAAGGTGTTTTTTGATCTGCTGATTGAGCTGCAATGTTAGCTTTTGTGCGAGCAGCTCTTCGCTCTCATTCAACTCTCCTAGTAACTTCAACCGGGCAACATAATCTAATGCCTTAACCAGCTCATGATTCTCAAATGCATTATGCAGAGAGACATTTAAAATATTTCGCATCTTCTCTCTACTTTCGATGATCACTTGCTGCTGCTTGCGTTCATTTTCTGCCTGAGACTGCAATCGTTCATTCAAAACCTGCTGTTGCTGCTCCGCCGCCACCTGCTGCTGCTTCACTAACAGCGCCCTAAGCTCATCTATCTGCGGCACAGGATCAAGCTGCCACGCAAGATTCAATAGCTTTTCAGCATGCTGTAGTTCTCCCAACTCCAGTGCCTCTTCGCTGTGTCGCACAAGCGACTTCGCGATTTTTTTTGATTCTTCTTTATTTCTTTTCCAGCGACTCTCTTTTAGCCAGCTGCCAGGGGTGATCAAAGCCAGCTCACTCTGAATACTAACCGTGTCTTTCAACCACCTGGCATGAAGCATCAGCAGCTCTAATTCAAGCTTCTCCACTCGCTCACCCTGCTTAAGGCTCAAGGCCTGATATGCTGATTTAATCTTTTCACTGTCAGGGACATTCGCTAACGCCGCCTGATAGTACTGCTTTGCGCGATGCCATTCACCCGCCTTTTCAAGTTCACCACCTTTATCTCGAACCTGCTGCTCGTATAAAATAGTTTGCCGATCAATTTCAGCAATCAACGCGCCCACCTTTGAATAATCATCATGCGTCTCAGGCACGTGAGCAAGTATCACCTGCGCCTGGCCATAGCGCTCCTGCTCAACAAGCGCATCAACCGTCTCTAACATTCCAGATGATCGTGCACTCATAAACGCACAACCCTGAGTAAACATCACAATCCAAATAATGAGGATTAATTTAATCCGCTTCATGTCGAAACCGCTACACGACTAGAATTTACAATCACCGATAATGCATCATCAATCATCGCTTGCAGATTTTCACTCACACCCAGCACGCGATAAGTCACCAGCGGCACTTTCTTTCCTTTCAGCGCAAGCGTCTTAAAGCGAGCGCTAATAATACCCTGAGATTGAAGCAATTGATTAAGCTCATCACTAATCAGCACATCACCCGCATCAGACGCAGCTGCCAGACGTGATGCGGTATTAACTGCATCACCGACCACGGTATAATCCATGCGCTCAGCAGCGCCCATGTTACCGGCCAGCATCATGCCGCTGTTAATGCCAATGCTAAAGCGCACCTGAGTCAGGTTTTGCTCTGCTCGCTGCTTATTCACAAGCTTGATTAATTCCTGAATCGTAATGGCACATGCCGCCGCATTAAAACTATGCTCAGGATCATTCTCCGGCACACCAAAAACCAGCATGGCACAGTCACCCATGTATTTATCAATATGACCACCATAGCAATGCGCCGCCTGCGCGATAATACTAAAGTACTCATTCAACAAACTATTCACCTGTTCCGGATGAAGCTCTTCAGAAAGCTGCGTAAAGCCCACGATGTCAGCAAACAACACACTCGCCTCAACATGCTGCCCGCCAAGTTTTACCTGATTCATATTCGACAAAACGGCCTTTGCCACCTGGGGCGAAACATAACGAGAAAATGTCTGCTCCACCTGCTCTTTACGCAACAACCCCTCAGTCATTTCATTCATCGACTGCATCAACGAACCCAGCTCATCTTTACGCTGATCATTAAGGCGAACATGGTAATCACCGGCAGAAATTGCACGGCCCGCATTAATCAGTTGATGAATAGGACGAGTCAGACGCTTACCCAATATAAACGAGGCGAAAAAACCCAGCACAACCAATAATAATGTCGCACCGCCAACCGCTCGAATGGTCTCTTGCTGCGCAAGCATTCTTAAGCGCTGGTCAAAGGTAATAAGTACATAACCAGCGGTTACATCTTTAAACAGTACAGGCCTGAAAAATGACACCATATCCAGCTCACTAGTGCTCGAGCCCTTTTCATTCCATTCCAGTTTAACCACGTGACCCAAAGCGGTAGCGATACGTGCGTCATTCGGCACAGCCCCTTTTTTTACCAACAACTCTTTATTTTCATTGTAGAGGGCTGCCCCCATAATGCCTGCTTCGCCAGCGAGGCTATTCACCACGATTTCAAGATTGAGATGATCATTAGCCAACAAGGGCTCTCGAGAAAACTCAGCCATTAGCCTCAAAACAGTGTTTCCCGACTCGCTTACCTGCTGCTCAAGAATATTGCTCTGATTATGTACAATAAACAGCCCCAATAAACCCATGCCGCTACTAATCAACAAGGTAAAGACCAAGGCCAATTTATAGGCAATAGGAAAGTATGCCGGCAGAAATGCTGTCAGATTTTGGCGTAACGTTTTCATTAAGTCTCAGAAACTACCATTACTACTCAGCGTTAACATAAACATAGTCGAGCCATTTTATACTTCGCAACCCAACCATCCCTCCAGCCTCTCGTAAGCCGATTAGACGCCAAAACATACCAATAAAACAATGCTTATTTTGTTGCGCTGCCTGAAAACCCCGAATAAATCGCAAGTAGACATTAAGGCCTGGGGCATTCTACCAAACAACTGATCCAGTTCTGTAATTTTTAAGCGCCCAGACCCGCTAACAACAGCCATCATGCACCATATAACACGATTTAAACAGCAACACATGAATAGCGCCATCCAGCAAAAAATAACTAAACACACCACACCATAACTGGTATTCAACAGCAAATTATGTTGTGATTATTAAACGTTTCGTAGCCATCATTAAGGAGAGAGGCAATGCCAGCATACACAGAGAGTCTACTCGAGGAACTTAACATCTTGCTGCAATTCAACCTCGCGACTACCCAGGAGGGCATTAAAATTCATCGCTCTGCGGGTTCACCCGCTATCGAAGCAACGACCCGTCTATTTAATAAAGGCCTTATCACTCAAGTCGATGGCGGCTATCTTACTGATTTAGGACATATTGCAGCCGAACATGCGCAAGCAACCTACACCATCCTGACGCCAACAGATGAAACACCGCTAAAGCCCGCCTCAATGTAAACGATACATACCTCATATGAATGGTGCGCCGATGGCCATTCAACATGTGGCTACTTTCACCCTAATAAGCCATCCTATGAAACGTAACCGGGGCTGAAACGATGGATATCCCAGCATTAACCAAAAAGCTACACGAACTCAAAGAAAAACAGCTACAGATTGAAACCGCCTGGCGTAAAACTGGCAACCGTGAATTTCTTGAATTCATGGTTGAGCTACTGCCACGAGCCCTGAATGCCGAGCGCTGTAGCATCTTCATCAACAACCCCGACAATAACAATGTCTGGATTCAGTGCGGCACAGGCCTGCAGGAAAAACAGATCTCGGTACCCAAAGATAGCTCGGTGGTCGGCAAAGTAATCGCCAGCGGCGAAATCATCATGGAAAATAACCTGGCAAATCAGGTCGGCGCCCATGATACCGTTGCGTTCAAAACCGGTTTTACCGCTAAAAGCACCATTTGCGTGCCCGTCATGGGGGCAAAAACCAAACAGGTCGCCGGCGCCATACAGGTACTTAACAAACTCAATACGCAATCTTCGTTTTCTGAAGATGACATCGAAATTGTCAAAAAGCTAGCCCAGCATCTCCAGGTTAATATCGAAAACATCTATCAGCGACAGGAGATGGCCAATATCGCTGAAGAGATCGGCAAAAAAGTCAGCCTGATCGAAGCCAAATTAAAATCACTGGGTCATACTGAATAAACCTGACCTGGCACAGATGCATTTCAATGGACTTCGCGACACTCACTCTCAAGCTCGACCAGCTTAAAACAGAGTCGCAGCAGATTGATAGTGCCTGGGGGCAACCGGGCATTCCTTGACTCGGCTCTGGGTAAAGCGATTGAATTGTTTGAAGAGAAGCTACGCAAGCAAGGCATCCTGATATAGCCATAAACCATGCAAGTAATAAGGCAATTAAAAACGACGTGCAGAGACTCACCCATCAGCAATGCTTTCTCCCCTAAAGGTTTGTATACTAAGCTAACTTTTCACCACGTCGATAAGCATTCACAGGTTATTATTAGCCAATTCGCTGAAATGCGTGAGATAACAAGACAGTAAACATTCAATACAGGCTATCGCCTGATTAGCAGACCATCGCGATCCGGATAGCTGGAGGAAAAAAATGAAGGCCAAAGACCGCCGAATTCAGGAACTGCGAGAGACCATTACCGAGCTTTCGCCCAGCGAAGCGTATGAGCTGCAACAAAATGGCGCAACGCTAATCGACGTGCGTGACAATGAAGAAGTGGCACAGGGTAGCCCAATTGGCGCGATCCGCCTTGGGCGCAGTTTTCTTGAACTCAAGATTGAAGAGCAAATCCCGGATAGCGATCAGACACTGCTGATTCTGTGCGCAGGCGGCATGCGCTCACTATTCGCCGCAGATGGCCTGAAACGGATGGGCTACAGCGATGTGCGCTCGGTTGCCGGTGGTTTCAGTCGCTGGAAAACAGAGGCACAGCCGTTTGAAATGCCACGCATGCTCGACGCCACTGCACGCGAACGTTACGCACGCCACCTCTCAATGCCCAATGTCGGCGACAAAGGCCAGCTCAAACTACTCGATAGCAAGGTGCTGCTGATTGGTGCTGGTGGCCTCGGCTCACCCAGCGCCTATTACCTCGCAGCAGCGGGTGTCGGCACCCTGGGCATCATCGATGATGACGTAGTCGATCGCAGCAATCTGCAACGCCAGATCCTGCATACCGAAGATCGTATCGGCATGCCGAAGGTCGAATCGGCACGTATCGCACTGGAAGCACTAAACCCTGACGTCAAGGTTGTCGCACATCAAACCCGTATCGACAGCAGTAATGTAGAAGAACTGTTTGCCGATTATGATGTGATCGTCGATGGCTCAGACAATCTGCCAACACGCTACCTGATCAACGATGCCTGCGTGAAGCTTAAAAAGCCTAACGTTCACGCCGCAGTCTACCGTTTTGAAGGACAGATCACCGTCTTCTGGCCCGACTACCAGGGCGACGTACGCGGCTCCTGTTATCGCTGCATGTTCCCAGAGCCGCCACCGCCAGAACTCGCGCCATCCTGTGCCGAAGCGGGCGTACTCGGCGTGATGCCCGGCCTCTTTGGCCTACTACAGGCTGTTGAGACGATCAAGATTCTACTCGGGATTGGCACACCGCTGGTCAGCCGTATGCTGCATTACGATGCACTGAGTGGGGAATTTATGGAGATGCGCGCCAAAGCTAATCCATCTTGTCGCCATTGCAGCGACGGCGCGGTATTCCCGGGCTATGAAGACTATGCGCAGGTCTGCTCATCTTCACCGCCACCTGCTGATAAATAACATTTAACAGGCAACGCCCCAGCAACACTGGGGCGTTACGTTTACCGGCCTAATCCCTAACCGCTTCCACTCCAAAAAACAGCTCCATTTCGTCGCCAATCGCAGGCAACGCATACATCACATCAAACTCTGAACGCTTAATCTTGGCAGTCGCATCAAAGCCACACACATATTTCTTTTTGGTGGGATCCATCGGGTGAATACCGCAGTTGATGCTACTCACTTCAAGCGCAATATGCTTGGTCACACCTTTAATCGTTAGATCACCATGCACCGTCGCCATCTTGCCGCCGTGATGGAACTCAACAGCATCTGCCTTATAGGTGATCTCCGGGAATTCCATCACGTTTAAAAAGTCAGGTGAACGTAAATGGTCATCGCGTTTTTTCATCCCGGTATAAATTGAAGCCGCATCGATCACAATATCAACCGACCCCTTGCCCGCAGCCTGATCCATGGTGATCTTGCCACTGGTTTTACCAAAGTGCCCCATCATGGTTGAGAACCCTAAATGGTTAATCTTGAAATGGGGATAGGTGTGGAGTGGGTCAATGGTAAAGCTCTCTTCCTTGGCAGAGGCTACCATCGGCAGTGCCAACATCAGCAAAGCTACAAGACTTAATTTTTTCATCGCTACGACTCCTTCGTTAAATTGATGGCTGTAGCTTACCCCCTAAAAGAGCGGATCGCCACTCTCAAGCCAGGTCAGATAGATAGCGCCGCACGCGACCGGCGCAAGGCATAACAATAGCAAGGCTATTTTCAACCACTGAGGACGCCCTTCCGGCAGTGGCACCCGCGCCGCTAACGGAGTCGCCGCCAGAACCAACAATGTGTACCACGGCAATTTGGCGTAAACCAGCGCCGCCACACCGAGCAGGCCACACAACAGCGCAATCGGCACCACCAATAATCCGCCCGCACTCAGACGCGAAGATAAAAGCCCTGCCAATAGATAGGCCGCCAGCGCCGCTGCAATGGCAGAAGCAAGCTGGCCCAGCAATGCAGACGCCGCCAACAGCGCGCAGATACCGGTACCACCCGCCAGCGCCAGCAAGCCAGTCACGGCCCGCTCACTCTTATCACGCAGCGTTATAAACGAAGCCATTAGCCAGCCGACATAAACAGCACTGAGCACCACCATCACCCAGGTTTCCCACTCATCACTCTTACGCGTCAGCACTGGCCACACAATCCACACTACTGCTCCCGCACCCGCCGCAAAAAAGAACAGCAGCAGCCAGCGCGGCGCATTACGGTAGAGATCAAAGAGCAAACCAACACCCAGCGCCACCAACCCCAGCAGTAAAATCTTGCGCGTACTGGTGAGTGGAAAAAATTTAAGATCAGTAATCAACCAGGCACTGAGATAAAACCCAGCCGTAACGGAAATCGCCGCCCAGAAACCGACAGTACGGTAGAGAATCAGGCCCAGCAATAGCGACGCGATGAATGGCGCGACACCAGACTGGAACATTGGATTGGCGAGTAGTTCGTTCACGGTTAAGAGTTTAACCTGCTGGTTTTATTCGGCAAGTAACTTTTTAAGAGGAACAAATGGATTCTCATAATAACGTAGCCCAGCCAAGATTTAAACCTGCTTGTCTTGGCTTCACCTGGGTGCTAGCTTATCTAAAACAACATATGTTTTAAGCGATCACGCAAAGACAGGAAATATACAGACACACAGTTATTGTATACACCACTATTATGCGATCGTAATCACAATAAAATTAGAGACCTATAATGGACAAGATCACCAAGTCACTTCTGGATACTTTCTCAAGCCAATATGAGATTGATTCATTAAGCGAATCAACGAGATTTGAGCATTTTTCAAACTTCTCGGTCACTTCGAAACTATTTAGGGGTAGCTTTGAGCTTGATGATCTTCATACAGGAGCAGGAGGAGATTGCGCGATAGATGGAATGACTATCATTGTAAATGGACGAATCATACTAGATGAAGATGAACTGCGTGATGTCGTTGAGGCCACCTCACATTTAGATGCTGACATTACATTTATCCAATCCAAAACCTCATCATCATTTGACGGCTCTGCAATTGGAAGCTTCATTCATGGTGTTAAGGATTTTATGAGCGATGAGCCTAAGCTTGTTCAGAATGAAAAAATAAAAAGAATGAAAGAGATATGGGAAGCAATAATTTCTATGTCTTCATACATGGTCAATCGCAGACCTACTTGCAAGGTGTTTTACACCTGCACGGGAAGATGGCAGGATGACCAGAACTTAACAGCCATCATTAGCTCTGGGAAGGCAGAAATAGAGAATATTGGGATCTTCGAAGCCGTATCAGTAGAAGCTCTAGGCGCGTCGGAAATACAAAAATTATTCCATGAAACTAAGAACAAGCTTTCCTCAACAGTAAACTTTCAAAGCAGGATCACTCTTCCTGATATTGATGGTGTATCAGAAGCTTATCTTGGGGTTTTGCCATTTCCAGAATACCTAAGACTAATACAAGATGAAAACAGCACTATATACAACATTTTTGATGACAATGTACGTGACTTTCAAGGGAACAATACGGTTAACAAAAAAATTAAAGGCACACTAGAAGATGCAAAATTTGATCTATTCTGCGTGCTCAATAACGGAGTAACTATTGTCGCCTCAGCCCTCACCCCAGCTGCAAATAGATTTACAATTCGAGATTATCAGGTTGTTAACGGTTGCCAGACAAGCCACGTACTGCATGAATGCCAGAACATTGAAGGAATTGAAAAAGTTTATGTTCCGATCAAAATCGTGGTAACAGAAAACGATGATATTAAAACAGCTATTACACTAGCCACGAATAGCCAAACAGAAGTTAAAACTGAGCAGCTTGAAGCATTAAAAATATTCCAGAAAAAACTAGAGCTTTATTACAATGCTGAATCCAAGACATTCCCCTTACACTACGAACGACGGTCACAGCAGTACAATTCCGATGCTGCAATAAAGAAAACACAGATTATTTCCATTCCCATCCAAATAAAGTCATTCGCCTCTATTTTTCTAAATTCGCCCCACTTAGTTTCTGGGTACTATGGAACAATTGTTAAGCGTTTTTCCGGAAAAATATTCAACGAAAACCATAAATATTCACTTTATTATGTCAGCGCTCTTTCTTATTTCAGAATTGAACAGTTTTTTAGAAGCGGGGACCTTAAATCAGAGTACAAGAAAGCGAGATTTCATTTGCTATACCTTGTCCGGCTAATCGCCACTGGCGAGGACCTCCCGCCATTCAATAGCAAAAAAATAGATTCTATATGCGATGACTTCAAACATACACTAATCGATGAAGATCTATCTCTGGCACTTTTTAAACAGGCACAGGATTTATTTGAATCATCAGGCCTTGATCTAAGCAAGAAGCAATATAAAGCTGAAAGCGAAACAGACCTACTCTTAGACGCTTATAAGAAACATAACCTCTAACCCAGATAATCAAGGTACGGACAAAGGGGGGCGGAGGGATTATTTTTCAATCAACTAAACAGCTCACCACTTAACTCATTAGTCGTCATTCCGGCGTAGGCCGGAATCTAGTAACATGCCAAATTAGAGTCGCTGGATCCCGGCCTTCGCCGGGATGACGAGCGAAACACGTAAGACGTACAAAATAGGGCGTCAATAAGCGTTAGCGCATTACCCCGAATGAAACCTGCTGCCAGCAGGGGTCAGCAGGTGGCTTGAGTTAAGGTGATAAGACCCGGGGCTGTGGTACTGATCTTCCCGGGCATCGCTTTCGCTCAGCCCAGGCTACATATATTAAACGCCGTCATTCAAGACTTAAACGTAATCTCCGCCATCTGCCCTTCAATCCAGGCTTCGACTTCTTTATTGATTTCACTCGCGCTTTTGTCTTTGCTTTCAATCGCAGGCCCAATGCGAACCTTAACCACGCCCGGCTGTTTGATAAACTTTCGACGCGGCCAAAACTCACCGGCATTATGTGCCATCGGTACGATCGGGTAGCCACTGTTTTCCGCCAGCGATGCACCGCCCAATGCGTAACGCCCTTTTTCACCCGGCGCAATGCGTGTGCCTTCAGGAAAGATCACCACCCAACGACCATTTTCAAGACGCTGTGTTCCCTGATCAATCAACTGCTGGCGCGCCTTGCCTCGTGCTTTTCGATCAATCGCAATCGGCTCCAGCATCGAAAGCCCCCAGCCAAAAAATGGTACCTTTAATAGCTCCCGCTTCATTACCCACACCTGCGGTGGAAAGATCACCTGCAATGCCAACGTCTCCCAGGTCGATTGATGTTTAGACATCACAATCGCATTACCCTCCGGGATGTTTTCCTTTCCTTCAATCTGGTAACGCACGCCGCAGGTAAGCTGCAACCACCATAGATTAAGCCGCGCCCATTTCGATAAAAAGCCGTAGCGTACTGAAAATGGGAAGGGCGCAGTAAACAGGCACAAAATCGCGAACACCACAATCGACGCCCACATACCCAACGCAAACAATAGAGACCTTATAAACAACACCGGATCACACCTCAATTATCAATTGATTCATCTATGCCAAATCACTCGCTCAGCAAAGTATCTACAACAGCCGCGAGATCATCGAACACATCAACCGTTTCAGCAAGCGGCGCGTCCACAAGC
>Ga0316209_1002030_pt1 | contig 17833 bp, 16 predicted proteins | sample 6monopyrite_MG_FD_204945 | JGI IMG/M metagenome (GOLD analysis project Ga0316209, IMG submission 204945) | Microbial mat bacterial communities from mineral coupon in-situ incubated in ocean water Damariscotta River, Maine, United States -... | ecosystem: Environmental > Aquatic > Marine >...
ATTCTGATATGCCTTCGCGTTGTGAATGACCTTGGTCTACCTAAAAACTACAGGCGATTATTGATTGAGTAACAGTAACCAAAAAACAGTGTGGACCGAAGGTTTTAAACAGGATTATAAGGCTGTTTTTGTTGATTCGTGGTCGGCTTATCACGGTGCGATATTATTGGTAATTATCATGGCTGTGCTGATGGGCTCTGGATTATTCTGGGGTGTTTTTGGTGGAATTAAATTGTGGGGTGATTATCTCAATAATGCTATCGGTTTAGGTGCAGCCTTAGGCATTAAAGAGCAACTGGAAAGTCCGTTGATGCACCGTATCTCGTTGATGGATATCACCCTTGTTATGGGTGCTTTCTGTGCCGCATTACTGTCGCGCCAGTTTCGTATTAATCGGCCGCCACCGCTTGAATATATCTGGGCTGCTACAGGCGGTATATTTATGGGTATTGGTGCAACGCTGGCAGGAGGCTGTACCACTGGTGGATTTTTTGTGCCGTTATTATTTTCCTCGGCATCTGGTTGGGCTATGTGGTTTGGTTTGCTGCTTGGTGCTGTGGTCGGCCTTAAGTTGTTATTGTGGACGTTGGAAAATGTCACCTGGGGTATGTCGCCGGTCGCCGTTTTTCCTGCGCGCTTTAAAAAGTGGTATCCGTGGTTTGGTGCTCTGGTGGCAGTGATGCTTTTATTGTGGGCCGCAAACTGGTGGCATTCGGATGAAGCCAAAAAAGTCACGCGCGCATTATTGATTGTTTCAGGTTTTGCTATTGGATTTGTATTGCACCGCTCGCGTTTTTGTCTGTCACGCGTTTTCCGTGAGCCGTTTATGACAGCAGAAGGTGAGATGACCAAAGCATTGATGCTTGCCGTGGCACTGGGTGCGCCAGTTGCTGCCGTGTTGATTTCTTACGGTACAGTTGATCCTTATCTTGCCATCCCTGCACGGTTCTGGTTAGGTTCTGCACTAGGTGGCCTGATTTTTGGCATTGGAATGGTATTTGCCGGCGGTTGTGCATCAGGTTCTTTGTGGCGTATCGGTGAAGGCCACCTCAAGCTGGTTGTGGCTGTCATTTTCTTTGCCTGGAGTGGTTCGACATCAAACGCTGTTCTTGGTGATTTTGGTTTACTGGCGGTGGATGTTGATATCGATTTTCTTGATGGTGTCGCAGAAATTACAAGACTTGGTTTTCAGGCTTTTATGCCGGACCTTTTCGGTAGTTGGGTATATACCCTGCTGTTGACTTATACATTGCTTGCTGTCTGGTATATATTTATTCGTTATAATGAATCAACCTCAAAGTTCACCGTGTTTTAAAAGATGAAATTAAAAGTTGTATTGCTCTCGATGAGGTTGCCTTTTCTCATTCTGACTGTTTCCTGTGTTTTTCTGGGTGCAAGCAGCGTTGTCGCAAATCAGTCTGCAGTTAGTCTGCCTTTACTCCTATTGGCATTGCTAGGTGCGCTGTTAGCCCATGTTAGTGTTAATACACTTAATGAATACTTTGATTTTAAGAGTGGACTGGATTTTGAAACGATCAAAACCCAGTTTAGTGGTGGTAGTGGTGCACTGCCGCAGAATCCGGAAATGCTTGGTACCGTATTGAATGTTGGTATTGCTTCTTCAATTTTTTTATTAATGATAGGTGTTTTTTTTGTCTGGCAATACGGAGTAGGTATTATACCAATCGGTATTACTGGACTGGTGTTGATTGCTACTTATACCGGCTGGATCAATAAACATCCCTTTATCTGCCTGATTGCACCGGGTACGGGGTTTGGTTTTCTTATGGTTGTGGGAACTCAGTTTGTATTGCTGGGAGAATATATAACGCTATCCTGGCAGGTTGCGGTGATTCCTTTTTTTCTGGTGAATAATCTTCTATTGCTCAACCAGTATCCTGATATTCAGGCTGACGCAAATGTGGGACGTAATCACCTTCCCATTGCTTATGGCGTTAATCGAAGCTCGATGATTTATGGTTTGTTTATCCTGGCAACAACTGTAACTATCGTTGCATATATTATGGCTGGTTATTTGCCTGTGTTGAGTTTGATTGCGTTAACCCCCGCACCTCTGGCGCTTTTCTCTTTATATGGCGCAATAAAATATGGCGGGGCTATCGGGAAACATCCACAATATCTTGCTGCCAATGTAACGGTAACGATACTGACAATTTTATTGCTGGGCGTGTCATTGATGGCTAGTAGCTAATAGCTGGATGACGCGGACAATAATAACGGAAGGGGGCAGCATCATATCGCTAAACCTTCGATTCGTTATCATCAAGTTGAGTGTATAGAGGTTCCCTGGCTTATGGACCGTAAAAAGCGCAAAAAAAACCCTGAACATTGTTCAGGGTTTTTATTTTCTAGAAAGTTAAATCAAACTATCTGATTTATTTTCTCTGGCTTGGGCCATTTATTTCCAGACCATTACTCATGTAAGTATGGAAGTACTCAAGCGTTTTGTATTCATCGCTCTGAGCTTTAAATGGTTTAGCGCGTACCTGCTTGTTACAACCGCCATAACGACGATGTAGCGTGCCCATACCTGCCCATTTATTACGATACACAGGGAAGCCTGTTGTGTGACCTAAAGCAGGGCTTAGGATGTCAGCACGAATCTTGTTTCCTGCGTAGTAATAATGACAATCAGCACATGCCATATTCAACTGACCACGTTTCGCGTAGAAGTGCTTTTTACCACGATTGTAAGCTGCAATAGCTTTTGCATCGCCAGGTACTTTTACGTTAGTTTTATGACCGCGAGATAATGAAGCCAGGTAAGCGCTGATTTCTGTCATCGCACCTTTCTTCCATTTTAATTTTTTCTCGCCGTTGTCAGTACGACATTTGTTGATTGCACTTTCCATGGTAACAACTTTTCCGCTGTCAGAATCAAAATAAGGATAATTTTGTTTTATCCCTTTTTTGTAATTTGGAAAACAGTCAGCGTAACCGTTGCCGTTAGCAAACTTTTTGTGGAATTTTTCTTCACCGTTATCAATAGCAATTTCATAAGAAGGAAATTCTTCAAATGCTTCCCATTGTTCGCGTGCAGATGCGTCCAGGGCGTATACACCATTTACAAAATCATTCATCGGTACTTCAGGAAATTTCTTCGTGAAGTACGAGCGGAATGCTTTTAAGTCATCATCAGGTGTAGCTTGTGCAGCAAACGGTGTTGCGGCAATCAGCATAACCGATAATGCGGTAGCAATTTTTTTCATGTTTCACCTATTTTAATTGTTATACCAAATAATAATGTGAGCCAGGTGCTCAATTATTTTAACTTGGCTTCGGTTGAGTCACTCTTGCCAGTATTGTCTACCCAGCTAACTTTAATTGTGTCGCCTGATTTAGCACCAGTAAACGCAAAAGAAAGGAATGGGTTTTTAGAAATTGTGGCATTCCACTGAGCATTCATTACTGTTTTGCCGCCGCTTTCACAAACGACTTCCTGAATGAATTTAGCAGGAATTAACTTGCCCGTTTTTTTGTTTTTACGCAGACCAGTCTCCATAGGGTGGCTGATTAAGCATTTTACTTTAGCTTCGCCTTTTTTGACCTTAGCGCGTACTTTAATTGATGATTTAGCCATCTTTATTTAACCTCTTAAATTTTGCTTAACCGCCACAACCACCGATGGTGACTTTGACGTTTTTGGAAGTGCTGTACAATTTGCCACCGGCTTTTACTACTGCGGTAACATCGGATGTTTTACCCATTTTAATACGAGTAGAAACAAAGCCTGTTGTGCTTGCACCAAGGTTAAATGTTGCTGCCAAAGGTGTACCATTTTTTGCAACAATGATGCTAATCGCTTCAGTGTTAGCAATTTTGCTGGTGACTGTAATTGGAACAACAGCACCGTTTTCTGCAATATCAGGTGCTTTTAGCTTGATATCACCGCTTTCTGTTGTGCTTGAACTTCCAAATGAAGCCTCTAGCGCAGCATTAGGGTCTTTGGCTTCAAAAGCCGCCTTAGGCCATGCAGCTAACGCAGCTTTTGGTGTTAATAAACCGGCGCTTATTGCGAGGCCGGTTGCACCCGCAGCGAAAGTGCCTTTGAGTAATACTCTTCGATTATGATTCATCTAGTCTTACCTTCTGACTTTATAGTGTGTGAATGAATTTTGTTACCAGACTGATTTCACCGTCAGACATCACGGCGTGAGGTCCAAATGGAATCATTATGGTATTCGGGTTATTGGTGCGAGCGTCATATATCTGAGCACGAAGTTTATCGTAATCAGGGAAACGAGCTTTCATAGCAATTAACGGTGGTCCGATATTACCTGCTAATTGACCACCAGCAATCTGATGGCACGCAAGGCAATTACCTTTCTTTCTGTTGAATGCTAATTCTTTACCTTTTTCAAGGTCAGCCGCTGTATCAGCGCTAGCAATTGTAGGTGCAAATCCAAGGCAGCCAATAAGGGCAGCGATAGACGCGGTTGTGGTTAGTATATGTGCGGTTAGCCGCATTCTTCTTTCCTCCTAATTCTAAGTATGTAGGAATATATTCATGATTGAATAGGGATATATAGCATACTCCCTAAGAGAGATAAGGCAAGGCTTTTGAGCAAAAAAACAAGTAGTTATACCGGTAAAGTTTGCTAGCTGAAGTTTTGTCAGAATATTAGCTTTTGCTAATTTCTAGTTTGTATTTGGGGTAACTAAGGTTTATACCAAGTTATGTGATGGCTACTAATTAGTGCTGGTCCTTGTATTCTTTCATCACTTTTTTTAGCTCTTCCTTTGCTGCTTCCAAACGTTGTGTTGTTGATGGGTTTAAATCTTTTTGATTTAGGGCGTTATCAAATTGCTGGATGGCCAGTTCGATATAACCCTGCCGTGCATACTGGTTACCGGTGGCTTCAAGTGCCGCACCGGTTTGACCGTTGGCATAGTACGCTTTAGCCAATGCTTCATAGATAACGCCGTAGTCGTCAGTTTGTAATTGTTTTTTGAGAATAGCGATGCTTTTGTCCGGCAGGTTATTATTATTTAAAGCCTCAACATACGCCATGCTTACCGGTAAGTATCCTGGGTAAAGGCGAGCCAGATTACTCAAGATTTCCAGTGCTTTTTTATCGTCATTTTTGCTGGTGTAAGCTTCAGCCAGTGCCAGGCGAAGCCAGGGATGTTGATGCTTTGCTGAGAGTTGGGATAATATTTTAATGGCGACATCGGCTTTTTGAATGCGGATAGCTGCAAGCGCTTTTTGATATTGACCGATAAGGCCATTCCCGACCACATTGTCATCGAGATAATACTGGGGTTGTTTACTTAATGAGATAATTATACGTGCTTTAGTAAATTGAAAATCCAGATTGTCTTTGGGTAGTTTTTCATTCTTTTTAATAAGACGGTCTTTTGCCTCAGAAACGCGGTTAGTATTTAGTGGGTGAGTGCGCAGATATTCGATACCGCCATCGGGACTTTGATCCAGCAATATTTCAAAAAATTCGACCATGCCTTCAGGGTTGATACCGGTATCGGCCAGTATACCGATACCTATGCGGTCAGCTTCGTATTCATTGCTGCGAGTAAAGTTGATGGATGATTGTGCACTGCCGGCAATGCCGGATAAAAGTACGGCCTGCCCAGCTTGTGAATCTTGTGATCCCACTAATATCGCAGCTAGTAATGTGGCAATCGTTAATGCTGTGGAGTTGCCGGCATTATCAAATGCTCGAGCTAAATGCCGTTGAGAGACGTGAGCGATCTCGTGTGCTAATACGCCTGCCAGCTGGCTTTCATTTTTGGCTTCCAGTATTAGCTGTGTATGAATACCAATGTAGCCGGCGGGTCCGGCAAAAGCATTGATAGTGGGTGCTTTGATTATGAAAAAATGAAATGGATTTCCCGCCGCATCAGATTGTGAAGCCAGCCGTTGACCGAGACTGGTGAGGTAATAATTAATTTGCAAATCTTCTACAAATGGCAAATTTGCGCGTAGCGATCGATAAAAGGCCAGTCCGAGCTGGCGTTCGTCTTTGCTACTGAAGCTGCCGAGCGTAGGGTCACCTAAATCTGGTAATTCGCCATGGGCGACGGATGAGACAGTTATAAGGAAGGTGAATATAAAAACCAGATTTGTTGTGATGCTTGTTAATCGCAAGTGACAAATATTTATTAGTGAGTACATATTTTAAATTTTAAGTATTGCCCATTTAACTCAAGGCACGCAATAAAGTTTATCAGAGCTATGCAGTTTAAACAGGTTCCGATTTAGGTTATGAAATGGGAAAATAGTTTCCAGTGTAAATGAATTTATTGAAATATTGTTTTATAGGAAGACTGTGATAAATAACCATTTTAATCGCTTTTTTACAAGTTTATAATTGCGTTGACCTCTAAGCCATTCATTTTTCTGGATGCCGGCTCAAACACAGTATGTATAACTTTTTTATTGTAATCGTTCTAATTGTGCGTGCATATTATTATCAATACTTATTTAATACCCTTAAAAACACTTAAAAACACTATATATGATTGACACATTATTCATTCTGAACTATTTATTTTAGATAACTGAATAAAAATAATAAATCTAATCTTTATCTAGTCAAAAGACTTAAATCACCTGCCGTTGGAGGTAGAAAATAATGAGAACAGCTGTGAAAAAATCACTTCTGGCAATTGCAATTTCAGGCGTCATCGCATCGCCAGCCGTTAACGCGACAAATGGTTACTTTTCGCACGGTTACAGTACCAAAGAAAAGGGTTTGGCAGGAGCCGGTACTGCGTTTTCACAGGACGCCATGGCTGCTGCCACTAACCCGGCTGGTATGGCATTTGTTGGGGAGCGTATGGATATTGGTGCGGCATTGTTTAGTCCTTCACCGCGCAGTTATAGAGTAACAGGTAATGTCTTCCCACCACCTCCGGCCCCAGGCAGTAATCCAATGCTGCCATTTGGTAGTGGTATTAATGCGGCTCCTGGTGAAAAAGTTGAAAGTGACGGTGATTTCTTTTTAATTCCTCATTTTGCATATAACTGGCAACTAAGTAGTGATAATACTGCGGGTATCTCTATTTATGGTAATGGTGGTATGAATACGGAGTATAAAGCTTCAGATACTCCTTTTGATGCAGGTACATTTGGTTCAGGTACAACTGGCGTCAATCTTGAACAGTTATTCTTCAACATCAGCTTTTCAAGAATGCTTAACAGTAAACATGCAGTAGGTGCCAGTTTAATTTTGGCAGCCCAACGCTTCTCAGCGCAGGGTGTTGATGGTTTTGCTGCTTTATCTCTTGATCCATCAAATATGTCGGGTGATAAAAATTCTACTTCAGTCGGTGCCGGCCTTAAAGTAGGGTATCAGGGGGAAGTAAGTCCAGGTGTTCGTGTTGGTGCTAGTTATCAGTCCAAAATGAGTATGGGCGAATTTGATGAATATAAAGGTCTGTTTGCTGAAGGCGGCGATTTTGATATTCCTTCTACCTATAATATCGGTGTTTCATTCGATGTCGGTTCTTCTGGTGTGATTGTGGCAGATATTCAGCGAATTAATTACTCTGATGTATCGTCTATTGCCAACCCTGTCGGTAATGCATTACCACCCAATGGTTCGTGTATTCCTGCTGGCTTCAACCCAGATCCTAGCGTTACAGGTGCAGTAGGTGCAGGTTGTTTGGGTGGTCCTGATGGTGGTGGTTTCGGTTGGGATGATATTACTGTTTTCAAAGTTGGTTATCAGGTAGAAATGGGTGATAACACGTATCGTGTTGGATACAGTCATTCTGATCAGCCGATTCCTAAGAGCCAAACATTATTTAACATCCTGGCTCCTGCTGTTATACAGGATCACGTTACCGCTGGCTGGACGATGAAGGTTGGAAGTAATCAGGAGTTTAATCTAGCGGGGATGATTGCACTTAAAGAATCGGTCAAAGGCGATAATCCAGTCGACGGTGGTCAGTCACAAATTGAAATTGAGATGTCTCAGTGGGAGCTTCAGGCAGGATGGGCCTGGAAATATTGAGTATTTTTTTCATAGCATGATAACCGCACCGCCATCCCTGGCTCTTTTGCGGATTACCGTACTTCCTGTACATAAAAAAAGATCCCGGACGGGGTCTTTTTTTTGGTTAATAAATAATCAAAAAAACAGTGGGTGTGTCAACTATTTTTCCATAAGTTGCTGCTAACGTTATTTTTGTGAATTTCAAGGATTAAATATTAGGTATATAAGTATATTATAAAATATTGAATAGATTAATTTATTTTCGAAAAGGCTTGCATAAGGTCATGCTTTTATTTAGATTGTTGAACCGATTTCCTGTATGTGTGTGGATTAGTTCTAATCGTTGAGCTAATTGTAACAGGATGTCGCGAGGCTAATTAAATCAATAATACTGGAATTTTCGGAGTGAATAGCATGATCAAAGTAAATACAAAATTGCTTGCGGTTACAGCGGCAGCTGTAATGAGTATGGCATCTATGGTGGCAAATGCTGCCGGTGAAATGAAACCCTTTATCCTGGGTTCGACTGCTACAGGTTCAGTCAGCGATAAAGTGGCGAGTGTTAAAAAATCTTTAACTGATAATGGTTTTGAAGTAGTGGGTGAGTATTCACCATATGAAACTGCACATATCATTATTGTTACAAATAATGAATTGAAAAAAGCAGCAGCGTCTCATGAGCGAGGTGGTTACGCAGCTGGCCAGCGTGTCGCTATTACAAAAGTAGGTGATCAGGTTCAGATTACTTACACAAATCCTGCGTACATGGCTGCTGCTTATCATGTGAAAGGTAATATCTCTGGTGTAACTAGCTCATTAAATACTGCACTAGGTTCGATTAAAGAGTTTGGTCCGGCTGAAGGTATGGAAGCAGATGATATTGCAAGTTACCACTATACATTTGGTATGGAGTACTTTGATGAGCCATATTCATTAGCTGAATACAATAGCCAGGCAGAAGCTGTCGCTGCTGTAGAAAAAGGTCTGGCTGCACAGGCGGGTGGTACAACTAAGGTTTTTCGTATCGACGTACCCGGTGGCAAGCAAACAATATTTGGTGTTGGCATGTCATCGGAGACAACTGGCAACAAATATATGGATGATACGTTCATAATGAATGAAATCGATTTCAAAGAAACACGCTCTACTGCGCATCTTCCATATGAGATTCTGGTTACTGATGGTGCAGTTGAGGCTTTACATGCTCGTTTCCGTATCGCTGTTAACTTCCCTGATCTAAGCATGATGGGTTCAAACAGCTTTATGAATATTATGCCTTCTCCGGATGCTATCAAGGCTTCTCTAACAGAAGCTGCAGGTGGTGAGAAAGAATCTGATTTCTAAGATATTTGATTAAAATATCTTGATAGCAATAACCGGTCGACGACCGGTTATTGCGAAAAAAAGCTCTGGTATATCCAGAGCTTTTTTTGTTTGAAACTATTTATTGATTGAGAAGTTGGTATATATTGCGATAACAATTCGTTTAATATCCAAAAATATTGGTGAAATTTGCTTAATAACCGTTTAGAATGCACGGTTCGCCTGACAGGCAGAGGGTTTTTAAATGTACGAAAAAGCCTTTGATTTATAAGGTTTTTTTGGAAGATGAATTAAATTGATAATTGAATAGCTAAACAAGAGATAGAATAACAGTGGAATTAACCGGCGCAGAAATAATTATTGAATGTCTGAAAGCAGAAGACATCGATTATGTCTTTGGGTACCCAGGTGGTGCCGTGTTGCATATTTATGATGCTTTTTACAAGCAGGATGATGTGCAGCATATTCTTGTTCGTCATGAACAGGGTGCAACGCATGCTGCAGATGGCTATGCCAGAGCAACCGGTAAACCGGGTGTAGTGCTGGTAACGTCCGGTCCAGGGGCGACCAATGCAGTAACCGGCATCGCAACAGCGTATATGGATTCTATCCCGATGATCGTTATAACGGGTCAGGTTCCCAGTCACCTGATTGGAAATGATGCTTTTCAGGAAGTGGACTCTGTTGGTATCACACGTCCGATTGTAAAGCACAACTTTTTAATTAACGATGTAAAAGATATCGCTGAGACATTTAAAAAAGCATTTTATGTAGCAACGACAGGACGTCCAGGACCGGTCGTTATTGATATACCGAAAGATATCACCGCGGATAAAACGATATTTGAGTATCCGCAAAAGATTGATATGCGTTCTTATAACCCGACGGTTAAAGGTCATACTGGACAGATTAAGCGTGCTGTTGAGCTTATCCGGCAAGCCGAACGCCCGATGATTTATACGGGTGGTGGTGTTGTTATCGGCAATGGTTCGGAACAGTTACGTACCTTTACTCGTGCTCTGGGCTACCCCATTACGCAGACTTTGATGGGCTTAGGTGCTTTCCCGGCAAGTGATCCACTTTCACTGGGTATGTTGGGTATGCATGGAACTTATGAAGCCAATATGAGTATGCATCACTGCGATGTTTTGATTGCAATCGGTGCGCGCTTTGATGATCGTGTTACCGGTAATCTGGAGAAGTTTTGTCCTGAGGCAAAGATCGTTCATATTGATGTTGATCCAGCTTCCATTTCGAAAAATGTAAAAGTTGATATTCCTATTGTTGGTGAAGTCACGCAGGTTCTTGATGCGGTAAATGCATTGTTAGCTAAATCAGATGGCCCGGCCAACAAAGCTGCCATCGAAAAGTGGTGGCTGCAAATCAATGAATGGCGTGCGCAGGATTGTTTGAAATACAATAAAGAAACAGGAACAATTAAGCCGCAATTTGTAGTTGAAGAGCTATTTAAAGTGACAAAGGGTGATGCCTTCATTACCTCGGATGTCGGTCAACATCAAATGTTTGCGGCACAATATTATGGTTTTGATAAACCTCGTCGCTGGATTAACTCGGGCGGTCTCGGCACTATGGGTTTTGGCTTGCCGGCAGCATTAGGCGTGCAGTTAGCCTACCCGGATGAGATGGTTGCCTGCATTACCGGCGAAGCCAGTATTCAGATGTGTCTGCAGGAACTCTCAACCTGCAAACAGTATTCATTACCGCTAAAGGTTATTAATTTGAATAATGGTTATATGGGAATGGTTAGACAATGGCAGGAGTTCTTTTATGAAAAACGTTATGCCATGTCCTATTTTGATGCCTTGCCTGACTTTGTCAAACTGGCTGAAAGTTATGGCCACGTTGGTATTAAAGTTGAAAAGCCGGAAGACGTTCGCCCTGCGTTAGAAGAAGCATTCAAACAAAAAGATCGTTTAGTTTTCCTGGACTTTATAACGGACAGGGAAGAAAACGTGTATCCAATGATCCCACAAGGTGCGGGTCTGAACGAAATGATTCTGGTTTAGCCCAGGTGTTTCATAGGAACACTCCATGTATTATTTTAACTTTATCATTTTAATTAGAAATATTTGAATATAGAAGATGTCTGTTTTAACTCTTAACAACGCTATGCAGTTTTTGGAAAAAGCTGCATTCCTATAAAATATCTGGGCTGGTTATGGTATACGAAGAAAACAATAGCGAAGCAATAGAGATGAGACACATCATCTCTATATTATTAGAAAATGAATCGGGCGCGCTTTCGCGTGTTGCAGGATTATTTTCTGCGCGTGCTTACAATATCGAATCACTGACTGTGGCACCAACAGACGATCCGTCATTATCACGTATGACCCTGGTAACGACAGGTACAGACGATATTGTCGAACAGGTGTGTAAGCAGCTAAACAAACTGGTCGATGTGGTAAAACTGGTTAATTTGACCGATGACGTACACGTTGAGCGCGAACTGATTCTGATTAAAGTCAGAGCTGAAAATGAACAACGTGACGAAGTTAAACGAGTCGTGGATATCTTCCACGGTCATGTGATCGATACCTCAGATACCACATATACCATAGAAGTGACTGGAGACAGTGACAAGATTGATGCAGTATTAAAAGCATTGGAAAGCACGACTATTATCGAAGTCGTTCGCTCGGGCCAACTGGGTATGGGGCGTGGAGCTAAAGGTATAGTGTAAGACAGAAAATCTGTCAGCAGTAACAAAAAATTTTAAATTAAAACATTTACGGATTAAGTAACAATGAATATTTATTACGATAAAGATTGCGATCTTTCTATCATTCAAAGCAAAAAAGTATGCGTCATCGGTTATGGTTCACAAGGCCATGCACATGCAAATAACCTGCAGGATTCAGGCGTTGATGTCTGTGTTGGCTTGCGTGAGGGCTCATCTTCAGCAGCAAAAGCAGAAGCTTCGGGCATCGCAGTAAAATCTATTGAAGACGGTGTTGCATGGGCTGATGTTGTTATGGTTTTAGCGCCTGACGAAAACCAGGCCGCAATATACAAAGACCAGATCGAGCCAAACATAAAACAGGGTGCAGCATTGGCTTTTGCTCATGGCTTTAATATACATTTTGAAGCGATTACACCACGTGCTGATCTTGATGTAATTATGATTGCACCAAAAGCACCTGGTCATACCGTTCGCAGTGAATTTGTTAATGGTGCTGGTATTCCAGATCTAATCGCAATAAAGCAAGATGCGACGGGTGCTGCTAAAGCGATTGCGCTTTCATACGCATCTGCAATTGGTGGTGGTCGTACAGCGATTATTGAAACCACTTTCCGTGAAGAAACTGAAACCGATTTATTCGGTGAGCAAGCTGTGCTTTGTGGCGGTACGACAGCGCTGGTTCAAGCAGGTTTTGAGACTTTAGTTGAAGCTGGTTACGCACCAGAAATGGCATACTTCGAATGTCTGCATGAATTAAAGTTGATTGTTGATTTGATGTATCAAGGTGGTATTGCAGATATGCGTTACTCGATTTCTAACACGGCAGAATACGGCGACGTATCTCGTGGCCCTCGTATTGTGAATGAGAATACTAAAGCAGAAATGAAGAAGATTCTTGAAGAGATTCAAAGTGGTCAGTTTGCTAAAGAATTTATTGAAGAGATGCATTCAGGTGCGAAAAATCTTGAAGCATTACGTAAGAAAGGTCGTGAACATCAGATTGAGCAAGTGGGTGCAAGCTTACGTTCAATGATGCCATGGATCAAGGCCAACAAGATTGTTGATAAGGCCAAGAATTAATATCAATCGTGTTGTTGCAAAAAAGGGCCGTATGGCCCTTTTTTTTGTAATAGATAATAGTAGAAGATTGAACCACAGAGGCACAGAGTACACAGAGTTTTTATTTATATGTTACGCCTACGGCGAAATACTAAATAAATAGATTTTCTCTGTGTGCTCTGTGCCTCTGTGGTTAACAATGCTTAAAAAATAGACGATACACCAAGACTAGGCTATCCTTAGCATCATGGAACAATCAACCGAAAAACCCATCAAAAAACTTAGACGCGGTATCTATTTACTACCGAACCTGATTACTACGGCAGCATTATTCGCGGGTTTTTATGGTATCGTCGCTGCGACGCAAGGTAAGTTTGAGCAGGCCTCAGTCGCCATATTTATTGCCATGATTCTCGATGCGCTCGATGGGCGTGTTGCGCGTATGACCAATACACAATCTGAGTTTGGTGCTGAATACGATAGTCTTGCTGATATGGGGTCTTTCGGTCTGGCGCCGGCTTTGGTGATGTATGAGTGGTCATTATCTTCACTGGTTAATGTGAGTTTTACTTTTGGCAAGCTGGGCTGGCTGGCAGCATTTTTATATGTGGCATCAGCAGCATTACGGCTTGCACGATTTAATACTAAAGCGAGTAATACGGATAAACGTTACTTTCAAGGTTTGCCTAGCCCGGCAGCTGCGGCTGTTGTCGTTGGTTTTGTCTGGGCCTGTTTTGATAATGGCGTCAGCGGTAAAGATGTCGCTTTATTTTCATTACCTATTATTGTATTCGCCGGATTGATGATGGTGAGTAATGTCTCTTATTACAGCTTTAAAGATATCGATTTTCATAACAAAGTGCCATTTATGGCGATGTTGGTAGTGGTGTTGGTTTTTGTTTTAGCTTCTATCGATCCACCTATTTTGCTGTTTGTTACCTTTATGTTATACGCACTATCGGGCCCATTGCTGAGTATTCTGCGTCGATTTAGAAAGCGTAAAGTGGAAGCACCAACGGATGCGCCTTAAATCTTGCTTCGATAAGCAATAAATGTTTTTGTTGGGCAGGCTTGTAAAATCCTGAGCATATGGCTATAGTTAATGCAGTATGAATAATTTTAAACCACAAGCTGATTTTTCTGGACGCTCTTCTATAGCATCTGCACTGGCTGTGGCATTCCTGCCGTGTTTTTCGCAACCTGGCTCTCTATTACTTCTCCTGCCTTAGGGCGGATAAATATTCCTGGCGAGGAGAATACGTACTCAATTATATATACCCAAATACCTGCATAGAAACACAGTTATCTGGGTAACCAAAATAAATTTGATTTGAAGGTCAAGTCATGAGTAATGATCAGTTAATAATATTTGATACAACCTTACGTGATGGAGAGCAGAGCCCTGGCTGTTCCATGACAAAAGATGAAAAAATACGCATCGCCAAAGCATTGGAGAAAATGCGTGTTGATATTATCGAAGCAGGATTTCCAATCGCCAGCGAGGGTGATTTTGAATCGGTAAAAGCCGTTGCCTCTGTGATTAAAGACAGTACAGTATGTGGTCTGGCGCGTGCACTGGAAAAAGATATCAGTCGTGCTGGTGAAGCACTAAAACCAGCTGAGTCATCACGTATCCATACCTTTATCGCAACTTCGCCTATTCACATGAAAATGAAGCTGCGCATGCAGCCAGACGATGTAGTAACGCAAGCCGTTAAGGCTGTGAAAATGGCAAGGCAGTTTACAGACAATGTTGAGTTTTCTCCTGAAGATGCGGGTCGTTCGGAAACCGATTTCCTTTGCCGTATTATAGAAGCCGTGATTGATGCCGGCGCGACTACCATTAATATTCCTGATACGGTGGGTTATAACATTCCATTTCAATTCGGTGGTTTGATAAAGACATTACTGGAACGAATTCCTAATTCAGATAAAGCCGTTTTCTCAGTGCATTGTCACAATGACCTTGGTCTGGCCGTGGGTAATTCATTGGCGGCAGTACTTAATGGTGCCAGACAGGTGGAATGTACCATCAATGGATTAGGTGAACGTGCCGGAAATGCGTCTCTGGAAGAAATCGTGATGGCAGTGCGAACCCGTCAGGATGTTTTTACCTGTGATTCAAGTCTTGATACGACTCAAATCGTACCGTGTTCGAAGTTGGTCTCTAGTATAACCGGTTTTCCGGTGCAACCTAATAAAGCGATAGTGGGTGCCAACGCCTTTGCGCATGAGTCAGGTATCCATCAGGACGGCATCTTAAAGAGTCGCGAGACTTACGAGATCATGCGTGCTCAGGATGTCGGCTGGTCTGACAATCGTATGGTTCTGGGTAAACATTCTGGTCGTAATGCATTTAAGAGTCGTCTTGCAGAATTAAATATCGAGTTTTCTTCCGAGCAAGAATTAAACGAAACCTTTAGTCGATTTAAAGAACTGGCTGATAAAAAACATGAAATTTTTGATGAAGATCTGCATGCGCTGGTTGCTGATACAAACTGGTCAATTGAGAATGAACATTACAAACTGGTCAGTTTACGTGTTTGTTCAGAAACCGGTGAAACCCCATTAGCTGCAATGGTGTTGGAAATTGGTGGAGAAGAGGTCAGTGCCAGTGCCAGTGGTGGTGGCCCGGTTGATGCTTCGTTCAGAGCGATAGAAAGTGTTGTCAACAGTGATACGCAGTTACAGCTGTATTCGGTGAACAATATTACCAGTGGTACGGATGCCCAGGGTGAAGTGACTGTTCGACTTGAAAAGGCAGGCCGTATTGTCAGTGGGCAAGGTGCGGATACCGATATCGTTATAGCCTCAGCTAACGCATATATCAACGCCTTAAATAAACTGGAAAAAACGGATGATCGGGAGCACCCGCAACTTGGTGAAGTTTAAATATTATGAGTAGCCACACTGCGCCTCCACTTGACGAAAATACACGCCGGTATTATCTGGATGCGATGGGGGTGCAGTGTTGGCAACTGCGTGAAACACCTGAAAAGCTTGTTGAGCAAGACATTAATAATCTGACCTGGCCTCAACTCGAAAATGATATTCAGGGGTGTGACCATTGTCAGTTACATACATCACGAAATCAGTCCATCAGTGGCCGCGGTAATAAAAATGCTGACTTGCTTTTTATCTTACTGGCGCCGACGCAAAGTGATGATAAAAGTGGGCAGTTGTGTGATGGTGAAGCGAATACATTATTAAGCAAGATGTTGTCTGCAATCGAAATATCTATCGATGATGTATATATAACATCGCTACTGAAATGTTCTGTTCCCGCAGTGCATACGGTTTCACCCAATGAAATTCAATCATGCAATAATTATCTGCAACAACAACTTCAATTAATTCAGCCAAAGCTTGTTGTTGTATTAGGTGAAACTGCAAATCAGTGTTTATTTCAGAAAACATTATCTTTAGATGACTTTCGAGCAATGAATGCTGGCTCGCCACAACAGATTAATTCCATTCCACTGTTTACCAGTTATTCACCTGAAGAGTTACTTAAAAGCCCTGAAAACAAACGTAATGCCTGGTCGGATCTTCAGCAAATTAAGAAAATATTAGGATCAGGCGAAATCTGAATATCATGGCCGTTAATTTTCAAAACATGAATGAAGAATTGAGAGCATTAGTTGAAATGCGAACAATGACATATTCAGATTTGAAGCAGGTTATCGCCGTTGAGGAAAAAGCTTATCCATATCCCTGGACCTTAGGCATTTTTCGAGACTGCTTGCGCGTTGGATACAGCGCATGGGTGATGCTGCTGGATGAGGAAGTTCTCGGTTACGGCGTGATCATGCTGTCACCTGGTGAGGCGCATATATTAAATATATGTATTGATCCGGAATATCAAAAAAAAGGTCTGGGGCGTCATTTGTTGCGTCACCTTATTAACAGATCGAACCAAACAGATATTGATATGTTATTGCTCGAAGTGCGGCGTTCAAATGTCGATGCGCAGGAGTTGTATCGATCGGAAGGGTTTCACGAGTTAGGCGTGCGTAAAGCTTATTATCCTGCAGACAAAGGACGTGAAGATGCCATTATCCTGGCAAAGTATCTGAATAATAAGTTGGAGTAGTCTTCTATAGTTATTTGTGTGATATGAGTAAAAAATATTACTTCAAATTATTTCAGTTTCTTTCAGTTGTCATTTTTGTGACCGCTTGCAGTAACGAGCAGCCGCAGGAAAAGTCGGTTGTAAATAATGTCTGGGAGAATGTGGCGCTACCCGATCTCTCTCATCAACCAGTCAAATTATCTGTTGCCAATGTCGTCAATCCGCGTTTTAAGCAGTTGACGGATTCTCAAATTAAGAAAATTTTAATTCGCAGTCAACAATTGGTTAAACAATATTTTGATATCGATATACTTTTCTCTGAAGCGGAGACGCTGTCGATCAAGTTGGTTTTTAATGGCCTTGATAAAACACTAATTCAGAATCGCAGAGCTGAAATTGTAGATATAAATCTTATCGATAAGCGCGATCGTGAGAATATGCAGCAGGCTTTATTTAAAACATTATCGCTTTATCGAGGTAACAAAAATAACGTTATTGAATTCGCGCAACCCTATTTGCTGCATCCTGAAATAAAACATACAGACTTTATCAGTTTTTCCTACGCGCTGGCCGATACCCTCATTTCGCGACTTAACTACTGGAAAAATCAAACAGCGCCTGATGGCAAGTCAGTGCTGGATGGGAATGAATATAACCAGTGGGTATGGTGGGATAGTTTAGGTTATGGTGATTTGC
>Ga0316209_1002035_pt1 | contig 17779 bp, 17 predicted proteins | sample 6monopyrite_MG_FD_204945 | JGI IMG/M metagenome (GOLD analysis project Ga0316209, IMG submission 204945) | Microbial mat bacterial communities from mineral coupon in-situ incubated in ocean water Damariscotta River, Maine, United States -... | ecosystem: Environmental > Aquatic > Marine >...
CGTTTTCAGCCCTTCAACTTCAATAGTTTTTAATTTAAACCAACTTAATAAAGAGGCGAGCATGGTTGCATCATCTGCTCCTGTTTCTACTTCATCTTCACAAGTAGAACAGTACAACTACGATATCGTTCGCAAGTTTACGATTATGGCCCTGGTATGGGGCGTGCTCGGTATGACTGCTGGCGTATGGATTGCGTCAGAATTGGCTTGGCCGTTCTTAAACTTCGATATCGCAGAAATCACGTTTGGACGTTTGCGTCCCGTTCACACCACGCTAGTTATTTTCGGATTTGGTGGCAGCGCATTATTCGCGACTTCCTATTATATAGTGCAACGTACCTGCCAAACTCGTTTATTCAGCGATGGTGCAGCAAACTTCACATTCTGGGGCTGGCAAATTGCGATTTTAGCAGCGGCAGCCAGTTACATGCTGGGTTACACTCAGGCACGTGAATACGCTGAAATGGTCTGGCCGATTGATTTATTGATAGCTGTAACATGGGTTGTTTACTTAGTTATCTATGTAATGACATTACGCAAGCGTAGCCAACCTCATATTTATGTTGCTAACTGGTTCTTTATTGCTTTTATTCTGGCAACGGCACTTTTACACATTTTTAATAACATGGCTGTTCCGGTTCACATGTTTAGTCTGGAATCTTATAGCCTGCACGCAGGCGTCCAGGATGCGATGACACAGTGGTGGTACGGGCATAATGCAGTAGGCTTTTTCTTAACCGCTGCGTTCCTCGGTATGATGTATTACTTCATTCCGAAGCAAGTGGGTCGTCCGGTTTACTCTTACCGCTTATCGATTATCCACTTCTGGGCATTAATCTTCCTCTATATGTGGGTAGGTGGTCATCACTTACACTGGACTGCATTACCAGACTGGACTTCAACTTTAGCGGCAGGTTTCTCAATCCTGTTATTAATGCCATCCTGGGGCGGTATGATCAACGGCATCATGACGCTTTCAGGTGCATGGGATAAGTTACGTACTGACCCGATTATTCGTTTCATGGTTGTTTCATTATCGTTCTACGGCATGTCAACGTTCGAAGGCCCACTCATGTCTCTTAAGAGTGTTAATGCTTTATCACATTATACTGACTGGACAATTGGCCACGTGCACTCAGGTGCATTAGGTTGGGTTGCAATGATTAGTTTTGGTTCGTTTTATCATTTAATCCCACGTTTATGGGGAACAAAAATGTACAGCGAAAAACTCATCTTTGCTCATTTCTGGTTAGCAACAATTGGTATCGTTGTTTACATCAGTGCATTGTGGGTTGCAGGTATTGGTCAGGGCTTATTATTACGTGCCTTTGATGAGTACGGTAACTTAGCTTACACCTTTATTGAGACAGTCAGTTTCTTACATCAACCATATGTCATACGTGCATTTGGTGGTGCTTTGTTCTTAACCGGTACAGTTCTGATGGGTTACAACACCCTTATGACAATCCTTAAGGCAAAGAAAGAACAAGCTGAAATTGAAGCAAAAGTTGCCGCCAAGCTGGCAAATGCTTAATTAACGGGAGAATTGATTAATGAAGCATGAATCCATAGAAACAAATGCTGGCTTGCTGATCATACTGACACTTATCGTGATCAGTATCGGTGGCTTAGTAGAAATCGTTCCATTGTATTTCATCGATAACACTATCGAAGAAGTGAAAGTAGAAAATAAAGAGACTATTCATCCTTATTCTCCGCTTCAATTACGTGGTCGTGATATTTATCAGCGTGAAGGTTGTTACACCTGCCATTCACAAATGATTCGTCCATTCCGTGATGAAGCATTACGTTATGGCCACTACTCATTAGCGGCAGAGTCCAAGTTTGATCACCCATTCCAATGGGGTTCAAAACGTACGGGGCCTGATTTGGCGCGTGTTGGTAAAAAATATTCAAACGAATGGCACGTACAACATTTAATTGCACCACGTTCAGTTGTCAAAGAATCGATCATGCCGAACTATGCATTTTTGATGAAACCATTGCGCTATAAAGATATTGCTGATCGTATGCGTGCATTAAAGGTCGTTGGTGTTCCTTATTCTGAAAGTACAAAAGAATATGAGGCTAACGTAAAACGTTTTGGTAAAGACATCGCTAAAAATCTGGATATTCTTCATGCTGAAGAAAATCTTTTAGCACAAGCTGCTGCCGAAAATTATGATGGCAACGCAGACGACATAACTGAAATGGATGCGCTTGTTGCATACCTGCAGTTGTTAGGCACGATGGTTGATTTCAGTAAATTTGACGAAGGTCATTTTGCGAAATTCCGTTAAATCGATTAAGGACTAAAGAGGTACGCTCACTATGTTTGACTGGCTTAGTTGGTTTACCCATATGGAAAATACTAAACCGTTTGTATTGGTAGTTTTTACGATTACATTTGTTTTAATTTTGATTTATGTTTTTTCAAATAAAGATCGAAGCAAGCGGTTTGAGTCTTACAAGAATATTCCGTTTCAAGATGATGATGAAGACGGAGAGAGTAAGGATATAAAAGATGAGCACAGAAAAAAATAAACCTACCGTACAGACCACCGGCCATGCATGGGATGGTGATATACAGGAATTTAATAACCCGTTACCGTCCTGGTGGTTGTGGACATTTTATGCGACAGTGATTTTTGCTATCGTATACTGGATTTTATATCCGGCATGGCCTGTAGGTGATGATTATACTAAAGGTATGATGAATGATATTACCTATACAACATCGGATGGTAAAACAAAAACTACACACTGGAATACGCGCGCATTATTCTTAAAAGAAATGCAGGACGCACGTGCAGCACAGGAAAAATATCTAAAAGATATTAATGCTTCAACATTTGAACAAATCCGTTCAGATGAAGAAAAAAGTGCCTTTGCATATTCAACTGCAAAAGTTTTATTTGCAGATAACTGTGCAGCTTGTCACCAGACGGGTGGTAATGGTGTTGTCGGTTTTTACCCTAACTTACTTGACGATGCATGGCTATGGGGCGGTAGTTTCAGCAAAATTCAGGAATCGATTGCAAATGGCCGTAATGGTTCAATGCCTGGATTCAAGTCACGCTTAACTGAAAAACAAACATCAGATGTATCAGAATATGTTTTAAGTTTATCAGGTAACGAAGTAGATTCTGCTGCGGCTAAACGCGGAAAAACTGTATACACTACAACCGGTGGTTGTTTTGCATGCCATGGTAATGATGCAAAAGGTACTCATTCAATAGGTTCAGCAAATCTTGCTGATAAGATTTGGACGATTGCTGATGTTTCCGGTGCTGATACGCCTGAGGCGAAAAAAACCGCGGTTATGAACGTTGTTAAAAATGGTAAAACACGCCAAATGCCAGCATGGAAAGATCGTTTATCAGAAACTGAAATTAAAGTACTAACATTTTATGTGCATCAGTTAGGTGCAGGTAAGTAATCGCCACATGCGGTTATTGCGATAGAACAAAGTGACAGAAATAATTTCGTGTTTAATCGCTCTAACCTGAGAGTGTGTTGCTGGAAAAGAAAGTAAAACTAAATTAGAGGATGTGCGTTTTTAATACACATCCTCTTTTTAGTATCTGTAAGAATATTGTTGCTTTAAATTTGACTAGCCCAACTCCATATCCTTGCTTATGCGTAGATTAAAAGTTGTTTTTTTACATTATCTAGTAAAACTAAAATAGGAATTTACAGGTTTAACAAGATATGCCAGAGCCATCATTTCAAGATCGAATTGATATATTCCCTCGCTCTGTAAAAGGGCGTTATCGCTCTATAAAAACCAGCATCCTTGTTCTAGCTTACAGTGTTTATTTTCTTTTGCCCTGGTTACGCTGGGATCGTGAAGTCGGTCCTGCTCAGGCCATTCTATTTGATATTGAAGCTCGTCGTTTTTATATATTTGATCTTGTTGTTTATGCGCAAGATATATTCTGGTTAGCGGGTCTTCTGCTCATTGCTGCATTTCTACTTTTCTTTGTAACCGGGCTTGCCGGTCGCGTCTTCTGTGGTTACTTTTGCTTTCAAACTTTATGGACGGATGTTTTTGTTTTTATCGAACGTCTGGTACAAGGCGAACGTAATGCGCGCATCAAACTTTCGCAAGCACCATGGACGAATCAAAAAATGTTTAAAATGGGTTTAACCCATTTTCTCTGGTTTTTAGTTGCGCTATTCACCGGCTTATCATTTACGCTTTACTGGGGTAATGCGCCGGAATTGCTTCTACAAATAGTAACAGGTAAAGCACCTTTTGCCGCGTATGCAACTACCTTTTTTTTGACAGTGACAACCTATGTCATGGCTGGCTTAGCGCGCGAACAAGTGTGTACCTATATGTGTCCTTATGCGCGTTTTCAAGCAGTAATGTTTGATTCTGATACGTTGATTGTCGCCTACGATGAAAGGCGCGGTGAACGTGAAAGTGGACGACAGAAACCAAAAAAAGGGTTAATGACCTCTGCTGAACGTGATAACGCATCTGTTGGTGATTGTATTGACTGTGGCTACTGTGTACAGGTTTGCCCAACAGGTATCGACATACGAAACGGAATGCAATATCAATGTACTTCATGTGCGCTTTGTATTGATGCTTGTAATACGATAATGACCTCAATCAAATTCCCTACCGGTTTAATTCGATATTCATCTGAACATGAACTTAAAGGTGAAAAAACCAAACGTTTTAAAACAAAAAATATTGCTTATGCCATTACGCTAATTGCAACAATTGTATTATTGGTCTGGAGCGTCGCCACACGCAGTGATATCGAAATGTTAGTACGTCAGATTCGTCAACCTTTATCGGTAACATTATCAGATGGCCGTATACAGAATAGATACGATATTAAAATAAATAATAAAACGACTAAGCCGGTTAAATATCATATTTCGATTAATGGGATTAAAAATGCTGAACTGGATATGGGGCGTTTCGCGGAAATACATTTACCTGCTGAACATAGTGTTAGGCTAATCGCAAAAGTACGTGTGTCACCGGAAAACGTATCGCAAAGTCGAACAAATTTTAATTTTGTGATTGATTCTGTAGATAGTGAAATTAAGAAAAAAGTTATTCAGAAGAATGTTTTTTATGTGCCAGAGAAGCAGTTAATTCATAAGCAAAGCGGGAAAAAATAGAACATGGAAAATATCTTAGTCACTTTGTTAGGCGGTGTTTTTTTGATTGCGATTATTTTTATTGTCCTTTATCGCGTCACTAATATGTCAGGAAAAATGGTTGCGGTTGTAATGGCTTTCGCTGTTATTGCAACGTATGTTCCTGTTTCAATTTTCTTCTGGCCGGGTGCGGATGTTTTTGCTATCCACATCGCTGTATATTTAGTTGGAGTTTACATTTTAGGTATCATTACTTCACAACGTGATATCAGACGAAAATCCGGTAAAGAAGGTTTTGGTTTTCACTGGGCGCCGGCTGCTATCGTGACGTTTTTTGTTATTCTTTTAGTGATGGATTCTTTTTTTGTTATGTTTGCAACGAAAGGCATGAATTCCAGTGTCGCTGACTGGCTGTTACCAAAACCTTTATCCGGTGCGCGTGTCAGCTCAAAGTTTCCTGGTACCGTGAGTCATGACTACCATCAAAAACAAGATCAATACAATGATTACCTTCAACGCTTCGAAGCTCAAAAGTTGCGTAACTGGACTATACGCAAAGGCTGGTTAGGTGAGGCTATTGTTAATCAACCGGCGATATTCAGAGTAGAAATAAAAACGCATGATCAAAAGCCTTTAACGAAAGCGGACGTGAGTGGCATTTTTTTACGACCGGCTGATAAACATTTGGATGAAGTTTTTACGATGCTGGAAATTGAACCGGGTATTTATCAACAAAGTATTACTCTGACACAACCAGGTAACTGGGATTTAGTTTTAAAAATCCATAAAGGTAATGATAATCATGAAGTGCGTGCAAAAACAGTGATAAACGAAAACTAAATAATGTTGTTTGTTTATATTCATTCGAACGCAGTATATATTAGCATTAATTTTTATGAATAATTCGTTATAGAATGTACTTGGTAGGCCGGCTATGAAACGGTGGTTATCGAATCAAGACTCGCAAAACCATGCCATCCATGGCTGCTCGACTGCCGCGTCCATGCGGCAGACGGTCTTGATTCGATAACCACCATTCCATATCCTACAGATGTACTCAATGAGACATTTAATTAATTCGTTTGTTTTGCTTTAAAAATAAATCAGGAAAATGTATGACAGGTAATCACGAAGAAGACTGCTTCCATTGCGGTTTACCTGTTCCGCAAAATAGTGCTTACCGGGTTAAAATAGACGGCAAAGAATGCGCTATGTGTTGCCCCGGTTGTGAAGCCGTAGCAAAGGCTATTGTGGATGGTGGGCTAACCAGCTTTTATCATCACCGTACTGAAACATCTCCCACAGCTCGCGCTGCTGTACCTGAAATTTTGCAAGAGCTCACTCTTTACGATCAACCTGAATTACAACGCACCTTTGTCAGTACCGATGAAAAAAATATTAAGCAAGCCTCGCTTATTTTAGAAGGTATTGTTTGCGCTGCCTGTGTCTGGTTAAACGAACGACACATTAGTGCGTTAGCAGGAGTAGTTGAATTTCGTGTGAATTATTCAACACACCGGGCGCGTGTTCGCTGGGATGATAGCCAGATTCATTTAAGTGATATTTTACAGGCGATTGCATCGATTGGTTATCTTGCTCATCCCTTTGATGCCGGACGACAGGAAGCCGTTTATAAGAAAGAACGATCTAATGCGTTAAAACGATTAGCGATTGCAGGTTTAGGTGCAATACAGGTGATGATGCTTGCGGTTGCGCTTTATGCCGGTGATTACTCTGGCATGGATGCAGGGCTTGAAAACTTTATGCGTTGGGTGAGTTTATTTATTGCGACTCCGGTTGTGTTCTATTCGGCACGTTCCTTTTTTAGTTCAGCATGGCGTGATTTAAAAGTCAGGCAACTCGGTATGGACGTTCCCGTGTCGCTGGCGATTGGTTTAGCCTATGCCGCAAGTAGTTGGGCTACGGTGACTCGAAGTGGTGAGATATATTTTGACTCGGTCACCATGTTTACTTTTTTTCTCCTCGCAGGTCGTTTTCTTGAGATGGGGGCGCGGCAAAAAGCAGGGCAAGCGGCAGAAGAGCTGGTTAAACTTTTACCTGCAATGGCAACACGTGTCACTGACGAGGGCGATGAAACGGTTGCCGTTACAGAGTTAATGATGGGCGATAAAGTGCGTGTTAAACCCGGTGATAGTATTCCTGCCGATGGTGTGATTGTAGAAGGACGAAGTAGTATTAATGAAGCATTGTTAACCGGTGAAAGTCATCCCTTAGCAAAAACAATCACAGAAAAAGTAATTGGTGGTACGGTTAACATTGAAAGTCCTCTTGTGATTGAAGTGGAAAAGGTCGGTGAAGAGACCGTATTGGCTTCGATTCAACGTTTACTGGATCGCGCACAAGTCGAAAAACCCAGTATTGCAAAAGCAGCCGATAAGGTTGCCGCTTATTTTGTAGGTTTCTTGTTGGTCCTGGTGAGTGTAGTTGCATTGTGGTGGTGGCAACATGATCCGGATCAGGCCTTTTGGATTGCTATTTCTTTACTCGTTGTCACCTGCCCCTGTGCATTATCGTTAGCAACCCCTGCTGCGATGACAGCTGCAACAGGATCATTAACACGTTTAGGTGTGTTAACAACGCGTGGTCATGCATTAGAAACCTTAGCCAAAGTGACGCAAATTGTTTTTGATAAAACAGGCACTTTAACCAAAGCTCATCTTGCACTTGAATCAATGCAAGTATTTTCCGATATAAAAGAACAGCAAAGTTTGAATATTGCTGCCGCTCTGGAGTTAGGTTCAGAACATCCTGTGGCTAAAGTATTTTTACAAAAAGCATCAGTACCAAATGAAATCATAGCGAATGAAATTAGAGCGGTTTCCGGACAAGGTGTTTCGGGTGTGATCGAGGGTGTCCAATACCGTTTAGGTTGTGCCGCTTATGTTGCAAATGTACTCGAAGAGCTTCCGGCAATGATAGATAAATCAAAAAATGCGACAGAAATATTTTTAGCAAAGGATAAAACATTGTTGGCGGTTTTTTTCCTTAATGATGAATTACGTGAACAGGCACTCGAATCTGTTCAGGCATTAAAAGCCATGGGTAAAAAAGTTTGGTTAGTGAGCGGTGACAATGAATCCGCCGTTTCTTATATTGCAAATCAACTGGGCATCGAAAACACACGCCATAGTATGAAACCTGAAGACAAGCTTTTTGTTATTGCTGATTTACAGCAACAAGGTGAGATCGTCGCCATGATTGGTGATGGTGTTAATGATGCCCCCGTACTTGCTGCGGCACAGGTTTCCATTGCCATGGGTGGGGGGACACAACTGGCACAGGCGAGTGCCGATATGGTTTTATTGTCCGAGCACTTACCGCATTTAGTGGATGCGGTAAAAATGGCAAAGCGAAGCGTTAATATCGTACATCAAAATTTAGCCTGGGCACTGGCTTATAATTTACTGGCCTTGCCGCTGGCCTCGATGGGCTATATTGCCCCGTGGATGGCTGCGATTGGGATGTCAGCCAGCTCGCTGGTTGTGGTGTTAAATGCGCTACGTCTGAATAAATCCGTTGATGTGTAAAACAAAGAAAGAGTGCAGAGTTTTGCAGGCCGGTCTTCAGGCCGATACTGTTGCCAGATAAATGAATCACACGTCATCTCATCCTTTGATTCGTAAACGGTGCGTCCATGCATCCATGCTCCCGCGTACTCTTAGCGGGAATGCAGTTATATAAAGACTAGATTCCGGCTCGCGCTTTGCCTGGCCGGAATGACGTATGATTATGTCCTCTTCAATTCATACCGCGTATAATATCTTCATGGAAATACTTTACCTCTTGATTCCGTTAGGTCTACTCGTGCTAGGCGTCGCAATATGGGGCTTTATCTGGGCGGTCAAAACGGGTCAATTCGACGACATGGAAGGGCCGGCATACCGTATTTTGATGGATGATGACGATATCCGAATTCCGACCCGAAATCCTGAAAACACGGCTGATAAAGAGGATAAAGAGAAATAATTCTTGTCGTTAGTGTACATTCGGCTGAAATAAACTATATATCTAGGGTGATTTGTTGATGTTAGTTGGCGAGTACATTAGAATTCGCTTAAATAGTTATTTCGATAGTTTTGAGGACTCTTAAATGAAAGACATGTTTACTTTCCAAAATTTCCCAATGGCAATCATTATTGCGCTGATTGCTATCGCCTGGTTAAGCTTTTTATCGGTTATTTTCTTTGGTTAAATAGTTGTTTTAGCTAAAGATAAGGTAAAAAGGGTCGCTACTATAATGGTAGCGGCCCTTTTTGCGTTTAGCGCTTTTAATAAAATTGGCTGCAATAATATACTTAATAATAACTTGGTTAATTTTAGTGGTTTAACTTAAGTTTCTCGTCTAAATTATAGGAATATTCCTTAAGTCTTTGCTTTTAATCGATTTATGCTATTCTTAAACAAATGCTTAGTATCAGGAGTCGTTCTGACGTGCAGAATATTTTTACTATTTTACGAAGAGCTGATGTTGTACAAAAACACATTGTTGTTTTATGTTTGGCTGCACTAATTACGACGTCCCCTTTACAGGCGAGTGAATCCGCGAACTCCTCTCATTTAAAGTCGCCTAAAAAAATAAACGCCATTACCGATTTACGAATTCTTGTCGATATTTCCGGCAGTATGAAAAAAACAGATCCGCATAATTTACGCCGTTCCGCGGTACGATTATTAGCGGGATTAATTCCACAAGGTTCGCGTTCCGGAATATGGAATTTTGGCAAACAAGTCAACATGACTGTAAAAATTGGAAAGGTTAATGAAAACTGGCGTGAGCTTGCACGCACACAATCTAAAAAAATTAATTCGGTTGGCTTATATACCAATATAGAAAGTGCGATGCGCAAAGTGAGTTTTGACTGGAAAAAGCCCGATCCACGTTATAAGCGAAATTTAATTTTATTAACAGATGGTCATGTTGATATTAGTCAGGATGATAAGCTTGATACAGCGTCGAGAAAAAGAATATTAAAGGAAGTGTTACCTGCTCTGGAAAAAGCAAAAGTGCGAATTCACACCATTGCCTTATCAGACAACGTAGATGAAAGTTTATTAAGCACGCTATCGGCATATACTGATGGATTGTACAAAAAAGTAAGTAGTGCAGATGATTTGCAAAAACTCTTTTTGCAAATGCTGGAACAATCAGCAAACCTGGATACATTACCTATAAAAAATAATCTGTTTAATGTGGATGCAAGCATTAACGATATGACCTTATTAGTCTTTAATAAGGATAGCACTCATCCAACCAGTATCGTGACGCCGGGAAAAACAACCTGGACAAAAACAAAACACGCAGAGCAGGTTAAATGGTTTAGTGATGATGGCTTTGACTTAATAACAATAAAAAAACCACAACAGGGTCAGTGGAAGATCATGGCGCCGGTTGATGAAAGCAATCGGGTTGTTGTTGCAACAAATTTAAAACTAAAGCTCAGTAAGATTCCAGGTTATTTAATGCTGGGTGACGTGTTAAATATTACGGCCCACTTAGAAGAAGATGGAAAGCCTTTAACTGACAAGCGACTGTTGTCAAAATTTGAATTTCTCATAAAAAGAAATGCAGCTCGTTCTTCTGAGAGACAGTATTCACTCAGTAAATCAGAAAATGATGAGTTTAGTTACGAGGTGCAGTTAGCTTCGGTGTTTAAAGAAGGTAATAATGATCTGGTAATACAGGCAAAGAGCCCGACTGTACAACGTGAAATACGACATCAGTTTAAAGTCTACGCGACACCGGCAGACATTAAAATATCTGAAAATCATGGCAAGTATCAGGTGCAAGTTAAACCGTACAGTAATTTACTGAGGCTGGATTCAATTAAATTTGATATTGAATTGAATGACAAAAGTAAACATCAGTTAATACGACATAATGCAAATTGGACGGTAGATGTTGATAAAAAATATCTGGGAACACGTTTCACTCTTAATCTTGATGCAGTAAGAGCAGACGGTAAACCGATCACAGTAAGTTTTGAGAAAACACTGAGTACGGAACATTCCTCGAAAAAATTAAATTTAGCTGTTAAACAGAATGAACCCCCGGCTAAAAAAGAAGCTGTAGCACATAAGGCTGAATCACCGCAGGATAAGAATAAGGAAGAGACTCTCAAACACGAAAAAGAGAAAAAACCAGAAACAAAAGATCATAAATCTGATAAGAAAGAATCAGAGGATGAAGGTGAAATAAACTGGACTGTCATTATTATTTCAATTGTCGTTGGAAATATATTGTTAATCGCGATGTTTGGTGGTGGTTATGTGTACATGAAACGTCGTAAAGAAAAATTAGCAAAAAGCATGGACGACATGAATGATGAAGTTGATAAAGCAGAGCAGTCCGGCACAGAAAGTGATGGTGAAAGCGATGAACAAAAATGAGGTTATTAAGTAGTGAGTGATTCATTACTTAGTTTAATAATAATCTTTGCACAATTTGGTGGAGTATTGCTGATTGTTTTACTTGTCATGGTCATTCGTTTTATATTGAACTCGAAAAAAGAAGGAAAAACAACGCATGATTTAATTTCTCAAATCAAGGCGTTTATACCTGAACATCGCGACCAGTTAACTGAATATTTCAAAGACAGACTTGAACAGAAAAAGTCCGATTATAATATTGATACGTTAATTCAGGATGAAAGAAAAATATATGATCGTCTTATACAGGTGTCTATTAGTAAAGACACCCGTTTGTTAAAGTTAACCACAGAAGATATAAATTCACTTATCAATGATTATGTTCGGTTGTTAGCATTAAAAGCAGAAAAAGAGTCAGATAATGAAAAAGAATCAAGAGACGTTCTGTTGAGAAAAGAAAATGAAGCATTGCGACTGGAAAAGGCTTCGTTACAAACACGTTTGCTTACTTCAAATGAAACCATCGAAAATATGATGGGCGAATTTTCTTCAATGTATGAAGGTGGGAAAAAAGAAGGCGAACAACGTTTAAAAAATGAAATGTACCAGTTAAAGCAAACACTGGATTCTGAAGAAGCACGTGTCAAATCTGAGTTAGACGAGCTTGATAAACAAGAAGAAAATAATTAATAATAAAAAGATGCATCAAATATTTTTTAAATAACCATCACCACTGCATACTAACCTGAATACCATAACGGTCTGTTCCAATGGCAGGACGTACTGAAATATTGTTAGCTTTCTTTGAGTCAACAGTATAAACAGCATCGACTGATTCCCAGCCTAAGTACCAGCCCAGAATAACTTGTGATAAGTAGTGTGCATCATCATTAATGCGTGATAAGCCGGCTAATGTTGAGGCCAGGTAGGCACTGTACTTAATAAACGGATTATCTTTATTCATGTAGGCAATAGTGATAAAAGGTACCGAGCCAATAAATGCATGCCCACTTACACCATTAGAATCATTAAACGGCTTCCAGTCTGATATTTGTCTGGAATCACTTGGACGTGAGGCACCTGTTAGTATTTGTGTTGTTAATACGGTTGGACCACCCACAAAATAAGCACGCGCAGTACGTTCACCCCATTTTCCAATTCCGGTTAACTCTGATCCATCATTTAAATAACTACTAATACCTGCAGAAATCAGTGAAAGAGGAATGAGAATTTTTCCTTCGCCAAATTGTTTGACGGTGTAGGAATCATCAGCTGAAAAAATATTTCTTCTATTATTGTCCTGAAAGTTTTGATCAATGTCGGTGTGTGCCATGATGGCACCACCACTGAAAACAATTCCCATACGAATAAAACGATCAACTGAATAAAATTCAGCATAATCACGTTTAATATCCTGCCAGACACCTTCTTCACTATGAGCAGAAAAAGAAATGGAAGAGATTAAAAATATAAATAAAAGTGTGAATTTCGAATATGTCATAATTATTTTCAGTTTGTTAAAGTTTGAATAAAAAGTGTACCGTATCAGGCGGCATCGAGTCGCAGCAGAGCGGCGTTTTTATATTTTTCAGATAAAAAAAAGCCTCTTTATAAATAAAGAGGCTTTTAGTTAAAAGCTGCGCAGATTTGTTTAGGCTGCTTCACCAATAACATTGCGTAACTTTTTAATGGCATTGTTTTCAATCTGTCGAATACGCTCTGCCGAAATACCATATTGATCGGCTAGTTGATGTAAGGTTGATTTATCATCGGTTAACCAGCGTTGTTGCAGGATATCACGACTTCTACCATCTAAATCTTTTAATGCAGAATACAAACGTGTTTTCTGATTTTCAGACCAGTCAGATTGCTCAATTAAACGAGCAGGTTCAAGGCTGGTGTCTTCCAGATAGTTAGCTGGTGCAGGCGCAATGTTTTCATCATTGTCGTCCGGGCCATCAAAACCAATATCTAAACCACTTAAACGCTTTTCCATTTCTAAAACTTCACTGCGTTTAACCCCTAAGTCATCTGCAACAGCGCCGACTTCATCGTGATTAAACCAGCCAAGTCGTTTCTTTTTACCGCGCAAGTTAAAAAATAATTTACGTTGCGCTTTAGTTGTTGCAACTTTGACGATGCGCCAGTTGCGTAAAATAAATTCATGAATTTCAGCACGAATCCAGTAAACAGCAAAAGATATTAACCGTACACCCACGGTTGGATCGAAGCGTTTAACCGCTTTCATCAAACCAATATTGCCTTCCTGCACTAAATCAGCCAGTGCGAGGCCATAGCCACTGTAACTACGGGCTACGTGTGCAACAAAACGAAGGTGCGATAAAACCAATTTTTGAGCGGCTTCAAGATCACCGTGCTCTTGTAGCTGTACAGCGAGTTCGCGCTCTTCTTCTGCCGAGAGAATAGGAATATTACGCGCGGCTTGTAAGTAAGATTCCAGGCTACCTGACGGTACTGCAAACTGTAATTGAAGGCTCTTGCTCATGTTTAACCCCTTGGATTTTTATGAATCAATATTAGCACTAACCAATATTAGCACTCGTAGGGTAAGAGTGCCAATATTGAAATAAGTTCAATTTGTTAAATGATGTAAATTATTGATTTTATTGTAATAAGATATTTTTTGTAGGGTTTTATGGCTTAATTATCATGCAGCGGGGAGAGTTGTATACCCTCTTCAAGGTTATAGGAGACCCGGTTTCGTCCGGTATCTTTCGAGTGATACAGGGCCTTATCTGCGAGCGCCAGAATTTGGGTGAGATTGCTGTCAGGGAATTCCTGCATACTGGCAAGGCCAATACTAATGGTAATATCGACATCAGCCGGCCTGAGTTTTTCAATGTCTCTGCGCAGTGTTTCTGCTTCTTTTATGGCTTCTGCCGACGTTCGATTTTTCATCAACACCGAAAATTCTTCACCACCAAAACGTACCACCATATCTTCAGGGAACAACGTATTTAATTTAGTCCCCAGTTCCGCTAAAACGTGATCCCCGGTAATATGGCCAAGCGTGTCATTGATTTTTTTGAAGAAATCGATATCAATGAGCATTGCCCATACGGTCTGATTGGCCGTGTTTTGAATATATTCTTCACCGTTATCGACCAGATAGCGTTTACTGCGCACGCCGGTGAGGCTATCTGTGGCAGCAATCCAGCGCATATTTTCTGCTTGTATTGTCAATGCTTCGAATTGATGACGAATCAGTAAAAGCAGACGAATTCGCGCCATGATGACTTCTTCTAAAATGGGTTTGGTAACAAAGTCGTTGCCGCCGGCATGAAACACTTCAACCTGAGTTTTCTGGTCGTCATTGCCGGTAATCACCAGTACAGGTAATTCTTGTTGGGAATAATGAAAACGGGTGCGGATAGCATAGAGTAAATCACCGCCAGTGAGCTCACCTTTAAGGTAAAAATCGGTGATAACGAGATCAAAAGGTTCATCGGTATGTTCGCCTGTATGCTGCTTTCTGAGGAGATCCATGGCCAGTTCAGCAGATTCGGTATGGGTGACTTTTAAACCATGTTTTTCCAGAATTTTGCAAATGACCGCAGCGGCTGTTTTGCTGTCTTCAATGAATAATACGTTACCAACCAGACTGGAATTGCGCTGGGTAAAAGACTTAATGAAATCGCCAAAGGCTTTGTAGCCGTTAGATTTATCAAAATAATCGGTGACACCGGCATTAAAGCCTTCTTGTAACAAGCGTTCGTCCGCATCACCAGAGACAACAATAACAGGGATATATTTTAGGGTATGTGCGCTACGAATATTTCGGCATAAAGCCAGCCCATCCATATCAGGTAACATAAGGGCCGTGGTAATGAGATCAAAAGGTTTTTCTTGTAGTTTATGAATAGCTTGTTCACCCGTTTTACAGCTTTCGACCTCAACCTGAGTGATTTCATCCTGTAGAATGCGTGACAAAATTTGGCGAGAAACATTTGAGCCATCAACGACGAGAATACGGGTTATTTTTTCAGTCATGCGTTTCGTTATTTATAGTCATGGGGGTACTAACTATATCGGCTAAAGGGAGATTAAGTTTAGTTATTTGTGGATTAAATGTAGTGCGTGGGTGATAAGAGTTACTGTGGCTCAATTTCGCGCAAATGGCGTCCAACCGCAAACCATGAACCAAATAAACCCAGTAAAATACTCAAGCCAAGCAAGGCCAGCGTGGTTAAAAAAGACATATTGTTTAGTTCAAACTGGTTTTGATAAAGCGTAGTGAGTTTTTCAATCGGACGACTAATACTGAGCAGGGTAAAACTCACCAGAAGCCAGGCAATAATACCGCCGAACAGTCCGTACCAAAAACCGGTATAGAGAAAGGGGCGACGAATAAAAGCATCCGTGCCACCAATGAGCTTCATTACAACAATTTCTTTACGGCGGTTTTGGATGGCTAAGCGAATAGTGTTTCCAACGACCAGTAAAACAGCCAGGGCAAGCAAGAGCCCGAGAATAAGTACGCCGCGTTCAACAATGTTCATAATGGCATAGAGCCGTCTTACCCATTGCATGTCGAGTTGCGCTTTATCTGTTTGTCTTAAATTTGTCAGCTTGTTTAATAATTTTTGTGTCGCTTGTTCATTTGTCTTAGACAACTTAGGTTTAATAATTAAAACCGATGGTAAGGGGTTACTATTTAACGCTTTTAATGCATTACCAAAACCGGAGAGATCCTGAAATTCTTTTAATGCCTGTTCACGACTAATGTAATGCACTGAAAGCACATCCGGCCAGCGTTGAATATCCTGTTTTAAATTTTTTGCCTGTGAGGCGGAAATATTTTTTTTCAGGAAGACAGAAATTTGTGCGGTACTTTCCCAGCCACCGCTAAGTTGTTGTGCATTTTTTAGTAAGGTATGAAGTCCGGTTGGTAACGCTAACGCAATACCAATCACCAGGCAGGTCATTAAAGTAGAGACAGGTGTACGACTTAACTGGCCCAGGCTATAAAAAAATACCTGAATGTGGCGAATAAAATACGATTGTAATAAGGTCACAATATTGGGACGGTGTTGTGTATCGCGTTGTCTTGATGTGTTATTCATAAGGCTGCGTTATTCATGAGGCAGGCTGAGTATCGTTAATCAGCTTTCCATCTTTAAGCGTTAGGGTGCGATAAGGTAGCTGAGAGATTAAAGCAATATCATGCGTTGCGACTAATACGGTAACACCGACATCACTAAAATCCTGAAACAGTCCCATAATTTCAGCTGAAAGTTCAGGATCTAAATTACCGGTAGGTTCATCTGCAAGAATAAGCGGTGGTTTGTTGACGACGGCACGGGCAATACCAACGCGCTGTTGTTCGCCGCCGGATAAAGTGATGGGATATTTTTTTTCTTTACCCAGTAAACCGACTTTATCCAGAGCTGCACGCACACGTTTAGCAATATCATGCCGGGAATAACCGGCAATGATGAGCGGTAAAGCAACGTTATCAAACACAGTGCGATCAAATAAGAGTTGGTGATCCTGAAAAATAATACCAATGTTGCGACGAAAATAAGGAATGCGACGACGGGGAACTTTAGCCAGGTTTTGATTATTAACAATAACCTGACCACGACTTGAACGTTCTAATAAAGCAATCAGTTTTAATAGTGAACTTTTTCCCGCTCCGGAATGTCCGGTTAAAAAAGCCATCTCCCCCGGCGCCATGTGAAAGTTCACATTTTGCAGTGCATCAAAGCCGCTGCTATAGCGTTTACTGGCATTAACGAAACGAATCATAAGATCTTTTATTTAATTATTGTTAGATCCTATTTTTACCACACGTAGGGAAAAGAACACAGTGCATAAGTGCAATAAAGAAATATATTTAGTCGTTTTTAGCAAACAGCGCATCAACAAAATCACGGGCTTCAAATGGTCGCAAATCTTCAATGGCTTCACCGACACCAATGAAACGAATGGGTAATCCAAGTTTATGAGCGATGGCAAAAATAACACCACCTTTCGCCGTGCCGTCAAGTTTGGTGAGGGTAATGCCGGTGAGTTGCATGGCTTGATTAAATTGTTCTGCCTGATTTAAGGCATTTTGCCCGGTGCCCGCATCGAGCACTAACATCACTTCATGCGGTGCGGCGGGATCAACTTTTCCCATGACACGCTTTACTTTTTTAAGCTCTTCCATCAAATTAGTTTGGGTATGCAGGCGTCCCGCAGTATCGGCAATGAGGACATCAATATTTTTTGATTTTGCAGATTCTAATGCGTCATAAATCACCGA
>Ga0316209_1002036_pt1 | contig 17776 bp, 11 predicted proteins | sample 6monopyrite_MG_FD_204945 | JGI IMG/M metagenome (GOLD analysis project Ga0316209, IMG submission 204945) | Microbial mat bacterial communities from mineral coupon in-situ incubated in ocean water Damariscotta River, Maine, United States -... | ecosystem: Environmental > Aquatic > Marine >...
AACAGGAAGTAATCCCGTCATCGCTTCGGGAACTCTTCTGAAAGCAGTACTCCAACCGGCTCCAGTAACGGTCGTCAAGGCAATAAACAGAGCGCCGCCCAATCCGAGAGTAATTAAGTAGTACGAAGCGAGTAACAAATTCGCCCACGCACGCATCGGTGAAACAACAGCCGTGGTTGCCAAGATCACAACGCCAATAACGGCAGCCGTGATGAGCTTACGGTTCAAACTTTGTGGGATTGATAGATCAGTGGTATTCAAGGTTTTTTCTCCTCAGCTTTGGGCGTTTTGCCTGTCGCTTCAGGTTTCGCTGTTTTCGGGTCTGGAGTGGTTGATTTAGATTCCACTTTAGACTTCTCTTCAGGTTTCGTTTTTGGCGTTGCTTTAGGCGCTGCCTTTGGTTTTATTTTTGAATCTACTTTTGGCTCTGGTTTCGGAACCGGTTTCGTTTCTGTTTTTGGCTTCGGTTTTGTTTCCGCTTTGGGTGCGGGTTTGGATTCTTTTTTTGTCGCCGCCTTGGATTCTTTTTTAGGAGTGGTCGGTTTTTTGCCTTCCGCAACGGGAGCCGCTTCAGTCGGCTTTTTCCCTTTTTGTAACGTGCGGACATAATTGATGGCATCCCACCGGTGATTACGTGAAAGCTGTGAAATCATGGGAGCCATACTGCCTTGTCCATAGGTAAGAATATGGAACAACTGACCGTCTTTCATTTCAATTGATTTACCCGTTGGTAGCGGCGGTGGCGGCGGGAAGCCCCGTTTAGTGACCGGACCATCTCCCAATCCACTCGGACCGTGACAGGTAATACAAAAAGTATTGAAGATTTCTGTGCCACGTTCGATGGAAGCATTTAATCGCAACTGAGCGGCTGCTAGTTTTTTTAATTTAAGTGCCTCAGCAAGTTCTTCCTTGGTGAGTTTCTTTACTTTCTTTGCGGCAGCTTTTGAAGCGGCGTCATTGGGGACGGGCGTTGTTTCTTGTTCGATTTGAATCGGAGCATCGAGTGCAAATGGGTTCTTCAGTTCCAGTCCTGCCCGCACCGCATCTTCTTTGCTTGCCGTGTAGTATAAGGGAAGATCACCGCGCGGAATTGTTCCAGAAACGGGAGCTTGCAGGGTTCGTCCATTGGGGAAATTCGGATTCGCTGCATACGCATGGTAGGCCGGCGAATGCACCATTGTGGGCAGAAATTCGATATTCGGCTTTGAATAGTCCACCTTCAAGGAGACCGCCAACAACGTGGTCAGCACCAGTAACACAGCCAGTACAATATTAATTCGTGTCAGATTCACGATTGAAACTCCCCATTATTTTCTATGCACTGTTCAACATCAACGGCATGGTGGCATAACATCATTTTCTCGACCGCTGCGATATCAAATGCGGCATCGGTCTGTTCGATAACAAGAACAAACTGATCATCCGTGACACGAGCGGGAACTTTGCGAGATTTTTTGCCGGGATAGAGACGGCTAACCATCAACAATGCAAACACGGAACTAAACGCACCTAAAAATACGGCTGCTTCAAATGCAACGGGCACATCTGAAGGAAGAGCGTTCCAGGGCTTGCCGCCGATATCGATAGGCCACCAGACCGAAGCGACAAGATGCTCAAAGCAAAGCATTCCACAAACGCCTATCATCCCGAAAATGAAACAAACCCACGTCAGTCGTGAAGGTCGCAAGCCCATCGCACGGTCTAACCCATGCACCGCATACGGCGTGAAGGCATCGACAATACGCAAGCCTTTTTCCCGAGCGACCACCGTCGCGGCGAGCAAGTCATCGGCATGCTCGAACGTGGCTAATAAAAGTTGTTTACTCATGATTATATTTCCAAAACAATCTGGAACAAAATTCAGCTGTCAAACTTTTGAATTAATATTGAACGTTTTTCATAGTTTGTCACTTATCGAATTGCCCAAAACGGTACAAATCAATTGCTGCTTGCAGTACTCAGCACCCCATTGAAGGATCAACATTAGCAGGAATCGGATCGGTATCGATAATTTGTGGTGGTTCGTTACGTGCTTCAAGTAGAATTTCGCGTTTTTTTACATTTGCTGCATCCTTCACCTCAGCAATTGCGATCGCCGGGGCAATACGGCAAAACAGCAGGAAGAGCGTGAAAAATAATCCGAAACTACCGATAAGTGTTGCGATTTCAACCAGCGAGGGAATATAATGCGCCCAGCTTGAAGGCAAAAAGTCGCGATGCAAACTGGTCACGATAATCACAAAACGTTCAAACCACATTCCGATGTTCACGAAAATCGTAATCACAAAGACCAACGGCAACGAAGTTCGTACCGACTTGAACCACAGCACCTGCGGAATAAGGACGTTACACGTAACCATTGTCCAATAAGCCCAGTTCATTGGACCAAGTGCACGGTTCATAAAGACAAATTGTTCATACGCATTCCCGCCGTAAGCGGCAATGAAGAACTCTGTCCCATAAGCTAAACCAACAATACATCCCATCGAAAGCATCAACAAACACATCCGTTCGACGTGCTTAACGGTGATGTAATCTTCAAGCCGCATCGTTTTGCGGGCAATCAGCATCAGTGTTAATACCATCGCCAAGCCGCTGAAGATAGCCCCCGCAACAAAATATGGCGGGAAGATTGTTGTATGCCAACCGGGAAGAACAGCAGTGGCAAAATCCATACTCACAATACTGTGAACAGAAAAGACCAGCGGAGTCGCGAGTCCTGCCAGCAGCAGATAAACCGTTTCATAACGAAGCCACGTTCTGGCAGACCCATCCCAGCCAAAAGCGAGAATCGAAAAGATCGTCTTGCGTAAACCGGGCTTGGTTTTATCTCGAATGGTTGCAAAATCGGGGATCAAACCGATGTACCAGAAGACGGCTGAAACCGACAGGTAGGTGGAAATCGCAAAAACATCCCACAACAAGGGCGATTTGAAGTTCACCCACAAAGAACCACGTTCGTTCGGGTAAGGAAGCATCCAGAATGCGAGCCACGGGCGCCCCATGTGAATTAAAGGAAACAGCCCTGCACACATCACCGCGAATAATGTCATTGCTTCTGCAGAACGATTCACCGCGGTTCGCCATTTTTGTCGGAACAGAAACAGTACCGCCGAAATTAGCGTACCCGCATGTCCAATACCGACCCAGAAAACGAAGTTGGTAATATCGAACGCCCAGCCAACGGTTTTATTCAAACCCCAGGTACCAATACCGGTTGCAATTTGATACGTCACCGCAACCACTCCCAGCACAAGAGCTGAAAACGCAATCAAGAACGCAGCCCACCAAAGTGGAGAAGGCGTGCCAGCCATTGGCGCGGAAATATCGTTCGTGATATCCCCCAGCGATTTATCACCGGTAACCAGTGCTGGCCTCAAGGGAGAGGTTTCAGACATGTTTCCCTCCTGTTTCACTGGTACGTTTTTCGTCCAGATTAACAATGTTATTTGAATTTGATGGCGTTACTTCAGAATGTTTGTGAGCATCGTGGTTGCTATGACCACCTTCCCCGCTGTCACCTTCTTCCCGATTCCTCACAACGCGAAGGTAAGAAACACCTTGGCGGAAGTTGAATTCTTCCAAGACGCCGTATTTACGTGGGTTATCCAGTGTTGTATGAATTTCACTTTTTGAATCGTTCATGTCGCCAAAGGTAATCGCCTTGGCAGGACACGATTGCTGACACGCGGTTTGAATATCGCCATCTGTCAGTTCAACACCACGGCGTTTGGCATCAATTTTTCCTTCTTCAATGCGTTGAACACACATCGAACATTTTTCCATGACCCCACGGGCACGAACGGTGACATCCGGATTGAGGGCCAGATTCACCAACGAATCTTCATGTGAATAATTGAACCAGTTGAACCGCCGAACTTTATAAGGGCAGTTGTTCGCACAGTACCGCGTGCCGACGCATCGGTTGTAAACCTGTTCGTTGAGTCCTTCACTGCTGTGCGTTGTCGCCAGAACCGGGCAAACCGTTTCACACGGTGCGTTATCGCAGTGCTGGCACATCATCGGTTGATGCGAAACTTGAATGTCGTCATCTTCGCCATCGATGTAACGATCAATCCGCATCCAGTGCATTTCTCGCTGGCGATAAACTTCATCTTTACCGACAACAGGAACATTATTTTCAGACTGACAAGCAACCACGCAAGCCGAGCATCCGGTGCAGACATTCAAATCGATCGACATCCCCCACTGATGCCCTTTTTTCGGATGATCATCCGGCCAAAGTTGTACGCTGGTATCGAAGTGTTTTTCGTGCATTCCCGCTTCCGGGTCATCTTTGTAGGCAGCCAGTGTCGTACTTTCAACAACATCCCGATATTCCCCCCCATACGGAGCAATATTCTTGGGCAGCTCCATCGAATGATATTCCTGGGTTTTGGCAAGTTCGTGCCGCTTGTCTGTTTTTGCAATCGCGACATCGTCGCGAGTCAAACTCAGCGAACCGTTTGCGGTGCTGATTAAAGGAGCCGCGTTTTTACCAACAAGCTCTCCTTCAGCTACCGTCAATCTACTTTCAAGCCATTGAGGCCCGATTTTTGCAAACCGATCTGTCCCTTTCACCCCGTAAGCAAGCGCAATCGAAATAACTCGATCATGCTGACCACGTTGAACCAACGCGGGCAGCTCAACATTACTTCCACCCGCTTCAACACTCACAACATCGCCATCGCTGACGCCCAGTTTTTCCGCTGTTGTCGGAGAAAGACTGACATAATTATCCCATGTCACTTTCGTGATTGGATCAGGCAATTCCTGCAACCACGGGTTGTGGGCATGTCGAGAATCTGTCAAACCGACTTTCGTATATAGACTCAAGCAGTATTCATCTGGTTTTGCCTGCGGGCTAAGGGCAACTGCTTCGGTTTTGAATTCGCTTACTTTGGGAGCAACCGAAGAGGCTTCAATAAATCCATCGTGAACCGATTGATCCCAGAATTTGCGGAACGATTTCGACTTTGAACGAGGCAGGATATTCTTTTCCCAAGATGTTCGTAAAATTTCATAAGCGGAAGATTTGTTGCCAGACCACAAAGCGAAACTTTCCAAAATCGAGCGAGTGTTTCCCAACGGTTGCAGTAGCGGCTGCGATAAACTGACCAAGCCGCTGACCGGTTCCGCATCGAGCCAGGATTCCAGCAAATGATGATCGGGACAAACAAAATGAGCAATCGATGAAAAGTCGTCATTCCGTTCATTTAAGCTGACAACAAGCCGCACCTTACTGATCGCTTCAGCGAGCTTACCGTGCTCGGGCAAGTTGTGTGTGAGATCGGTTCCTGCAACAAACAGGGCGGCTATTTTTCCAGCTTTCAGTTCGTCAATTAACTTCAGAACTTCACGATCATTCCCTTGAGCCTGTAAACTCGGTTTCGTGATGTCGAGCGTTTTACCGTAATTATCCAGCAGGTGATTAATCGCATTCACAACCACCTGCACGGCAACATCTTGACTGTCACAAAGAAGAATGCTTTCTCCTCTTGCATCCCAGAGTCGCTCTGCCAAAGAGGTTAAATCAGCTTCTGCAATGGGCGATTTCCTAAGCTTGGCAGTCTCAACTTTCTTGCCCGCTTTTTCGGAAAGCATCGCATACAAATGATTCAAAACCGTGCCAAATTCATCCGGTGCCAACCGATACCGGCGATCTGCTTTGCCACCCGTTAATGAAACACGCCCTTCAAAATGAGCATGATAAGACATCTGCGGATCATCTTCGATTGGTACGCGATTCGTTCGCCAATCCGCAGTGAATTCGACGGGAGAAATCCAGGTTCCCAGAAAATCAGCACCAAACGAAACGATGACTTTCGCACCACTTAATAAATAGTGAGGCAACACACGAGCCCCATGCGTTTTTTCATGGGCATCGAGAATCGCAGAATGACTGACCGTATCGAGCGTGATATGCGAACCGTCTTTGAACTGCTTTAAGAAGGTATCAATCGCCTCTTTCAATGTTGGCCCCGTTACCGTGGGAGTAACCACACGGACTGCATCGCCAGAATCTTTGACGCTGCTCAGTGTTTTCAGAATCGCTTCGTCAACATCTTTCCATTCTGATTTTTTACCCAGTCGCAAAGGGTTTTTCAATCGATGAGAATCGTACAATCCCAACGGCAACGCCTGGGCAACCGCGTTCAAACCACCTTTGGAAAGCGGATGTTCGGGCATCCCTTCCATTTTTAACGGGCGACCATCGCGAACGCTCACCAGTAATCCACAACCGGAAGGGAAATCGACACAGCTCGATGCGTAAGTCAATTTTTGACCGGGCCTGATTCCTTCCGGAAGTTCTGCAAAAGGGAGCGCCAATTCGGGATCGGGGCGAGTACAACCGCTTAATGCGACAGCAGAAAACGTAAACCCAGCCGCTTCCAGAAACCGCCTGCGGTTCAACTGAAACAAGTCTTTTTCCGGGATGATTGCGTTATCCATAGGAGGTCCGCTTTCGTTTGCGTGATGCAAACTTTCTGGTTTATTGGCCTCGTTGATCATTTATCCAAAACCTCAATGATGGCAAACCGCACAATCGCGAACTGCGTGGACGGCTTTGCCGTTGATTCCATTTTCTGTTGACTCTTGATGACACTTCACACACCAGCCCATCGATAACGATTCGAACTGACGAACCTGCTCCATCGATTCCACTGGTCCATGACACTTCTGACACGCTACCCCTGCGGTAACATGGGCACTATGATCAAAGCAAACGAAATCGGGTAAATTATGCACACGAATCCATTCAATCGATTTCAGCTTCGCATCAGGGTTTGGCGTTTTCGGATCAACCAGATCAAGCGAGGCGTACAACTTTTTCAACTTATCCGAAATAATCGTTTTCGGCTTACGCTTTTCCTTATCTGCCAGGTCCAATTCTTCTTTAAGTACTTCATAAGAACTGGTGACAAACTTATGACACTTCATGCAGACATCTGTTGACGGAATGCCTGCGTGCCGACTTTCCAACGAATTGAAGTGACAAAACTTGCAATCCATGCCTAGTTCACCCGCATGCAAGCGATGCGAATACGCAATCGGCTGCTCGGGCGAATACCCTTGTTGTTCGTCAGGGTAACGCCAGGTACTTACACCAGCCGCTACCACGATCAAGCTGTAGAACAGCCCGATCAGCAGAATCACAGTGACGATACTCCGGTTCATTATCGGCCTCCAATTTCACACAAACAACACATGGTTATCACTCAACTCTTAAATCAAATTTCAACATTTAATCTCTGCACCTTTTCGTGCATAGAACCACCAGTTCACCGCAAGGCAACTGATGTAATACAGAGCAAAACCATACAACGCATATTCGGGAGTTCCCGCTTTAATTTGCGTTGCAAAAATTTTGGGAATTAAATATGCCCCGTAAGCAGCAATCGCAGAGGTCCAACCAAGAACCGGTCCAGCCTGTTCTTTGGAAAAGATGATCGGAATCATACGGAACGTTGAACCGTTCCCAATTCCCGTTGTCGCAAACAGAACGATGAATGTCACCAAAAATGGAATGAAGTATTTTTCAGGTGTTTCACTTTGTCCAGCCAGCGAAACGATGTACCCTGCCAAAATTGTCGAGGCGACCATAATCCACGTATCCCACTGAGTCACGCGAGCACCTCCCAACTTATCGGAAAGCCAGCCTCCCACCGGACGAATAAACGCCCCCACGGCTGCACCAATCCAAATGAAGTTTGATGTCGTTAGTCCGTTTGTCTGGGTGACAAAAACATCATCAATCAATTTTGGAAACGCATTGGCATAACCGATGAACGAACCAAATGTCATCACGTATAGCCAAGTCATTACCCAGGTATGTTTGTTATTAAAAATGGCAAACTGTTTGTTGAGCGGATCCTGAATCGCAGATGGCGTTGCAAATTTCATTCCCAAAAGAGTAACAACCACTGCAACAATCAGCACCAAAAAGATTCGAACTAATTCAGGAACCGGCAGGTCAACAAAAATCAGCATCCCGACAGCAACCGCTGCCCCCAGAAAACCGATTGTTTGCAGCCACAGATATTTCCCAATTGCAGCCGAGTTTGAACCGCATTTGTGTTGCGGCAAGTTATTCATGAAGACCCACGCCATGATCGCAAGCACCGTCATAATGGGCACCCACACAATGGCTGCATTTTGAATCCAAAGCTGCTTCGTGGCTCCATCAACAACAAACTCTTGTGGCGGTCCACCCATCGCGCCAAAAAATGGGTAAGTAATGGCCCAGGGGATGAGAAACTGCATCACACTCACGCCCGCATTTCCCAGCCCGGCATTCAACCCCAGTGCCAATCCTTGCATCCGTTTGGGATAGAAGAACGAAATGTTCGACATACTCGAAGCAAACGCCCCGCCTCCTACACCGGACATGGCAGCTAGAATGATGAAGACACCAAAGGGAGTATTCGGATTCTGCAACGCAATCCCCGCTAAAAATGCGGGGATTATTAACAGAACCGTCGTCATGAACTTCACATTACGACCGCCACAAATGGCTATCATGAACGAATTAGGTATTCGCAGCGTCGCCCCGGCAAGTCCTGCCACGGCTGGCAGTGTAAATAGAAGCGCCCGATAACCAGGGACATCGTACGATTCCCCAGCGTTACGGAACGTGAAATCGAACAGTTCAGGGTTTGCGAAATGCAGCTTCTGAATTGTCTTGGCGATCATTCCCCAATACAACCAGACAGAAAAACCGCACAGTAAGTTCGGAATCGAAACCCACAGGTTCCGGTTAGCAATATGCTTCCCTTCCGATTCCCAAAAGGCATCGTCCTCAACATCCCAACGTTCTGGTGTTGCAGCCATGATGTTTACCTATACTTCGCTTTCCGATTCTTCATCAGAATCTAAACTGCGGACAAAGTGATCCAACGACAGCGGGCCTGCTCCACGCCAAACGAACAAGAGAAGCGTGAAGAAAATTAACGATGCAAACTGGAAGTCAATATTACTTCCAAGCAGACTACTGATATCCGCAGATTGCCCTGCTGAAACGATCACTGCCCCAAACAGAACCAAAGCATTGATTGCTGCACAGAACCGCGTGGCAAACCCCATCACAAAACTCGCCCCACCAACCACATGGGCAAATACAACTAACCAGGAAAGCAGCGTTAATTCCTGCCCAAATCCAGCGCCTAAAGAGGTCTCCAGTTCATTCATATTGATAATGAAATAGATCCCTTTTATCATTAATGCGATTCCCAGATAAATTCGTAACGCATCCATCGGACGCAGCTGTGTCCAGCCGGGAAATTCCCGTCGTTTCGGACGAGACTTACGATCTTCATGTCGCCGGGTAACCGCACGTTGGAATTCGTCATCGGCTTCCTTCTCATCTTCTGGTCTAAAGGTCACCAGGAAACTGAAAAAAGAAGCCAAAAGGACTAAACCACCAAGAATAAACAGCGCTTGCTGATAAGATAAGTCTTCACTACGGAATAGAAATCCCGCTGCAACTGCTCCCATATTCCCACCTGCCCCGACGATACCGGAAACAGAACCAAGTGCTTTTTTATTAATAAACGGAACAATCGAATACGTTGCCCCTTCCGACATTTGTACAAATAGACTGAAGACAATCATCACCGGAATAGCTAATGCCAGCACACTCATTTGCGAGAAGCACATCAACGCGATGCCCTCGACAAACAAAGCAATAAACAACCAGCGAACGCGTCCTTTTAGTCCAGTTTTACGAACAAACTGGTCGCTGATAAATCCACCCGTTGTGCGAGCAAAAATGTTCATTAAACCGAACAAGCCAGCAACCAAACCAGCCGTTGTCAGCCCAAGATTAAACTCTTGCATATAATAAATAGCTGCAATGTTGTTAATCGTTAATTCAATACCAAAGCAAGCCGCATAAACGACGAATAACGCCCAAACTCGGTAATCACTGGCAGCAAGCAGGAAGGTTCCTTTTTTCTTTTCTTCCCTGGTTAATTCACCAGATTCCAAAAGATCTTTTAAGTTTCCATTAGGAAAATCGGTCGTGAAGAAGAAGTAAGCAATCCCAACGAGAAAACAAACAGCACCAGCAACAACCATTGCCAACCGCCATGAAATTGCATTGGTGTAACCAAGGCCGACAAACATCGCAAACACCAACGGCATGATCATCTGTGTCACGCCACCACCCAGGTTTCCCCAGCCGGCAGAGGTTGCATTCGCCGTCCCGACACAGTTGGGGGCAAACATCACCGAGGTGTGATATTGTGTAATAACGAAAGATGCCCCGATGACACCAATTCCCAGACGGAACAAAAGAAAGCTCTCGTAGGAGTGCGCCAGCCCGATTGCCATCACCGGAATCGAACCAACAATCAATAATCCTGTATAAGCAAGTCGGGGGCCGATGCGGTCGCACAGCCATCCGATAAACAAACGGGCAACAATAGTAATCGCTACTGAAGCGATAATTGTGTTCCCTATTTGTTCCTTGGAAAGCCCCAGCTCTTCCTTCACAATTGCCATCAACGGGGCAATACCGAACCAGGCGAAGAAGCACAGAAAGAAAGCAAACCACGACATGTGGAATGCGCGCATCTGTGGCGTCTTCAGAGAAAATAGATCAATGCTGGTCGCTTTGTTGCGAATTTCCATTGCTTCAGGTGTTCTTAAATAAGTCTTTAATCTTGAGTTGCGACATCAACGAAACTATTTATTACCGTACCAGCGAACCACTTGAACTTTTCGCCATAAATACGGATTCGGGACTACCAACAGGTGTACCAATCGTGTGAATGGGAAAAATCCAATAATGAGGAACGCCAGCACAATGTGTGATTTCACCAACAACGGCGAACCAGCCAGGTACGAAATATCGGGATTAAGCAGGAAGATCGACCATAAGTAAGGGGAAAGAACGGTGGCAAACCAGGATGATCCCCACGGATAGATAACCGCAATCGAAATCCCGAATACCGTCTGCACAATCAACAGTGCAAAGAGAATCCAGTCTGTGGTTGTTGTCACTTCACGAATTTTTGAAAACGAACCACGACGCATCACGATAGAAATCAATCCGATTAACGTCAGTAATCCAAACGCCAATGCTGATATTTCCAAAATGTATAAACGTAGCGGATGACTATTCCAGGCAAGGACTGTTCGCGGAACCAGAAACGCAATAAAATGCCCCAGTGTCACTGCCAAAATGCCGTAATGGAACGGGACAACCGCCCAGAAATGCTGTTTGTTTTCGAGAAACTGACTCGATAAACTTGAATACGAAAACTTCTCTGCACGATATCGATAGATCGTCATCAGAAAGAACGTAAACAGGCACACATACGGCAATGCAATAAACAGGAATTGATCGAGAACGCGCGGGTCCATCGTTAATTATTCCTTTGTCTTGAAAGAGTCAGAAGAAAGTTGCACAAGGTTTTCAGGTTCCGGGGTGCCACAGCCACCGCTGCCGCATCCGCCGCTCCCGCAACCCATATCAACATCGGCAACAGGAAACGCATGCAGTAAGTCCATGCCGTTTGCGGCTCCGTTACTGTCAACATGCTCGGCTTCAGAATAATCTGTCAACGAGCCGCCTTCTCCCCAAACATGATTGAGAATCAGCGCCAAACAGGTAACCACATGACGATAAGGGCTATCTTTACCCTCCATCGTTACATACATCTTTTTGATCGCAGGCAGCACGCAAGATGTCACAAAATGTGTTGCTTTGTCTTCAGGCATCGCAGCGATCACAGATAAAACGTGGGTGATATGATCGGGAAGTTCAACCGATTCTTCTAACCCATATCTGCGAAGCTCCTCTCGCATTCGTACCAGAAACATGCCCCGTGCATATTCTTCGCCGAATAGATGCCAGCCAATTTCCAAAGCACATTCAGAATTCACATCAAACGTGGCTGAAAATGTTTCTTCCACCTGCCACAATTCGTGGCTATCCAGGAACGCACCAAATTCAGAAATACTTTTCGCTGCTTCGGGCAACTCACCCTGCAAAATAATATAAAGTAGTTCAGCCGCTTCGATGGTTTGCTCGTTGGGATAACAAAGCAGACCACTTAACGCTCGTAATGTTTTAGGACCAGCCATTATAACCCCCTCGCAGGACCGCTAACGAAACCGAAGCCGACTTCTTTTTTGTGTTCGTAAGGGTCTTTCATCATTTCAATCGCCTGCTCACGGTGCATCGGCGGTATCACGAATCGATCTCCAAATTTACAAAGTGTCGTCAGTTCGTAAATGGCATCTGCTTCTTCCCGTGAGCAATTTGCTTCACGTAAAATGCGGTCAGCCGTTTCGCGATCCACATCGCCTACCGTCTCCGCCCGGCGATGCCAGCGGACGGCTTTTTGTTTAGATAACGCATAACGAACTCCCCCCTCATGCCCGGCACCAAACAGGTTTGCCAGGAATTTCATCGGCACGCGGGAATCATCGATATCATGGAACAAGTTATCGCTGTTGTGCTTAATCGTATCTTCTGGTTTGCTCGCTTGCACGGGTGACATCGGAGGAACATAGAACAGCATCGGCAGTGTGCGGAATTCAATATGCGGCGGCAACGCAATCTTCCAGACTTTGACGAACTTGTAAACCGGCGAATTCTGAGCCGACTCCAGAACTGCCTCTGAAATCCCATTTTTCCTTGCTTCTGCAATCACCTGCGGATCAAACGGGTCGAGAATCATCGAACGATGTCCTTCGACGAGTTCTTCATCAGGCAGCTTGGCTACTTCTTCCAAGCGATCTGCATCGTAAAGGAGCACTCCTAAATAGCGAATACGTCCCACGCAAGAATGGAAGCAAGCCGGTGCCTGACCGGTTTCCAAACGTGGAAAACAGAGGATACATTTTTCACTTTTTCCGGTGAACCAGTTGAAATAAGTCTTCTTGTAAGGACAAGCCGCCACACAGGATCGCCAGGCTCGGCAGCGCTGTTGATCGATCAGCACGATGCCATCTTCACCCCGTTTGTAAAGGGCACCGGAAGGACAAGACGCAACGCAACACGGATTCAAACAGTGATTACAAATCCGAGGGAAGTAGAAGAAGACCAGACGTTCGATTGCGCTCAGCTCGTGTTTTTGCTGCTCGGTAAGCCCTTTCAGGTTGGGATCGTTTTCTGCATAAATAGGCGAACCACTCAAATCGTCGTCCCAGTTCGGACCAGCCTGGATATCGATATCTTTTCCATCGATCATCGAAATCGGCTTGGCGGTCGGTTGCACCGAACCCTCGGGAGCGTTGAATAGATTTTGATAGTCGTACGTCCAAGGTTCGTAATAATCGTCCATCGTCGGCATGTGCGGGTTATGGAAGATATTGGGAATAATCTTCGTTTTGCTCGTCGATTTAATGTTGAGCTTCCCATTGTCAGTTAGCTCAAACCCCCCCTTGTATTTATCCTGGTCTTCCCACTTGGTGGGAAAACCGGTGCCTGGTTTGGTTTCGACATTGTTCCACCACATATATTCCGCCCCTTTACGGTCGGTCCATATATTTTTGCAGGCAACGCTACAGGTGTGACACCCGATACATTTATCGAGATGAAACACCATCGATACTTGTGATCGAACTTGCATTCGTTTTACTCCTCAGGATGCGATTTTTTAATCTCGCCAGTGATTGTTTACTTATTCGTTGGAACTCACAATTATCTCAGATTAAAATACAGGCTTGGTAGGCAATTTTCGCACCAGAAGATGGGTATCTCTGTTACAACCGACCGGTCCCCAGTAATTGAAGTGGAACGTAAACTGACCGTAACCACCAATCATAAAGTTCGGCTTCAACCGGGTACGTGTCAGAGAGTTATTGGTTCCCGCACGTTTATTCTTACGAAGTGGTGAAAGCGGAATTCCCTGCGTTCGTTCTGTCGTGTGGTATTGAATACAGATACCAGGTGGGATACGGGCAGAAACAATTGCCCGTGTAACAACCACACCATTATCGTTGAAGACCTCAACCCAATCGTTATCAGCAATCGACATCGACGCCGCATCTTTATCGTTGAGCCACAACGGATAGCAACCACGCGACAGCGTTGTCATTCGTTGATTATCACTGTAGGTGGAATGGATACTCCACTTACCATGTGGCGTCAGGAAGTTCAGCATTAACGTTGGGCCAACTTCATCTTCCGATTCCGTAAACTGCAAGTCTGCATATTCGGTAGGAAGCGGTTTCGGTTTATAAGTCGGAACGTGTTCCCCGAAATCGATATAAACCGGATGATCCAGATACAACGATTGACGCCCCGTCAGCGTTCGCCAGGGGACCATCGCATCGACATTGTAAGTAAATGGTGAATACGTTCGTCCATCTTCGATCAATCCAGACCACATCGGGCTGTTGATAAACCGTCGCGGCTGGCTTTGGATATCCATATAACTGGTACGGACACTGCGACTCTTTTCGCCCAGTTTTTCAAGAGGCAACCCCGTCTTTTTCGCCATCCCCTGGTACGAACGGTAAGCTAGTTCTCCGTTCGTTACAGATGCAAAATGAAGAACAATATCACAAACATCAATATCGCGATCAAGCGACGGATAGGTATTTCCATCCCAGGTTTCGGTACGATGGGTCGTCAGATATTCATCGTACTCATCGTCGATTCTGTAACTTGTTCCGTGTGCCCCCAGTCCATTTTTACGAACCATCGGGCCATACGAAATATACTGATTATAGACGTTCTTATAATCTCGCTTAACGATTTTAATGTTAGGCATCGTCTTGCCAGGTATCGCTTCGCATTCGCCAAGAATCCATTGATCCATATTCGGCTGCGCGATTTCGGCTGGCGTATCGTGCGGCAGCGGTGCAAAGACCATATCATCGACCAGTTCCGGGAAGTGCGGCTCTGCAACACTGGAGAACTTCTTTGCGATTGCTTTGAAGATTGCCCAGTCAGATTTCGATTCCCAGCACGGCGGCACCGCTTCAGAAAGCGGATGAATAAAACTGTGCATATCAGTCGAGTTCAAATCGGCTTTTTCGTACCACGTTGCAGCCGGCAAAACAATGTCGGAGTACAACGCTGAGGAATCCATGCGGAAGTTAAGATCGACAACCAGGTCCATCTTTCCTTGCGGAGCATTCTTGTGCCACTCCACTTCTCGTACAGTTCCTTCAGCCAAGTCCTGACAGACTGCATTGTTATGAGTTCCCAGATAATGCTTCAGGAAATACTCATGTCCTTTTGCACTACCGACAACTGCATTACCTCGCCAAATGAACCAGACGCGAGGCCAGTTCGCTTCTGCATCGGGATCTTCGACAGAAAACTTCATCTCTTTCTTCTTCAAGCGATCCACAACCCATGCAGTGATCTCTTCCGTCGATTCCGCCCCGGCGTTTCTTGCCTGATCGACAATTTCAGTCGGATTTTCCGGGAACTGCGGATAGAACGGCAGCCACCCTTGCCGCACGGCTCGTACCTGCATATCCATCGTGTGACCATGAGCAGTGCTGTTCGGGCCAGGATTTTTAGGAACGGTATGATAATCGGTAAAGTTTTTCTCATATCGCCATTGATCCGAATGCACGTAGTGCCAACTTGGTGCATTTTGAAGCCGTGATGGCGGGAACCAATCTTTAGCAAGCGCAATCGAAGCCCATGATTCTGCCGGAGCCAGTTTTTCCTGCCCTACATAGTGAGCCAAGCCCCCGCCGTTCACACCAACGCATCCGCAAAAGACCAACGCATTGATCCCGGCTCGGTACATCAAATTACCGTGATACCAGTGATTGATCCCTGCACCAATAATGATCGTACATCGCCCGTTAGTATGCTCCGCGGTGGTTCCCCATTCACGGGCAAACTTGATAAGAACCTCACGATCAATCCCGGTGTAACGCTCACTCCATGCGGGAGTGTAAGGTGCATTTTCGTCATTGTAATCCGCAGGATATGCCCCGGACAAACCACGATTAACACCAAACTGCGCCATCAACACATCGTAGACAGTCGTAACCTGCACCTCTTCGCCGGCTGCTGTTTTGATTGTTTTCACAGGCACGCCACGATGCAATGCCTCTCCTTCACCGAAGTCGTCCAACTCAACATCAATCACGCTGTCGCAATCATCAAGAAACGATAACTGCGGATTGATCTCGCTGCCATCCATGCCATCTTTAAGCAGCAAATTCCACTTGCCCTGTTCTTTGCCCCAACGGTCCCCGGAAGCCCCCATTGGCATTTTCACTTCGTGAGCATCTTCATCCCACATGAGGAATTTCCATTCCCCATCATCCTCGCCTTTGTATTTATCCAGACGACCAGCTCTTAATAATTGACCCGGCCGAACAATCCCGTTTTCATCCTTACTCACTTCAACAAGAAACGGGCAGTCAGAATACTTTTTGACGTAATCAATGAAGTATTCGGTTTTCTTTTCATGATGAAATTCGGTGAGCAACACATGATTAACTGCCATCCACCACGCACCATCTTGACCTGCATTTACAGCGACCCATTCATCAGCGTACTTAGCAACCATGTTAAAGTCGGGAGAAAAGACCCACATTTTTGAGCCATTGTGCCGAGCTTCAGCCATGAAGTGACAGTCCGGCGTTCGGGTCATCCCCAGGTTCGCCCCCATCGAAACGATCAACTTCGCGTGATACCAATCCGCACTTTCCTGCACATCGGTTTGCTCGCCCCATGTTTCAGGAGAAGCAGGAGGCAAATCGCAATACCAGTCATAAAAGGAAAGCGAAACTCCACCAATTAGCTGCATCAATCGCGCACCAGAAGCGTAACTAATCATCGACATCGCAGGGATCGGCGAGAAACCTGCAATACGATCCGGACCATGTTTCTTGATTGTCCCGACCATTGAAGCTGAAATAATTTCGAGAACAGTTTCCCAGTCAGTTCGACGAAAGCCACCCATTCCACGAGCTTTTTGCCAGCGTTGACGCTTCACCGGATCTTCGACCAACGCCTTCCAGGCATCAGCCGGGTCGTTGTAATCAGCACTCGCCTGCTTCCATAAATCAAGCAATGCCCCACGAATATAAGGGTACTTCACGCGAAGAGGACTGTAGAGATACCAACTGTAGGAAATCCCCCGTTGGCAACCGCGTGGCTCGTAAGGCGGAATCCCATCTTCCAACAGCGGATAATCCAGCCCCTGCATTTCCCAGGTAACGATTCCGTCTTTAACGTGAATGTTCCAGGTGCAACCGCCAGTGCAGTTCACGCCGTGCGTACTGCGAACAACTTTATCGTGCGACCAGCGGTTACGATAAAACTCTTCCCACTGTCGATTTTGTGGATTAACTTCGTCACGAATCCAGGCAATGGCATCTCTCATAATTTTTCCTTACCCCGTTCTCATCCAGACTAACAACGATTGATTTCTCAGCTTCTCACACAAATAATCAGAACATGACTCCAGCAACACTGCCGACCGTTTTGTTAACCGTCAGCTTCAGCCGCAACTGATGTCGAGTTACCCGCTTTAGGACCTCGATGAATTGCTCTTCTGATTCCCTCAACAAGCGGTCGACGCACAGAATGAAAACGCCCTTTCCAGAGTACATCAAACAAGAAGATAATCGCGGTAGCAAAAACCAAGCCCGTGAGCAAAAACGCGATGCGAGTTACCGACGCGTTCGCCTCTGTATGCCCGGCTGCCTCCTCAAAATAAGCCACCAGTGAGTTAATCTCTTCGACATCAAGCGGGTGATCCTTGAAAATTGGCTGCATTGTTTCGGTCGCAGGAGCAATCAACCAGGCACTGAGTGCTTTGCGACCTTTAAGGCGCTCGTA
>Ga0316209_1002038_pt1 | contig 17738 bp, 15 predicted proteins | sample 6monopyrite_MG_FD_204945 | JGI IMG/M metagenome (GOLD analysis project Ga0316209, IMG submission 204945) | Microbial mat bacterial communities from mineral coupon in-situ incubated in ocean water Damariscotta River, Maine, United States -... | ecosystem: Environmental > Aquatic > Marine >...
CACGGCTGGCAGGAGCACTTTCAGGCCGAGGTCGAAGCAGACCGCGACGCGGCGCTGGCGTACTTCGCCAGCCAGTAGCCCGGGACGCTGGAACGACCCGCCAAGGTGGGTGTCACGCGACAGTTACTAACTTACCGACTGGCTCCGTTTTCTCGGACCAGCTCTCCTACCTGCGAGACGTCATGCTCCGCATCGCCCACGAAACCGACGTGGCCAAGCTCACGCCGCACGGCTGGCAAGAGCACTTTCAGCCCGAGGTCGAAGCAGACCGCGACGCGGCGCTGGCGTACTTCGCCAGCCAAAAGCCGGGGACGCTGGAACGACCCGCCAAGGTGGGTGTCACGCGACAGTTACGCCTGTGTCAGGGGGACCTGTTGACGGAATGGGGTGAATGCTCTATTGCTCAATCAAGCATTGATCGCAATGAGGAGTTGCCCTGGCTCTTTCAGGGTGTCACAACAGAAACAGAAAAGGTCATGATTACATGAGTGTGGCAAAATCAGGAAACGCGCAGTCTCGCCCAAAAGCATCATTTAGTCGCCTAACACATGTTCTCCTGGCGAGCGTGATGCTGTCTTACGCCTTTATGGTGATTTTCCCCAGTTGCGTAGCAACGTATGATGAAAAAACGGGGACGATCGAGCTGGAGTTCGCGCCCGACATGGTGATTACGGCAGTCGGATATGAGGATGCGAAGGATCAGGTATTGGCGACGTGGAGGGCATGCCTGAGAGGGGCGTGGGAGCGGCCTTGCACCTCAGCAGAAATTGCAGACCTCAAAGACACGTTAGACAAAATTATCGTAGAAAAGGGAGGAGGTCTTGTTGAAACTTGATTGAGAAGGAGCTGATTGTCGTTCAATAAGTCCAAGATCGAAACGGCTATTCGCGAGTGGAGATGCGTCGCATCTCCACTCGTTGCGGAAACGAAGGGTTTGGTTATGGAGAAGCGGGGTAAAGTGCTAGCGGTTGGATTAGGTGTCCTAGCGGTTGGATTAGGTGTCTTTTTTGTAGCTATTCTCGGCATTGTCAGCGTTTACGCGATATCACCCAGTAGATCTGTGGATGGCACGGGTGACCGCGTCGGTGGGACTGGGGTAGATGAGATGTTGATGCCCACCACTCTATCGACCGAACGAGGGACAGAGAGCGAGCGAATGCCCAAGTCTTCAGAGGATGCCGCAGAGCAGATTGAGACGTCCGATAGCGACATTCCGGCGGTTCTCGATAGTGCCGAGGGTCTCGAGCGCTTCGTCGGCTGGCTGAGGACGCTTAGTGACGACGAGTTGCTTCTATTGTCGAATGCAGAGTTCGATTTCAAGGGGAGCGAAATCATTGATCTTCTCCACGCTGCTAGCGGAGAGTGGTTGGTACCTGCACTTGGAGGCTTGGCTGTTTCCGAGCCGAATGAGCTACTGAAGGCCATTCTAGTCGAAGGATTGTGCGGTGGTTTTCAGTTCGAGCGCGTCGATGATACTCGCCTAATTCCCGTGATCGAAGAGTTGCTGGGGCAGCTTTCTTTTCAGGAGACGGATCCGTACGACGTTGGTCGGGACGTGATCAGTACGACGATGTCAGCGGCGTTACGCCAAGGCCTAGATTACGTCGGTCTTGTGGAGCGCCATCTTGCGGAGTCAGATAATCCGAGGATGCTAATTCATGGGTACGCCATGATGGAGATGTTCCCCGGATCGGAAACGTTGCTTCTCCAGATGACGACCTCGCACCCGAGTCCGGACGGTCGCATGGGAGCTCTTGAGGGTGTACGCGGCGCCGGTCTAAACGGCGGCCTCACGCCTGAAGAAGTAACCGAAGTCGCTATACTAGCCTTGGTCGACGAAGATTCCGGGCGCAATCAATTGTTGCTAATGGAGATGATGGGAGCGGCCGGCGGGGATTCGGGGGTCGATGCTCTCGTCTCGATGATGCTTGATGTGGACTCGGGCCTCGCGAGCAATGCTGCGCAACTTCTCGCATTGAAGTTGGAGCCGGAACGAGCCCTGGGACTGCTCGAACAAGCTTTGACTAGCAATGCGATTGATGAGGACTCCAAAATTGCGCTGTTTTCAGCAATGGGCTCGTTGCCCGATGGTCTCGGCGTCCCGTTGTTGCTGGACGTGGTTTCCGATCCCAGTCGATCCACAGCCGAACGCTTGGCGGGACTCCAAGGCCTGTGGAGCGCCGAACTTAATGACGAGCTAGCGTCGCGGCTCGCGGATGTCCTGAACGATTCGACAGACGCTGCACTGCGCACTGAGGCGCTTCGGATACTGAGCTCCGGAGAAATCGGGCTATCGCAGGAAAACCTTCGGGAGCTTGCGAGTCTCGATTCCGATCCCGGTGTACGTGCGGAAGCAGTCATTCAAGCGTCGATGCAAACCGGTGCGGATTCGAAAGAGTGGCTGGAGCAGCGCCTGTGGGAGGACGATTCAGATGACGTGAAGGCCGCCGCGCTCGGCGCGCTGGTCATGCAGGCCCATTTCACGGGCGGTGGCGAGGCCGCGCTGTCTTATCTCGCACTTGCCCAGACGTTGACTGACGACCCCGGTGTGCTGAGTATGATTGAGAGTGGCAGAAGGCTCGTAAACGACTTTGATCCGAGAAGGCTCGAACTAGATCTCGCTGAGGATAGTCGGTTTTTCTCGACAATGGCGGCCATGACCAGCGGTGCAACTAGCCGAGGATTCAGCCGGAGGGCTCGTCAAGTCAATCGCTTCGTGTTGGCTCTGCGCGCTTCGCGTTGAGTGAAAACTCTCCACTCGCCCCCCTTCACTTAATTTCGTTTTTGCGTCCTCAGTGGTACCACTCCATACGCTCTGCGAAAGTGGAAACGGCCCTGGCGGTGCCGGGAATACCGATTCCCCGCCGAGAGCCGAGTTCGCGTTTAACTCGAGTCTGGGTAGCCACCTTGTTGGCCCTGACTCTTTTCGTGACGAATAGGATCGCTCTCGATGGCTCGATTAGAGCTGGGTCGTTGATCGGAGAGCAAGTGACTTTACCAGGTCTTCCCGTTCTGGTAGTTGAACTTAGTCGAGATAGCGCAGTGCGTTGGCCTTGAAGAGGCAGACGACGGAGCGGCCGGGCTCTAGCTGGAGCTCGCGGATCGCGCCGGGGGTCAGCTCGACCAGGAGCTCGATGCCGATGTCGACCAGCGCGAGGACGCGCGTGCCCTCCTCGATCAGGGCTTCGATCTGGCCAGGGAGTTGGTTGCGGGTGGAGATGCCGGAGACCTCGTCGAGGGCGAGGACGATGTCTTCGGGGCGTAGGCCGATGTGAAGTTCTTTGCCGAGGTCGGCGTCGACTAGCGAACCCGCGATGGTGGATCCGCTTGGAGTTGTCAGGAAGGAGAGGCCGGTTTGAGCGTCGTGGTGGTCGACTTTTAGAGCGAGCACGTTGTCGAGGTTGCCGTGGGTGATATTGCCGGAGCGCACGAGATCGAGCAATTCACCGAACGCGGTGGTTCGGCCGGACTCGATCAAGAGGAGTTGCCGAGTCTGCTGCAGGATCTCGGACAGGTCGTGGCTGACGTAGAGGAGCGGGACGCCGGTCGCTTCTCGGAGGCGCGTCAGGTAGGGGAGGATTTGCGCGCGGAGTTTTTGGTCGAGGGCGACGAGCGGTTCGTCGAGCAGGAGCAGGCGCGGGTTGGAGAGGAGCGTGCGGCCGAGGGCGACGCGCTGTTGTTCGCCGCCGGAGAGTGACGTGGGGCGACGCTCGAGGAGGGGCTCGAGGACGAAGAGTTCGATGACGTCGCGCACGGTCGCTCCGCCGTTGGCCGAGCGCTTGCCGTAGCACAGGTTCTTCATCACCGAGAGGTGCGGGAAGAGTCGGCGATCCTGGAAGACGAAGCCGAGGCCGCGTTGGTGCGGCGGAGTGAAGAGCTTCTTGTCGGAGTCGAACACGACCTCATCGCCGATGCGGATGAAGCCGCGCGTGGGACGCACGAGTCCGGCCAGGCACTCGAGGAAGGTGGACTTGCCGGCGCCGGACGGACCGAAGACGCCGGTGACGGGGGCGTCGAGCTTCGCGGCGGCGGTCAACGAGAAGTCGCCGCGCTCCAGCTCGAAGTCGAACTCGAGGGCGGTCATGCGCTCCTCCCGAGTCGTTCCGAAATGCGGCGCGCGATCAGCTCGCTGGCGACGAGGGCGGCGAGCGAGATGGCGATCGAGATGATCGCGAGGCGCATGGCGGGTGCTTCGCCGCCCGGTGCCTGGAGTTCGGTGAAGAGTGCGAGCGGGAGTGTGCGCGTCTCGCCGGGCAGGTTTCCGGCGAAGGTGATCGTCGCGCCGAACTCGCCGAGGCTGCGTGCGAAGGCGAGCAGAGAACCGGTGACGACGCCGGGCAGGGAGAGCGGGAGCGTGATCGTCCAGAACACGCGCCAGGGTGAGGCGCCGAGAGTGGTCGCCGCTTGTTCGAGGCGCGCGTCGACGAGCTCGATGGCGAGGCGCACGGCGCGCACCATCAGGGGGAAGCTCATCACGGTCGAGGCGAGCGCGGCAGCTTTCCAGGTGAAGGCCAGGCGCAGCTCGGAGTCGAAGAAGGTGTCGCTGAGGAAGCCGTGCCGGCCGAGCGAGAAGAGCAGCGCGTAGCCCATGACGACCGGCGGCAGGACGAGCGGCGCGTGGACGAGGGCTTCGACAAAAACCTTGCCGGGGAAGCTCTTGCGCGCGAGGAACCAGCCGCAGGCGATGCCGGGAATGAACACGAGCAGCAGGCTGCACGCGGCGACTCGCAGGGAGAGGGCGAGCGCTTCCCACTCGGCGGGCGTGAGGGAGAGGTTCACGGGGCGGCGGGGAGGAAGCCGAAGGAGCGGAAGCTGGGCATGGCGGCCGTTGAGCTTAGCTTGTCGAGGAACTCGCGGGCGGCGGGGCTGGCGCCGGGCAGCGCCGCGGCCTGATAGCGGATGGGCTGGTGCAGCTCACGGGGGAAGCGCGCGCGGATGACGACGCGATCGGAGAGCGCGGCGTCGCTCGCGTAGACGATGCCCGCTTCCGCCTCGCCGAGCTCGACCAGGCGCAGGGCGCTGCGCGCGTCGAGGGTGGGGAGCAGGCGGTCTTCGAGGTCGGACCAAGCGCCCAGGTTACGCAGCGCCTCTTCGGTGTAGCGGCCGAGCGGAACGTGCGCGGGATCGCCGACGGCCAGGCGCGCGTCGGCGGCGAGCTCGAGCGGTGCGCCTCTTCGGATCTCGAAGCTCGCGGAGCTCGCGCTGTCCGCGGGCACGACCCAGGCCAGCTCGTTGCTCGCAATGTCGCGGACGGAGTCGGGATCGATGAGCTCGCGCTCGACGAGCCACTCGATCCACTCTGGGTGCGCGGAGAGGAACAGGTCGGCGCCGGCGCCGGACTCGAGCTGGCGAGCGAGAGTCGAGGTCGCCGCGGTGTGGAGGCGGGTAGTCGATGCTCCGTCCGCTCCCGAGTGGAGCAGGTCCTCGACGACCGGCGTCAGGCTCGCCGCGGCGAAGATCGTCACCGTCTCGCGCGCGGGGCCCGTCTCCGAGCAGGAGCCCGTCACGCAGAGGACCGTCGCGAGGAGGAGTCTACTTCCGTGGTTCATGGAGGCTCGGGACCGCCGAGCGGCCTCGGTGGGCAATGTAGCCTTCTCGGGTGCTGCGCGGTTCGCTTGTGTTTCGAATAACTAGGTCGACAATGGACGCATGGTGAACCGCGCGGCCACGATGATCCCGAAACGAACGCTCTTCGCTCTCTGGCTGTCGGCGGCGCTCCTCGCGATGAGTACCGGCTGTGCGAGCTCCGGGTCCGTGCAGACTCTGGAGTGGTGGAACGAGAACCCGCCGATTCCCGAAGTCGACATTTCGGTCTCGCCGGACGGAGTTGTCCCGCTCCCGCTCGAGGCGCACGGCTCGCTGCGCCGCGTCTTCGACCTGTACACCAAGCTGGTGGCTCCGAGCGGCCGACCGATTCACATCCTCGGACAGCGGGGCGTCGATCGAGCGCACCTGGTTCGAGCGCGCGAGCTGATGCGCTTCTTCCTGACGGACGTCCCCGGTTCGCGCTTCGGGAGCGACAAGGCGGAGATTGCGAACGAGATGGCGGATCGCTGGGCGACGCTGGTCATCTTCAAGACGCAGGAAGACTCGTATCGGGAACAGACAGGCGAGCTGCCGCTGATTCCGCTCTTCTACCAGGACCTGTACGTGAACCAGAGCACGCTCGAAGGCACGGAGGTCTATCGGGACAACCAGAGTCGCGACGAGACTCTGGAGTCGGTCTTCCACCTCGTGCATGGCGCGGGCATTCGGTTCGCGGCGCCGGAGTATCACGTGGAGATCAGGGCAGCTGCGCACGCCGCGGTGCGCGACGGCCTCTGGTCCACGAACCTCGACTGGATCCTCGACGGTTCGACGAGCCACCAGTACGTGACGAACGTGCTCGAGGTGTACTACGGCATTTGGGCGCACGATCCTCACGGGACGGGGCGCTCGTTCGGCGGCAACTACGGCTTCATCGACCGCGAGGGCTTGCGCGACGGCGATCCGCTCGGGATCCAGATGCTCGAGATGTTCCTGCCCGCTTCGCTGGACTTCGATTGTGAGCTCCCGATGGAGTTCGACGGTTCGTTCTCGATGGCTGCGACGGAGGGCGCGGACTACACGCAGAAGTCGCGCTATCTGAGGCGCGTGAAGCTGCGCGGTTCGCGAGCGGTGACGCTCCGCGGGAACGAGCTGGACAACTTGCTCGCCGGGAACGCGGGCGACAATCAGATCGAGGGCGGTGGCGGTCACGACGCGGTGACGTTCCGCGGCGCGCAGGCGGAGTACGAGGTCGTCGTCGGGGACGACGGCGTCGAAGTGACGGACTCGATCGCCGGTCGCGATGGGCGGGATCTCCTGACGGGCGTCGAGTGTCTGCACTTCTCGGATCGGACGCTGGCACTCGAGGGCAGCTGTGAGCACGGGTTCGAGCGCGTCCTCGACGCACCGGTCGGCGACGGCGAGCCAGATCGCGAGTGGGGGCGCTTCGAGTTCGACATGGAGGCGCACACGAACTCGATCGTGGACGAGCTGCTCGCCTGCTTCGATACCAACTTCGACGGCACGCTGTCGGTCACGGAGCCGCCGAAGGATATCCGCGCTCTCTCGGCACTTTCGGATGTGGATCGCGACGGCGTCGCCAGTCGGGCGGAGCTGGTCCGAGCCCTGGAAGCGGTCTTCGCGGGGGAGGTGCAGCTGACGCTCAATCCCGACGTGGAGGTGGATCGGTTCTTCGATCGGTTCGACCTCGATCGGAACGGGCGGGTCGAGCGTGGCGAGCTTCCGCAGGCCATGCTGAGCGGGTTCGAGGAGACGGACGCGAATGGGGACGGGGCGATCACGCGGGAGGAGCTCCTGCCCTCCTACCAGGAGCGCGAGTAGGGACCTGATCGGCGAGCCCGGGAGGGCTGCCAGCGGGGCTCTCGACGGGATCTGCGGACGATTGGCCCCGGCGTGGGATTGGATCGACCGCATTCCCGAGATGGTCTGGGCGAACCGAGGGGCGCGCCGTAGAATGCTCGCCGATTTCGGACCACCTCTTCAACGAACGTTAGATCCATGCTGAACGAAAATACTCCCGCCCCGGACTTCACCCTCGCTGACCACCTCGGTCGCAAGGTGAGCCTCTCGCAGTTCAAGGGAAAGCAGCACGTCCTGCTGCTCTTCTACCCGCTCGACTTCACGCCTACATGAACTCAGGAAGTTCCAGCGCTGGAAGCGCTGGCCAACCGTCTTAGAGAAGCCAACACTCAACCCCTCGGAGTCAGCATCGACTCCGTCTTTAGCCACGCGAACTGGGCGAAGAGCATGGGCGGGATTTCATTCCCGCTGCTTGCAGATTTCCACCCCAAAGGTGCCATGGCCGACTCCTTCGGTCTCTACCTCGCCGACAACGGCATCACGGATCGCGCGACCGTGATCATCGACGCAGAGGGTGTGATCAAGCACATCTCCGCCGTCGGCCCTCCCGGCTCCCGCGACATCGAGGCCATCGTGGCCCTGTGTGAGAAGATCGACTCGGAGTACACCGGTGCGAAGTCCGCTCCCGCGGCTGCCGCCGGCATCGACTCCGGAACGCTCTACGTCAAGAGCGGCTGTGGTGCATCGCGCGCCGCCATGCTCGCCCTCGAGAACCTGCACCTCGGCGACACGATCACCATCAAGAACGTCTCCGACGACGCTTCCGCGATGGGTGAAATGAAAGCCGCTGCCGGCAACGAGCAAGCCCCGACCCTGGTCTGTGGCGACAAGGCGATCCAAGAGTCGGCCGACATCGTCGCGCACATGGCTGCTTGCACCGCGCCGGTCTAATACACGGCACGAAGCGGTAATACCGAGCACGGTTTACCTCTCAACAGAAAGGGCCCCGGTTGCCTAGCAACTGGGGCTCTTTCTACTTGGTCGTAGGCCGCGCTCGATAGCGCCAATCCCCGGAAGGTGAGATACCGCGCTCGGCGCATCTCTAAACTTTCAGGCCCCCTCCAATGCACTGCATTGGAGGGGGCCTGAAAGTTTAGAGATGCGCCGAGCGCAGTATCTCACCTTCGCCGGTAGTGCCGGATCCTTGAATGCGCCTCGTATTCGGTGCCGATCGAGCACATGGCTCCGAATGAAAACAGCCCCGCGGCTGGCTGCGAGTTGCAGTCAGCCACGGGGCTCGTACTTGGATCGTTCTGGGGTTCCTAGAACCCCGGAACTGTCTTCGCCTTGCCGTAGAGGGCTTTGGTGACCAGGAAGCCGATCACCAGCACAACTCCGATGGTTGCCAGCGGGTTGTAGTTGAACATCGCCGGCTGGCCGACTCCGACCATGAACAGGAGCAGGGGAACGGACATGTAGGTGTTGTGCTTCGAGCGCAAACCGGCCAGTCCTGCGTCTGCGCCATCAGGAGCGTCACCGTTCTTGATGGCGGTGATGATGCGTTTCTGCGCGGGCCAGATTCGCATCCAGACGTTGGCGGCCATGGCGGTTCCGAAGAGCGCGGCGACGTGAATGTAGGTCGCGCGATCGGAGAAGCCCTGAACGGAGCTCAGGAAGTAGGCGTAGCCCACGGTGATGCCCGCCCAGATCACGACGGCAACCGCGTGCTGCTTGGCGAGGGCCTTGAAGAGAATGTCGTAGACCAGGAAGCCGACGAAGAGACCAGCGAAGGCCGGTCCCCAGTCTGCGCCGGTCGGCTTCGCGTGCTGACCGTCGAACAGGTTCGCCCCGTCGTAGCCGTGGTAGTAGACGAGGAACATCAGAAGGACTCCGGTGATCCACGTGTACGCGGCGCCCCATCGGAACCAGAACAAGGCTCGGGGCATCAGCTCGGGAATCACCTTCTTCTTCGTCTCTCCATCCATCGTCGGTGCGAAGGCGGAGTTGACCCAGTTGAAGAAGTACAAAATACCGATCCAAAGAACGCCGGCTCCGAAGTGCAACCACCGGTCGCCCAACTCGAATAGTTCCATTTTTTCTATGCCCGCAATAAGGAGTGAAGGGGATGTTCAAGACTCGTCGAAGCGACGTGAACCGTCGAATCAGCGCTTTCCTGTCTGACTCGAGAGCTGGAACTATGCAAAAAGCTCCAGGCAAATAGCAACTAGAACCGCTCTCCGAACGGCCGGCAGGCCGCGTTCTTATTCCACTCGGAGCGTCAGGGCCAGTCCCGTGGATTTCCCGGCCTCCACGACGACCCGGCCGCGGACGGTTCCGAACTGATCATGCTCGGCCACGACCACGTACTCTCCGGGCGGAACTTCCGGAATCGAGAAGGTCCCGCCCTCGGCCGACACGGCGAACCAGGGGTGGCGCGAGACGTAGACCTCGGCGCTCATCCACGGATGGATGTCACATTTCAGCTTCACCCGGTCCGGTCGCCGAAACTCGAACTCCAGGGGCTCCTGTCCTTCGACCATCCCGCGGTTCTTCGTGCCACCGTTATCGGGAGCGTTCAGGTTCACGTTGTGGGTCGCGGGATCGCTGTTCTTGACGACGAGCTTCTGACCCGTCTGCAGCGCGACCACATGCGGCGTGTAGATGCAGCCCACCTGGTTCATCACGACGGGTTCCGCCGGCTGCTCCGGGATAGTCGACCGGTCGTAGCCGGACTCGATGAAGACGAACGCGTTCTGCAGCTTGCCATCGCGAGCGAGGATGAAGTCGCTCATGTGCTCCACTTCGGGAAAGTGGGTGCACTCCTTCACCTTGCGCGCTCCGATGGGGAAGCGTTCGGGAACCTCTCCAACCAGCAGGATCTCGCCGAACAGCGCGCCGAACTCTGCGGACTCGTAGTCTTCGACGCCGAGAGAATCGGCAAGCGGCACTTCGACAGCCGTGGTCGCATTATCCGAGTTCGCTTGCTGAGAGTCCGTGCCTGAATCGGAGCCCCCGCTGCAGCCTGCAGCGAGCAGGAGGAGAGAGAGCGGAGCTAGGTGTGCGAGGTTGTTCATCATCGGATTTGGCTAGGGGAATCGCAGCCGCGACAAGTCGAGCTCGACGGTCGGCGCTTACGAGACCGTTGCGAGCTCGGCCGCATCGGTCTCATAGGCTTCCATCGGCGGGCAGGTGCAAATCAAGTTGCGGTCGCCGTAGCCGTTGTCGATGCGACCGACCACCGGCCAGTACTTGTGCTCCTTGACCCACGGCGCGGGGAAAGCCGCTTGTTCGCGCGAGTAAGGGTGACTCCAGTCGTCGGCGGTAATCGCCGCCGAGGTGTGCGGAGCGTTCTTCAGAGGGTTGTCGTCGCGCGGCAGGCGCTCGGTCTCGATGGCGCGAATCTCCTTGCGAATCGAGATCAGCGCGTCGCACAGGCGATCGAGCTCGGCCATCGTCTCCGACTCGGTCGGCTCGATCATGAGCGTTCCGGCGACCGGGAAGGACATGGTCGGCGAGTGGAAGCCGTAGTCCATCAGGCGCTTGGCGACGTCTTCGACCGTCACGCCAGCCGTCTTCTCGAACGGCCGGACGTCGATGATGAACTCGTGCCCGACGCGGTCATTCGCGCCGGTGTAAAGCACCGGATAGTGATCGGCGAGACGCTTGGCCATGTAATTCGCGCCGAGGATTGCGACCTCGGTTGCTCGCTTCAGGCCTTCGGCGCCCATGAGCGCGATGTAGACCCACGAGATCGTGAGGATGCTCGAGCTGCCCCAGGGAGCCGCGGCGACCGGACCCGTTCCGTTCGACCCGCCGGTCGCGATCACCGGGTGTCCGGGCAGGAAAGGCGCGAGGTGCTTCGCAACGCCGATCGGTCCCATGCCGGGGCCGCCTCCGCCGTGCGGAATGCAGAAGGTCTTGTGCAGGTTCAGGTGGCAGACGTCGGCGCCGAAGTCGCCAGGTCGGCAGAGCCCGACTTGCGCATTCATGTTGGCGCCGTCCAGGTACACCTGTCCGCCGTGCTCGTGAATGATGTCGCAGATGCGCGCGATCTCTTCCTCGAACACGCCGTGCGTCGAGGGATAGGTGACCATCAGCGCGGCCAGGTCGGCCGAGTGCTTCTCGGCCTTCGCCTCGAGGTCGGCGACGTCGATGTTTCCGTTCTCGTCACAGGCGACGGCGACGACCTTCATGCCGACCATGACTGCGCTGGCCGGATTGGTTCCGTGAGCGGAGACCGGGATCAAGCAGACGTTGCGGTCCTTGTTGTCGTTCGCTTCGTGGAAGGCGCGGATCACGAGCAGGCCGGTGTACTCGCCTTGCGAGCCCGCGTTGGGCTGCAGTGAGACGGCGTCGAAGCCGGTGATCTCGGCGAGCATGCCCTCGAGAGACTCGAAGAGGTCGGTGTAGCCGGCGGCTTGCTCCACGGGAGCGAAGGGATGCAGCGCACCGAACTCCGGCCAGGTGACCGGGAGCATCTCCGAAGTGCCGTTGAGCTTCATCGTGCAGGAGCCCAGCGGAATCATCGAGGTGGTCAGCGACAGGTCGCGCGACTCGAGGCGATGTAGGTAGCGCAGCATCTCGTGCTCGGCGTGGTAGCGCTTGAAGTTCTCGTGCTGCAGGAACTCGGAGGTGCGCGCGTGCGGTGCAGCGAACGCGCGGGCGAGCTTCTGGGCGAGTGCGTTGACGTCGGCGCTCGAAGCGGCATCGCCAGCCAGCACCCAGAGGAGGTCGCGGATGTCGTCGAGAGTGACGGTCTCGTCCAGCGAGATGCCAACGGCGCCATCGCCGAGCGGGCGCAGGTTGATCTCTCGGTCTCCGGCACGCGCGTGCACATCGCTCGTCGCCGCACCCGTCTCGATGCGGAGCGTGTCGAAGTACGGCCCACCCGCGACATCGAGGCCGAGCTCGCGAGCGCCGCTCGCCAGGAGCTCGGTCATCCCGTGCACGCGCTCGGCAATCGCGCGAATCCCGTCGGGACCGTGATAGACGGCGTACATGCCCGACATGATCGCGAGCAGGACCTGCGCCGTGCAGATGTTGCTGGTCGCCTTGTCGCGTCGGATGTGCTGCTCGCGGGTCTGCATCGCCATGCGCAGCGCGGGCGCGCCGCTCGCGTCGCGCGACACGCCAATCATGCGGCCGGGCATCTGGCGCTTGAACTCGTCCTTGGTCGCGAGGTACGCGGCGTGCGGACCGCCGTAGCCCATCGGGACGCCGAAGCGCTGCGTCGAGCCGACCGCGATGTCGGCGCCGAACTCGCCGGGCGCGCGCAGCATGGCGAGCGCGAGCAGGTCGGCCGCGACGACGACGCGGGAGCCCGCGGCGTGCGCTCGTTCCACGAAGGCGTCGTAGTCGAACACGCGCCCCTCGGTGTCCGGATACTGAATCAACGCGCCGCACGCGGGAGTCGCGGCGAAGTCGAAGCTCTCATGGTCGCCGACCACGACTTCGATGCCGGCTGCGCCAGCTCGCGTCTGAACGACGGCGATCGTCTGCGGGTGGCAGCGCTCGGACACGAAGAAGGTCGAGTTCTTGCCGCGCCCGATGGCGTAGCACATGTTCATCGCTTCGGCTGCCGCGGTCGCCTCGTCCAGAAGTGACGCGCCCGCAAGCGGCAGCGCGGTCATGTCGCTGACCATCGTCTGGAAGACGAGCAGTGCTTCCAGTCGCCCCTGCGAGATCTCCGCCTGGTAGGGCGTGTACTGCGTGTACCAACCCGGGTTCTCCAGGATGTTGCGGAGGATTACTGGCGGGACGATGGTGCCGTGATAGCCCATCCCGATGTAGGAGCGGAAGACGCGGTTCTTCTTCGCGGTCTCGGACAGCTCCCGGATGAGCTCGTGCTCGCCGCGCTGCTCACCGAGGGCGAGGGCGCCCTTCATGCGAATGCCTGCGGGGACGGTCTCGGAGACCAGCGCGTCCAGCGAGTCACTTCCGATTCGATCCAGCATCAGCCGCTGCTCCGCCTCACTGGGAGCGATGTGACGATGGATGAAGGTGTCGTTGGGCTTGAGGAAGCTGGGGATGCTCATCTTGAAGTGCGCCGGCCTGACGCTCGGGCAGGGAATGGAGATCGGGGCGTTCGCGAGTGCCGCGATCCAGATTTCGGGCCGAGGATTCTAACGTTCAAGAGAGCATTCGTCGCCGCGCTGGAGGGCGTCCTCTGCAGAGTTGAAGAGCGGGCTCGATTCTGGGCTCGGGAGAGGGCCTGATCGGGAGATCGGGCCGCAAGTTCTTGGGCTCGTCTCGGTGGAAGTCGACGGCTCGAACCGGATCGTGCTCGAACTCATGGCTGGCGAAAGTCCGGGCGAGCGGACCGAAGTGTATGCGAACTCGTTGGAGCGCCCTCCCCGCACACGTAACATCCCAACGTCGAGCTGCTGACTTCCCGCTTCTCTTGCCCGCCGACCCTGCACCTGTGACGAACACTTCGAAGATCTTCAAGGGCCTCAACCCCGAACAACGCTCCGCTGTCGAGGCCACTGAGGGACCGGTCCTCGTTCTCGCGGGAGCTGGAACGGGAAAGACGCGCGTGATCACGGTGCGCATCGCCCACCTGCTCGCGAAGGGCGTCCATCCGAAGAATGTCCTGGCGATGACGTTCACGAACAAGGCGGCGGCCGAGATGCGCGATCGCGTCGGGGCGCTCGTCGGGAAGAAGAAGGGCGAGGAGCTGACCGTCGGCACCTTCCACTCGTTCTGTGTCCGCTCGCTGCGCGAACACGCGGAGATGTTGGGCATCCCGAGGAAGTTCGCAATCTGCGATGCTGCCGACCAGCTCGCTGCGCTGAAGGGCGCCCTGCGCGAGCTGCGCATCGCCGAAGCGTCGATCCAGCCGCGCGTGCTCTCCTCGATCATCTCGCTGGCCAAGAACCGCGCACAGACACCCGAACAGTACCTCGAGAGCAGCGCGGGCGAAGACCGCGACGTGCTCATCGCGCGAGCCTGGACGCGCTACGAGGATCACCTGAAGCGGTCGGGCGTGCTCGATTTCGATGACCTCCTGCTGAGGATGCTCGAGCTGCTGCGCGACCACCCGACAGCGCGTGCGAAGTTCCGCGAGCGCTACCGCTACGTCCTCGTGGACGAGTACCAGGACACGAACGGCGTCCAGTACGAGCTCCTGCGGCAGATCGCTGGCGAGCACAAGAACATCTGCGCGGTGGGGGACGACGACCAGTCGATCTACGGCTGGCGCGGCGCGGACATCAAGAACATCCTCAGCTTCGAGAGCCACTACCCGGGCGCACTGGTCGTGCGACTGGAGACGAACTATCGCTCGACGGACCAGATCCTGTCGGCGGCGAACCGACTGATCCTGAACAACTCGGGGCGGCACGAGAAGGTGCTGCGCTCTGCGCTGGGTGACGGACCGCTGATCATGGCGCACACGCTGCGCGACGAGGACGCCGAGGCCGAGTACGTCGTCAAGGACATCGAAGCGGTTGTCGGCGAGGCTGGAGCGAAGCACTCGGATATCGCGATCCTGTTCCGCACGGCGCAACAGCCGCGCTCCTTCGAGACCGAGCTTCGCGCGCGAGACATTCCCTATGTCCTGGTCGGCGGCATGTCCTTCTTCGATCGCAAGGAAGTGCGAGACGTCCTGGCTTACATCAAGCTGATGGTGAACTCGAAGGACGAAGTCTCGCTCCTGCGCATCATCAACTGTCCGCCGCGCGGCGTCGGCAAGGGCAGCATCGAGAAGGTGCTCGCTTTCGCGACGGACAACGGCATCTCGGTTCCGGAGGCCTTCGATCGCGCAGACATGATTGGCGGGCTCCCGAAAGCGGCGGAGAACGCTGTCCAAGCTCTGCGCGCGAACCTCAAGAGCTTGATGGTCCAGTCGAAGGAGCTGGGCGTCGTGGAGACGATTCGACGCATGTTGGATGTCGTCGGGTACAAGACCGAAGTCGATCGCATCTACAAGGATGACCGCGAACGCAGTGATCGCTGGGCGTCGGTCATGGAGGTCCTCAATGCGGCCGAGAACTTCGTGAATCGCCGCAAGCTGCCGACTCTGGGGCGCTTCCTGGAAGACATGGCGCTGACCGAGACCGATCGGAACACCAAGGAAGAGCCGGGGAAGCGCAACGTGGTGAACCTGATGACTCTCCACGCCGCAAAGGGGCTCGAGTTCACGCGCGTCTACCTCGTCGGCATGGAGGAGGGCATCCTGCCGCACAAGCGCTCGATCGCCGAGGACACCGTCGAGGAGGAGCGCCGGCTTGGCTATGTCGGGGTGACGCGGGCCAAGCGCTACCTGACGATCTCGATGGCGGCGGAGCGGGCGAAGTTCGGCACCCGGGTGACCTCGCACGCCTCACGCTTCTTGTACGAGATCAAGGGCGAAGCACCGCCTCCCGGCTGGGTTGCCGCGGGGTCGATCGAGCCGGCCGCGAAGAAGAAAGCCAAGCGCAAGTCGAAGAAGAAACGCAAGAGTCGCTACGCTGAGCGTGCATGACGCCAGCCGACCGCAGCTTCGAAGACCGGGTGGACTTCGGCCGCACAGCCGCCGACTACTCTCGATTTAGACAGGGCTTTCCTGCGGAGTTCTTCGAGCGACTGCGCGCGCGCGACATCGGAGTGCCGGGACAGCGCGTGCTGGACATCGGCGCGGGCACGGGACAGATGGCGCGCGGACTTGCGCTCGGCGGCGCACTCGTCACCGCACTCGACCAGAGCGCAGATCTCCTGGCGGCCGCCGCGCAGCTGGATCGCGAAGCCGGCGTCGAGGTTGCACAGGTGCAGGCGGCTGCGGAATCGAGCGGCCTTGCGACCGGCGCCTTCGACCTGGTCACCGCCGCTCAGTGCTGGCACTGGTTCGATCAGGCGAAGCTGGGGCCCGAGTTGAACCGCCTGCTCACGCCGGGCGGCCAGCTCGTCCTCGCTCACCTCGACTGGTTGCCGTGGAATGACAATGTCGTCGCCGCGACCGAGGCGCTCATCCTCGAGCACAACCCCGTGTGGACCATGGGGGGCGGCGACGGCCTGCCGACGCACCATGTCGCGGACGTTCAGAGGGCGGGCTTCGTGGAGGTGGAGACCTGCTCCTACGACCTGGACCTCAGCTACTCGCACGAGGCCTGGGGGGGGCGCATCCGAGCGAGCGCCGGCGTCGCGGCGACCCTCGACGAGGAGGAGACGGAGCAATTCGACGCCGAACTCGGGGCTCTACTCGCGGAGTCCTTTCCGGCCGACCCCCTCGACGTGCCGCACCGCATCTTCGTCCTGACTGCCCGCCGCGCTCGCGTGAGCTGACGGCCACGAGTCTCGGCGAGGCCTGCTCGCGGTGCTCGCCGGCCCGCAGCCCGCGGCTGGACTCCCATTCTGCGGCTCCTGGACCGCCTCAGAGGTCGAGAGCCTCCGGAATCGGAGTACAATTCCGAAGGGCCGGGGGCCCCTCCCCCGAACGCGGCGATTAAACCCATCCTCCGCGAAACGAACCCGATCGACCTGGGTTGTTGGCGCTTCACCCCACCCAGGCCCCAGAAACATGCAGAACCAAACTCTCCTCACCATCCTCGTCGCCGGCGCCGCCGGCGTCCTTGCTTCCGCCGCCGTTAGCCTCTCCTTGATGCCCTCGGAGGCCGAGAGCAGTGAGCTGGTTGCGAGCATGCCCAGCGATCTGAGCGGCGATGCCTCCCTGGTCTCACGCGAAGACATGGAAGAGCAGCTTCAGAGATTGCGCGCGGAGAACCAGATGCTCGCGAACCGCATCGGTGAGCTCGAGCAAGCACGAGTCTGGGCCGAGAGCCGCAGAGAGGCCGTCGAGTCCTCGTCACTCGCGGAGAACCGCACCGACGAACAGATGATCGAGGACGGACTGGCCGCGTTGACCGCCGCCGACGGATCACTGCCGCCCAATATCGAGGAGAGCATGCGACGTGCCTTCGCGGACTTCCGGGAGGAAGAGCGCGAGGAGGACGAGCAGCGCTGGGCGGATGCTCGCCAGAAGCAGCTCGAGGCGCAGATCGAGCGCTACGCCAAAGAGCTCAACCTCGACTCCTTCCAGACGGAGGAGATGCGCACGCTACTGACCGACGAGCAGACTCGTCGTGGCGAGCTGATGACGGCCGCGCGCGAGACCGGCGCCTGGGAGACTCTGCGCGAAGACGTCCGCGCGATCCGTGACGAGACCCGCGAGGGTCTCTCGCTCGTCCTGACTCCGGAGCAGATGGAGCAGTACGAGCAGAGTTCACGCGGCGGCCGAGGTCGCGGCGGCGACTTCGGCGGCGCTGGTGGTGGCGGCGGTCGCCGTAACCGCTAGATGCTATGGGCGTCGCAGCGGTCGGGGTAGTCGTGCAGACTGTCCCGACGGCGGCCCTGACCTCGACGGAACGGTTCCGTGGTGGGGAAGAGGGGCCGCCTGGACCGCCAGCGCCCAAGGC
>Ga0316209_1002040_pt1 | contig 17728 bp, 18 predicted proteins | sample 6monopyrite_MG_FD_204945 | JGI IMG/M metagenome (GOLD analysis project Ga0316209, IMG submission 204945) | Microbial mat bacterial communities from mineral coupon in-situ incubated in ocean water Damariscotta River, Maine, United States -... | ecosystem: Environmental > Aquatic > Marine >...
TACTCCCACCATAGCAATTACTCAACATACAAACGCAGGTAATGCCTTTAACCTTATCGCTCAAGACCATTCCGTGAAAGAACAGCCCCATAAGGCGGTTTGACTAATATGCTCGAACATCTTAGCCAAAAGACCAGACAAATCCAGTGGGCGGACTAAATTTATCCCCTTTCATCTCAAACATAGTTATGCTGTTCATTTCAAAGAACTATTCTTATTTTGTATCCTTGAACAGCGCAGGACACACTACGAGAACACAACATTGTGCATATAACAAAGACAACCTAATGGTTGCTTCGTTCCATGCACTTAACGTTGTAAAGAATTCCCAAAAATTCAAATATTTTACTTACCTTTGACGTTAGTAACGTAAAAGATATGATATTATCCTTTGGCTCGAAAGAGACTGAAAAGATTTGGAACGGAGAAAGGGTTAAAAAACTTCCACTTGAAATACAAAATATTGGTAGAAGGAAGTTAAGAATGTTAAATAACTCTCAAGATATTAAAGATTTAAGAGTTCCACCATCCAACAAACTTGAAAAGAAAAAGGGGAATTTAAAAGAATTTTACGCCATTAGGATTAACGATCAGTGGAGAATAATTTTTAAATGGAATAACGGTAACGCAAGTGACGTTGAAATAATAGACTATCATTAAAAAAGTAAATATGGAAAAGCTAAATAACATACACCCAGGAGAAATCTTAAACTTTGAATTTTTAGAGCCTTTAAAAATATCTGCTTATAAACTTTCTAAAGATTGTCAAATTCCTCAAACCAGAATTTCTGAAATAGTAAAAGGAAATCGAAGAATTACTGCTGACACTGCTTTGAGACTAAGTAAATACTTTGGAAATACAGCGAAATTTTGGCTTGGACTTCAAGATGATTTTGACATTGAGGAAGAAAGAGAAAATAAAGAAGATGAGCTAAAAAAAATTAAATTGTATAGTGACAGAATAGTTGCATAAAACCAACATATTCCGTTTAGATTTTGAACAAACAAAATCATCTAGTTTCAGCTTTTCAAATTGGCAACTTTCAAAAGTCAAACTCGCCTTATCGTTCTGACTACAAAACTGATATTCCATTTCTGCTAAAATGCCACTATTCCACTTTGCACCAGCATATTGACTCAGAACCTAACTCAAAACTCCCTAACTTGCAAACTAAACCAACTTCATAGATTTAGATTTTAATCAAATAAAATCGCAAGCTTTTGTTTTCCAATTTTGTGCTTAGATCCTGTGTAAATGGTCTGAGAAACTGACTCGGCTTCAAGACTCAAATTTTCAGACTGATAACCAGACTAAAAATAAAAATAACTCTTTACAACAAGCTGCATAGTTCATTGTGAGTAAGTCATTTCAGTCTGCTCCTTCCCTATTTGAAAAATCACAAAATCTGCTTGCAGATTTTTATAAAAGGACAAAGTTAAAAAGCTGCTTCGCAGCTTTTGTTATTTAGTAAACTGAAGTGTTATTTATATTTAACTCACAACGACACCATACAAGGTACGTTAGCGCCAAGCATCCATGAAGTTACTTTTAAAATATCTGCTGATATCAATTGTCGTCAGTTGCTCTAATAGGGAGCCAAAAAAATCACTAATTGGAAAGTGGTCAGGATTCGAAAATATTAGCTCGTACAATGAAGTTTGGTTTACCGACTCACTTTTGTTAGAATGGAATGTTGAGATGTACTCTCATATTGTATATTCTTATAATTATGATTCAGAGAATAATCGAATCATTGTGATGAATCCTACCAATGAAGTTCTTAATTCAATTGATATAAATTTTATCAATTCTGACTCAATAATATTGCATGACTCAAAAAACGTATGGACCTACTCAAGACTTGAATCAAGAATGCCTGACCTCTCTGAAAATAGAATAGATATTATTGATTTTGAGATTGGGATGAGAGAAAAAAAAGCCAGGCACTAACAACAGTAACTGATGCGCAGCCCTCTTTTTCGGAATAAGACAAACCCATTTAAGCCCTTTTAAGCAGGGCTTATTTTCTGTTTGGGTTTTAATTCCTAAAATTTAAAGGTGGGATTTGGGCTTAAAATCAGTCCGTATGGGCTAATAAAATCAAGCACTTTGCTTTGGGCTGCTTTCGCTACCACTTCGGCTTTGTTTCGGTTAAATTTTAGGTACTTCTGAGCTCCCGCGCTAATGCATCGTGCGTTTATAGATACAATTGTCGAACGGTTAAACCGACAGCCATCTAGACTTTTTTTTGGGTAATTTACTTTTGAATATAACATAATGTAATTTAGACGCCAACTACGACTTTGTAAGGGTTTTAGAATTAATGCTAAATTGTTGTGAGTAATATCTAACGACATCTAGAAAAAAATTTTATTGAACTAGAGGCCTCATCCTAGGCGTTGATTGTTCGCCTGCATGATGGTCCGGCATCTTGGATATTTTCATTTTGGCAATTTGCAATTACGATATTTGCTTAATTTCCAACTTTTTGAGAAAGTGATTTATATATCAAGTTAACTGAAAAGAAAAAGTTAGATTTGAGATAAGCATATGAAAATAATACTATGAAAGGTTTTCTTGAGAAATTACTAAGATTGAATCTCTTTTTGTCAGTCGTGTTTACACTCGCTTGCACACAAAATAAAGATGATTTAACTAATAATGACAGTTTAAAGTCACCCTTAGACCGGCTAATAGAAGGCAACCATCGATTTCAAGAAAATCATCCTATTCACCCAGACCAGACTTTAGACAGATTACATGAACTCGAAAAAGGGCAACATCCCTTTGCAGTGATTGTCAGTTGCTCTGATTCGCGCGTGCCTCCAGAGTTAATCTTCGACCAAGGACTTGGAGACTTGTTTGTCATTAGAAATGCTGGGAATATTATTTCTGATTATGAACTTGGAAGTATTGAGTATGCAATAGAACACCTTGAGACACAATTGATAGTCGTTCTTGGTCACAAACAATGTGGAGCTATTGGTGCATTTATTGAACATAAAAATGACAGTGTACAAAACCACATTCAACAAATAATTGATTATATTAAATCAGAACCTGAAGAAGTCGCACTCGAAGAGAATGTTTCAAACTATTATGAAAAAGCGATTTATGCCAATATTGAGCACGGCATTCATGTTATAGAACAATCCAAACCAGTATTAAAAGAATTTTTAAAAGCAGATAAAGTCAAGGTAGTTGGGATGCAGTATGACTTGGAAACTGGCAAAGTTGAAATAATTAAAAATGAGAACTAAAAAATTTGCGTCAATTTTATTTTAATAAAATGTGGGCACAGAATACAATTTTCGAATGAAGATTTCGAAAGTATATTTCCGCATATACTTACCACATGAATTGAATGACGTTCCTTTTAATGCTTGAAAAAAGCAATCGAATAATAATTTTCGTACTGGGAACAAAATTTATACTGCGGCAATTTTGAGCTTATTATGACAGTTCAGATAGAGTCTTATTATTAAGATTTATATTCTTATTTGAGGGAGTGAAGCGAAATAAATTTATAGTCATGAAAAGGAAATACACACAACGCATCTTGATGGCTTTATTGGCAGGTATAGTTGCTGCACTGGTAGGAATGCTGGTGGATGTGTTGAACAAGAGGCCCTTTCAACCAAAGGAATACCTCATTGATTTCTTGCTATGGATAGTCTTGGGATGGTTCATGGCTAAATACAGCCAAAAGGAGGCAGAGAGGAAGGAAAGCAAGAAAAAAGACTGTTGAGATGTTTTTAATATTCTGATCTACTTTCTTTTTTAATTGCCTGATTGTAATTAATTTGCTCCTTAAATAAAAACCTACATTCTATGAAATCTATACATTGTCTTTTTTCATTTATCTTCTTATTTATCCTCAGCCTGTCTGCTTTTGCACAACCGCAAAGTGGTAATTCTTTGCTGCGCGGTTCAATATCCTATTCCAATGAAGGTGGATCAGGCCCTCTCGCCAGCACTCAAAATTTAACAACCGCTAACATTGGAATCTATTTTGGAAAATACATTAATGAGAAAGTAAATGCAGGTCTAGGAATAGGGTATATTTTAGACGAAAGCCTAAATACCAGCATAGATAGAATTGGAAACCTCATCTATTCAACAAGAGATCAACAATTCGGACTAATAGAACCATTTGTCAATGTGCATTCTCCTATCAGTAATAAACTTTATTTTAACTCAGGCATTTCTGCTGCCTTGTTCAGGAATTTGGAGAATTCGTACACTATGTTTGATCAAATGGTTTTTGCTTATCAGCCCGGGCTATATTATTTTGCCACAGATCGACTTACGCTGATCGCTAACTTCGGCAGAATATATTATTCCACCTTTAACATAACTAGCAGTTCCAAGAGCAACACTGTAGGGATAGATTTAAGCACTGAAACCTTTTCCATAGGTGTGCAATTATTGTTTGGAAAAAAAGCTTCTGAAAAGACAGAATAAAACTCAGAAAGGAATCATTCAACGACTCTAAACTAATTAGTTCCTATTTTGAATTGTATTGGGTTTAAAAGTACTATATGAATGAACAATAGGTAACCTAAATACATTGCTTTTATCCTTGGATTTGTAATCGCCTTACACTTTGTGGAAGTGGGTTTATCCATATTCACTTCTTTGCCGGATGGACATTCTACTTTCACGCGAAACAATTCTTTTATATGGACCAATGACACCACTTTAATCGATGGAAAGATCATCCATGCTTTGAACAAAGTCCGCCTGCATAAATGAGATTGCTACCTTAATTATAGATAATAGTCCTTTTTTGGAGGGAAAAATATAACAAGCAAAATGACACAACCAATGCACACAAAGAAATGGTAAGCATATTAACAACAACTTACCATTTCTCTTGCCGTTTACATCAGAATGAACTTTACTACAATTGTGCTGCTGTGAAGTTCAAGAGATCCAGATTGCCATTCAGCAAATCGTTGGCTGTTAAATGGTGTATTATATCAGCTTTAGTCCCGAGGTCTTCCACAGGCAATCCTTGGTTTGCTCCGGCGCGTATCGATCTCCGCATAGCTACATTTAAGCCGATTCCTTCAGGCAACATACCAATGTCCATATTGCCTACATATTGTGCATAATACACAAGGTTTTCATAGGTCCAGACATTGGCTCCACCTCCACCAGTTCTTGGGTCAACTCCTATCACAGGACCTATCTTATTGTCTTTAAAATCTGCAGTCATAAAATCCGCAGTACTATAGACCAATGAATCAATGATAAGGGCAACCTTACCAGGATAACGATAGTTTGGCATATTGTTGAAATTGCTCAATGGAAAATATTGGGTAAACACCTCTCCAGTTACCTCCATTAAATTCAGTGAATTTTCCCACTCAGCAAAGTCTTTTATTTTTCCAAATCCTTTTGTTGAAGGTGTATTCCTAAAAGATACTGGAGAAGCTGTGATAGGATTCTTGGTCAGCAATTGTACCAATCTTTCTCCAGATGGAATTATGCCACCTGGGTTTTCTCGAATGTCAATGATAAGCTTGTACTTGGCCAAGAACAACAATTTTATCCTTAGGTATGAGTCTATGCGGCAACACAACAAGCAATTCGTTTTGCTGCTCCTCTTCAGAGATCCACTCTCCCATGCTGCCTCTTTATTGGATAAACACATCTACTACTCCAAAACACAACAAGAAGATCCTTTTGTATTGGAATACATGAATTGGTTGGGACACCATGAATTTGGTAACAATCAGAAGACATTTGCCTTTTTTAGAAAATTATTCTGTCTCAGATTTAGACAAAAATTCTATCGATTATTGGCTTTCTTCTTGGATTAATTATTACCGCCAAGCTTTGAAGATGCAGGATCCACAGACCTTGTTTTTGAATTACAGCACTTATTGCAATTCACCCAATAAGGTCTTGGAGCTTATTTCCAAGAAAACAAGCCTTCAAGTGGACTTGCCACAAATCGAACCGTTTAAGAATCGTCGAAAGGTAAATCATCAAGCCTCAACAGCATTGATACAGGAAGCTGTTAAGCTGTATGCACACTTAGTGATGCGCAATTTGCAGCCTCTGCTTAGTGCTGAAAATCTCCTTTGTACACTTCTTGGGCAGGTCCGATCAACCAGATATTTTTAAAATGTCTAGCTCCAACTTTTTCCAATTGAATTTTTAGCTCACCGCCCTTGGTGATCAATGCCACTTCTTTTTGATCTACCTCATTTTTTACCAAATGCGCAATGGCCACTGCTGTTACTCCTGTGCCACAAGAGTAAGTCTCTTCTTCTACTCCTCTTTCATAAGTGCGCACCTTAATATTGCCGTCTAGCTCGCTGACAAAATTGACATTGACGCCTTCAGTATTGTAAGCTTCGCTGTAACGAATGGCTGCTCCTTTCTCCATCACCTTGAAGTTCTCCAAATCATCAACATATTGGATGTAATGCGGTGAACCTGTATTTACAAAAAAGTCATCTCCCAATAGCTTAACCTCAGTTACATCTCCCATTTTCGTGGCATAGAGTTCACCCATCCTTTTACCTTGATGAATGCCATCAATGGCTATGAATCTTGCGTGTTCATCAATGATGCCTAGATTACGTGCAAACGCTTGGGCACAGCGACTGCCATTGCCGCAAAAACTTTGTGAGCCGTCGGCATTGTAATAATCCATTTCAAAATCTACGTCAGGATGGCTATTCAATATGATCAGTCCGTCAGCACCAATACCAAAACGACGATCGCAGATCTTTTTTATTTCTTTGACTGAAAAATTGACAGGATTATCCCTGCCATCAATCATGACAAAATCGTTCCCTGTTCCTTGATATTTTGAAAATTTGACAGTCATTTTAACATCTATTAACCTAATAATCAGGCTTAACAATAATTAACAGCACACTTCCAACTTTTGAAATACTGTGGCGTTAATCTTGTGTTAATTCTGCAAAATAACCTTAAAATAACGAGCCATGAAAAAATTATTGAGTCAATTTACTATCGCACTCTTGGGAGGAATTGTTTCCTTGGGCGTATACAAGATGATAGAGAAGGATAGCACTGCTAAAGCAAACTTAGAAGAGAACACCAAGACCACTTTAGTGAATTTGGTAGGCACCTCTCCAGATGCAGGCACCAATTATGTCACTGCAGCAGAAATGTCGGTCAATGGAGTGGTGCATGTGAAAACAGAAGGCACCATGGTATACAGTCAACAAGAATTTGATCCCTTCCGTGAATTCTTTTTTGGTGATGGCAGCTATGAACGCAAATTTCAACAACCCATCAGAGGGGCAGGATCTGGTGTAATTCTCTCAGACGACGGTTACATCGTAACCAACAATCACGTCATTGACAATGCCGATGAAATCAACATTACCTTGAATAATAAAAAAACATACAAAGCTGCCTTGATCGGCACCGATCCCACTACAGACTTGGCCCTACTCAAAATTGAGGAGGAAGATTTGCCGTACATTGACATTGGAAATTCGGATCAGTTGCGCATAGGCGAATGGGTATTGGCCGTGGGCAATCCTTTTAATTTGACCTCAACTGTCACAGCTGGCATTGTTTCAGCAAAAGGCAGAGACATTAACATCTTAGGCAACGATCCATTTACTGGCTTATCCTCCATAGAATCGTTCATACAAACAGATGCCGCTGTCAATCCTGGCAACAGCGGGGGTGCCTTGGTTAACACGCAGGGAGAATTGATCGGTATTAATTCGGCCATTAAATCCAACACTGGATCTTTTGCAGGCTATTCATTTGCCATTCCTGCCAACATAGTAAAAAAGGTAGTGGCAGATTTAAAAGAATTTGGAACTGTTCAACGCGCATTTATCGGCATCCAAATAAGAAACATTGATCAAGAATTGGCGGATGATATAAAACTCGACGACTTGAATGGCGTCTATGTTAGTGGATTGATGGAAAATGGCTCTGCCGAAGAAGCAGGCATAAAAGAAGGAGACATTGTTGTTAAGATTGAAGATCTTGATGTCAATACCGTGACTGAATTGCAAGGCAAAATAGGGAGTTATCGTCCTGGAGATGAAGTAGCCGTAGAAATTTTACGAGACGGGAAAATCATCGAGAAAAAAATAATGTTGAAAAATATGGATGGCAACACTGCCATCATAAAAGATGACCAAAATCAATTGCGCAAATTGTTGGGTGCAAAATTCGCTCTCTTGACGGATGAGCAAAAACAAAGTTATAAAGTTGAAAATGGCCTAATGATCGAAGAATTGTTTCCGGGAAAATTGAAAAATGCAGGCATTCGAGAAAGTTTTGTCATCACGCATGTAGACAATCAAATGATCAAAGATGAAAGCAGTTTGATGGAAGTTTTAGAAGCCAAATCAGGCGGTGTCTTGATTCAAGGTGTCTACGCAAACGGGAAAGAATATTTCTACGGTCTCGGCATGTAAGATAGTGATAGTTGGTTGGTGATCGGGCGTCGGTATTTTTTTTACTGGCGCCCTTTCTATTGGATTGGATTTCTAAGTTTAAATTCACGAATTTTGCGGTCCCAAAAAATTAATCATCTATCTAAATTCCATGAGCACAAACCAAACTACAATTGAAGGTTCCAACAGCTTTGAGACCAACCTCTACAAATGGGTGGAACAAGAAAAAAAGGCAGTAGACTTAATGAATACCATTGGTCACTTGATTTACGACAAAGCTGTTGAACTTGTTTTGTTCAGGCATCACCTTGTCGATTCGAGTGTTTCAGAAATACTGAAAAAACACAAAAACGTTCAGAACTACACCAATCTGCCTGTCAGTATTTTCGATACTGCGGACTTGGCAAAAGAGTTATTGAATTTGGACATAACACCCTCTAAAATTGACATTGGAAAATTGGCCAATGAATGGAAAGAGGAACAAGGCAATTATGATTCTAAATCAGCTTTTATCAATGATAAACTGAATGATTTTATCGCTGTAGAAAGAAAATCCCTAGAGCCAAAAGATGTTATCCTGTATGGCTTTGGTCGTATTGGTAGAATTGCTGCACGTGAGATGATCAAACAATCAGGAAAAGGCCAACAATTGAGATTGCGTGCCATAGTCACACGTGGAGACGATGCCACTGCAATGCGCAAACGTGCTTCTTTATTGAGCAACGATTCTGTTCATGGGGCTTTCCACGGCCACGTTGATGTAGACACTGACAAAAAATGCATGTCCATTAACGGACAAGATGTCCATTTAATTCATGCCAAACAACCTGAAGACATAGACTACACGGCCTATGGCATACAAAATGCATTGTTGATAGACAATACAGGTGTATTTAAAGACAAAGTGGCATTGGGAAGACATCTGCAATCGAAAGGCGTTAGTAAAGTAATCTTGACCGCTCCAGGAAAAGAAGTTCCGAACATCGTATATGGTGTCAACCACAAGAACGACATAAACATTGAAAATGACGATATCATTTCAGCAGCTTCTTGTACCACCAATGCGATTGTACCTGTATTGAAAGTGATTGAAGATCAGTTGGGCATTGAAAAAGGCCACATTGAAACTGTACATGCTTATACTAACGATCAAAACTTGTTGGACAACATGCACAAGAAAACCAGAAGAGGACGTTCAGCGGCCATCAATATGGTGATCACAGAAACAGGTGCAGGAAAGGCCGTCACAAAAGTGATTCCTTCATTGGAAAATAAATTGACTGCCAACGCTGTGCGTGTACCTACACCCAACGGTTCTTTGGCCATTATGAACCTTACGGTAAAGAAAGACACTTCAGTAGAAAACATTAACCAATTGTTGAGAAAAGCTGCATTGGAAGGTGATTTAGTGAACCAAATTCATTATTCGACAGATGCCGAAACAGTCTCAAGCGACATCATCGGAAATCAATGTTGCTCAGTTTTTGACAGTCCAGCCACCATTGTCTCAAACGATGGCAGAAATATTGTGTTGTATGTATGGTATGACAATGAGTTTGGCTACACTAAGCAAGTCATTCGTTTGGCCAAATACATCGCACAAGTAAGACGTCAGATTTACTATTAAATCGCCAATCAATTCGCATAAAAAAGGCCGCTCAATTAGTGGCCTTTTTTTTATGTTTTTATTTTATCATTTACCCCAATGGTGAAGTAAAGTATACTGCCCAAAAACGGAAGAAAAAAAATCAACAAGACCCAAATCAGTTTATTGGAGTCTGATTTAAATTCATGCCGTACAATGTCAACCAATGCAATCACAGGCAATAACAATGCAATTAGTACTATGACTACAATCAAAAAGGTTGGTAAAATGAATGCAAAATTCATGTCATTTTTTAGTTTTTAAAGTTTAATATGGTCTTTCGAATGATCTCAATGCATTCCATCAATTGCTCCTCAGTCATGACTAGCGGCGGAGCAAAGCGAATAATGTTGCCATGAGTGGGTTTGGCAAGCAAGCCATTGTCTCTTAGTTTCAGACAAATGTCCCAAGCCGTAGAGCTGTCTTCAGTGTCATTGATCACGATCGCATTCAACAAACCTTTGCCCCTTACTTTCACAAGAAGGTCAGATTCGTCTACCAGCTTAGCTATTTCTCTTCTGAAAATGTCACCCATTTGAGCGGCCTGTTTTGCCAATTGTTCCTCTTCCACAATGCCTAAAGCGGCCATTGCAATTTTTGCTGCCAAAGGGTTTCCTCCAAAAGTAGAACCGTGCTGACCGGGCTTGATCACTTCCATAACGTCATCGTTGGCCATAACTGCACTCACAGGATAAGCACCTCCAGAAAGGGCTTTGCCAAGGATAAGTACATCAGGTTTGAAGCCCGCCTTACTTTCACAACGTGCAGTGGAGCAATCACAACCTTTACACACGGCAAGCAATTTACCTGTTCGCGCAATGCCTGTTTGCACTTCATCCGCAATGAACAGAACAGCTGCTTCCTTGCACAAGGCAGCAGCTTTGGCAATGTAATCATCGTCTGGCACAAAAACTCCGGCCTCACCTTGTATGGGCTCCACCAAAAAGCCAGCGATATCTTCTGTTTTCAACGCTTCTTGCAATGCATCAAGGTCGTTGTATGGAATCGTCACAAAACCTGGAGTATAAGGACCAAAGTTGTCCTTGGCGTTTGCGTCATCTGAGAAGGAAATTATGGTAGTGGTTCGACCATGAAAGTTTCCTGAACAGGTGATGATCTTTGCTTGATTTTCAGGAATACCCTTCTTCTCATATCCCCATTTCCTGCACAATTTGATAGCAGTCTCTACTGCTTCAGCACCTGAATTCATAGGCAAGATCTTGTCAAAATCAAAAAACTCAGACATGAATCTCTCATACTCTCCCAAAACATCGTTGTAGAATGCACGAGAGGTCAATGTGAGTGTAGCTGCTTGATCGCTTAAGGCCTTTACAATTTTTGGATGGCAATGTCCTTGATTTACTGCGGAGTATGCCGAAAGAAAATCATAGTATCGCTTGCCTTCTACATCCCACACATAAACTCCTTCTCCTTTGTTCAAGACTACAGGCAAAGGGTGGTAGTTGTGAGCTCCATATTTATCTTCTAAGGCAATGGCCTCTTCTGTTCTGCTTTTTGTTTCTATCATCTTCTTGAAATTATTTTTTACGCTCAAACAAAGATATCTAAATTTGGAGCAATCATTTGAATGAAAGCAGCTCCCCAAAAAGATATTTTAGCCCCTTACTCCAACTACCTTAAAGGGATTGTTTTTGCATTGGTTTTTCTTGTGTATGCAAATACCCTCAATCATCAATTTGCTTTAGATGATTACTCCATCATCATCAACCATTCATATGTCCAAAATGGCATTGACGGCATTTCAGATATCCTCCAAACAAATTATCGACACGGACAAGGAGGATTTAACGATGGCTTGTATCGACCTTTGAGCTTGATTACATTTGCATTGGAGAAATCATTTTTCAATTCCGACCCTAGCATTGGGCATCTGATCAATGTTTTGCTTTATGCCATCGCATGCTGTTTGTTGTTTAGTGCCTTGAGAAAATTGTTCTCTAAGGCTCCACTGATTGTCCCATTGGGCATTGTTCTGCTCTTTGCATTGCATCCACTGCACACAGAGGTTGTGGCCAACATTAAAGGAAGAGACGAAGTATTGGCCTTTCTCGGCTTTAGTGCCTCACTACCGTTGGCCATTCGCTATCTTCAGTCGGCAAAAACAAGCACTGCCCTTTTTGCACTATTAGCCTTCCTATTGGCCTTATTCTCCAAAGAAAGTGCTGTCACTTATGCACTCATCATTCCTGCAATGATGGCCATGGATACCTCTATTGACAAGAAAAGCTTATTCAAAATTGGTGGAATATTGGGGGGCTTTTCGCTCGCATTTGCAGGCTTGCGTTACTCTATCGTAAACAGCATGGAACGTGCAGTCGATCCAGGAAATTTTGGCCTCCTAAATAATCCCATCGCGGCAAGTTCAGATCCAATGTTCAAGTGGGGTGGAATTTTTGAATTGCAATGGTTTTTCTTTCAGAAATTGTTGTTCCCATTCCAGCTTTTGCACGATTACTCCTACAACCAGATTCCCTTGATCAAGCTTACCTCTGTCAAGGCCATTTTAGGCATTATCATTTTACTCGGTTTGACATATTTGACAAGCTTATTGATCAAAAAACGAAACAGATGGAGCATCATCGCATTGATTTATCTTGGGAGTATCGCTGTAATTTCTCAAATCTTGGTGACTGTGGGCATTCAATTTGCCGAACGCATGTTGTTTCTAGCAGTGCTTCCATTTAGTATACTGATCGTATTGGGAATAAAACATTTGCTGCAAAAAAAGAATGGGAACTTCAGTATCCCACATCAAAAAATACTTGCCTTGCTTGTGATTCTATTGGGTGGAATCTATGGTTTCAAAACAATAGATCGCAACGCAGAATGGGAAAATAATTTCACATTATTCGGAGCGGATGTTAAAAAAGGATCGAACAGTGCACGCGTTAATTATAACTATGGGTCTGAGCTGAATGAGCAGGCGATGAAAACTGCAAATCCAAACCAAAAAAATCGATTGTTCACCGAAGCTGCTGAATATCTTCAGCGGGCTATTCAAATTTATCCTGATTATCAGGATGCCTATAACAATTTAGGATTGGCGTTTAAAGAATTGGGGCAATACGATAAATCCATCTTGGCACATCGTAAGAATCTAGAAAAGCACCCAGACTACACCAAAGGCTATTTTAATTTAGGCACCACCTATTATGCAAAAAAGGACTACCGTTCGGCCATTCAGTATTTGCAAGAATATTGCAAACGAAAACCTAATCAAAGCAATGCCTATTTCCTCATGGGCCAAGCTGCAGGCCATCTTGGAGAGTTTGGAGAAGCAATCGACTATTTGAATCTGGCGTTGAATGTTCGGCCAAATGATGTAAATGTGATCAATTATCTAGGCATGGCCTACGGCATGAGCAATCAAGTAAAAAATGCGGAGCAACAGTTTTTAAAGGCCTTGAATTTAAGTCCACAGCGCATTGACATTCTAATGAACTTAGCCCTCAACTATCACAATCAAGGCTTGATAGAAAAAGAAAAGGCCATCCTCAAACGTGTATTGCAAATTCAACCAAATCATGCAGCTGCAAGCAACCAATTGCAGTCTCTATAAAACACTTAGCAAATATTACATGGGAAGAAGGAAAAGAAAAAATGAGATTCTGGAAAAAGTTGAAATCATCGAAACTGCAGCAGAAGGAAAGTCCTTGGCAAAAGTGAACGATCAGGTGTTGTTTGTACCACACACAGTTCCAGGAGACATTGTGGATGTTCAGCTTTATAGAAAGAGAAGACGCTATTTGGAAGGAAAAGTCATTCGTTTCCACAAAAAATCAGAACAAAGGGTGGAGCCATTTTGCGCGCATTTTGGCATTTGTGGTGGCTGTAAATGGCAATTCATCTCATATGAAGATCAATTGCTAAACAAGCAGCGCGTGGTGATCGATGCATTGAAACGCATTGCCAAGGTGGATGTTCCAGAAATACCAGAAATCATTGGATCAAAAAAAACGACTTTCTACAGGAATAAATTGGAATTTACTTATTCAAATAAAGAATGGCTGACAGAAGAGCAAATCAACTCCGAGGAAGTATTTAAAGATAGAAACGCATTGGGCTTTCATATTCCAGGAAGATTTGACAAAGTCTTAAACATTGAAAAATGTTGGTTGCAAGATGAGCCATCAAATGCAATTCGCAATTGGGTAAAAAAATATGCTGAAGAAAATGAATTGCCATTTTTTGATTTGCGCACGCAAGAAGGCCTGCTGAGGAACATGATTATTCGAACATCCAATTCAGGACAAGTGATGGTGGTGTTTGTATTCCACAAAGATGAAAAGCAAGTAAGAGAAACACTTCTGAATGATTTCGTAACACAATTTCCTCGACTGCACTCATTGATGTATGTAATCAATGAAAAGCGCAACGACAGCATTGCAGATTTGGAGATCATGCCTTTCCATGGTGCAAATTGGATAGAAGAAAAAATGATGAATGCCAGTGGGGATCAACAATTGACCTTCAAGGTAGGTCCTAAATCATTCTACCAAACCAATTCCGATCAAGCCTATGTATTGTATAAAGTAGTGGCAGAATTTGCTGATGTCAAAGATGATGAGGTGGTATATGATTTTTATACCGGCACTGGCACGATTGCTAATTTTATGGCCTCAAAAAGCAAAAAGGTTGTCGGCGTAGAATACATTCCAGAGGCCATAGAAGACGCCAAAGAAAATGCACGAAAAAATAAGATCAAGAACGCTGATTTTTTTGCTGGGGATTTAAAAGATGTCTTCAATTCCGAATTCATTGAGCAACATGGAAAAGCAGATGTGATTATAACTGACCCTCCACGAGCTGGAATGCACAAAGATGTAATGGCCCAATTGTTAGCGCTAGAAGCCAATCGCATTGTCTATGTGAGCTGTAATCCAGCTACGCAAGCAAGAGACTTGGCATTGTTGGACGAGAAATATGAAGTGAGTAAGGTTCAGGCAGTGGATATGTTTCCTCACACCCACCATGTTGAAAGCGTTGTGCTCTTGAATCTAAGGTCATGATAAAAACGAATTGGCAAGATCGCTATGTGAATCAACAAACAGGCTGGGACATTGGAGAAGTAAGTCAACCACTCAAAACTTATTTTGATCAGTTGACAGATAAAAGCATGCGAATATTAATCCCTGGTGGTGGCAACGGTTATGAAGCAGCTTATCTACACTCGCATGGTTTTGAGTATGTTTACTTACTGGACATTGCACTCTATCCTTTAGAGCGATTTGAAGCCAAGCATCCCGACTTTCCTAAAGAGCATCTTATTCATCAAGATTTTTTTAAACACAAAGGCCAATATGATCTGATCGTGGAACAGACTTTTTTTTGTGCTATTCTGCCAAAGCACAGACAAGACTATGCAGTACATGCACATAGTTTGCTAAAAAAGAAAGGTAAACTCATGGGACTGTTATGGTCCGTTGCACTCAACGAAGATCACCCACCTTACGGTGGATCCAAGGAAGAATACCACAGATATTTTGATAATTTGTTTGATTACATCCATTTTGACAATTGTTTCAACTCCATTGCACCACGATTGGGCAGAGAATTGTTTCTTTTGGCAGGAAAAAATATGGTTTCCGAGAACAATCCATAAATTTGAATCATTCTGATGAATAAGCAACGTACCGAGATATTGAACCAAAGAAAGGTCGAGCAAAAAATAAACCGCATTGCATTTCAAGTGATTGAGGAGCATTATGATCAAAAAGACATTGTGTTGGCTGGCATCTTGGGCAATGGCTATACATTGGCGAGCTTGATATCCAAAAAAGTGGAGGCCAATTCCTCGATAAAGGTTCAACTGATTGAACTAAAATTGAACAAGAAAGATCCCCTTCATAGTGCTATTGAACTCGACAATGCCGAAGTTGAATTGGAGGGTGCATGCATTATCCTCATTGACGATGTCTTGAATTCAGGACGCACCATGATGTATGCAATGAAAGCCTTTTTAGACTCTAATATTCGGAGTCTTAAAACAGGGGTTTTGGTCAATCGAAGCCACAATCGTTATCCTGTGCATGCAAATTATGTTGGTATGTCATTGGCCACCACCTTAAAAGAACACATTGAAGTGGTCTTGGAAGATGACCATTGTGGAGCATATCTTGTTTAAATTGCTCTAAAAATATAAATTATATGGATCAATTTTTGACAGTCAAGGACATGCCCAAATCTGTCAAAGTACTTTCATGCTTGCTCAGCTTGATCCTTGCTTATTTCTTTTTGATCAATCACGCCCCTTTGGAAGATGATTTTGATAGTAATTATGCCGATTTCCAATCTTCCTTTTTAAAACATGCAAACACTGCAAAACAAGAATTGCAGCATCTAAAGACTCATTTTAACCAATCAGAAGGCGAATTACCTGAGGACCGATTGCATTTGGAGGAGCTTTTTGAAAAAGAAGGCATCAGCCTGTTTGCATTTGAGAAAGATGATGTCATTTATTGGTCTGAAGACCAGACGTCCATTCAACAGGCAGTAATGACTGAGAAGGAGGGGCTATATCACAGCGGGAGTGGACTGTACTTCAAACAAGTTGAAAAAGAGCCCAAATACACTTTTGTTTCATTGATCCACTTAGCTTATGATTTTGACTATGAAAACAAATACCTAAAGAATCGATATGCAAAGGACTTCGATTTTCAAACGATCAATTACATCGGTGCTTCGGAGAGTAAATTTCCCATCCTAGACCTTAACGGAGAGACGGCATTCTATTTGAAAAAAAAGGAAGATTCTATAGCAGGATCAAAATATCCACTTTTGGAATTTATTGGTTTTTTACTTTTCATTCTAAACACCATTTGGTTTTTGCCAAGCTTGTTTTTAAATCGACAGTCATTGATTCGAAAATTTGTAATTTCTTCGCTCCTAATTTTCCTGAGACTCTTTCTTTTTATACAACTGCCTCCTGCATTTGCTAGTGCAGAATTGTTTCATTCAGAATTCTTTGCGCTGTCTAAGTATGTGCCTTCTCTCGGTGATTTATTGTTGCATGTATTGGTGTTATTTTTTCTTTTAATGCTTTGGAAAGACAGTTTTATTCGTGTTAAAAAATTGATCATTCCTATCATTTTATTGCTCACCCTATTTTTCGGTCATTGGATTTTGGTCGTTGTTGAGATGAGTGTAGAGCAGTCTCAAATTTCATTTCAACTCAGTGATTTGTTTGGAATCGACATTTTGAGTTTGGTATTTTTTGTAACACTAGGATTATTGCTGCATTCCTTCTTTCTGATGCTTGACATTTGTGCCATACTGCTTCAAGAGTTCTCAAAAAGAAGCACACTTTACCTACAGTTATTGATTTTTCTGTTGTTCATTGCATTTCATCTATTGTCAATCGCCCACTGGATTCACTTATGGATTCCATTGAGTCTTACGTTTTGCATTTTAATTCGACAACAAGAAAGCAAGAACTATTTGCTATACAGTGTTGGTTTGTTAATGATAAGTGCTTTCTCAGTAACCTATCTTATCCACCAAAACATTGCTAAAAAAGAACTGACTGCTCAAAAAATTTACCTTACTAAACTAAGTGAAGAAAATGATCCAATTCTTGAATACCTCTTTGATGGAGTGAAGCAAGAAATTAAAGAAGATCAGCAATTAAGACAACTAGCAAAAGAGTATTGG
>Ga0316209_1002041_pt1 | contig 17718 bp, 18 predicted proteins | sample 6monopyrite_MG_FD_204945 | JGI IMG/M metagenome (GOLD analysis project Ga0316209, IMG submission 204945) | Microbial mat bacterial communities from mineral coupon in-situ incubated in ocean water Damariscotta River, Maine, United States -... | ecosystem: Environmental > Aquatic > Marine >...
ACGCCCGAATCCTGTGACCGCTGAAGAGGCAGCGGCGATGCTCTTGCCCGTCGATCGGCTGGGGCTGCCGCTGGGGCCCGGGCAACCGAAGGCGTTTCTGCATGCGCTGAGTTCGCGGACCGACTGGCAGGATCTCGCGGTCTTCGGCGCGCTGCTCGTGGATCTCTTTCCAGTATTTGCGCATCCCGGCGTGCGGATGCGATCGGGTTTCTTCGGCCCCGCTGAGCGCGCGCTTCGTGCGGCGGGGCATAACGTCGAGTTCGTGCCCGCGGATTTTCGGCGCTTCCGCGAAATCGCCGAACGATTTTCTGCGCGGGTCATGGCGACCGCCGCTTCGCCGCCCGATCGCGAGGGGAGGGTGTCCCTCTCTCTCCACGCGGGGGCCACGGTTTCCGAGATCGAAGCCGCGGCAAAAGATCCCGATCGTCTCTTGATCGTCGAAACGAGCCCGCACCTTCCGCGCACCTTCGGTCTCGGGGAAGAACATCCGCACTCGATCTCTCTTTCCGAGGTCGATGTTTGGATCGAAGGGGACGCGTCGCCGACGGAGTTGCCATCGGTTCCGGCAACTGCGATCGAGGAAGCGATCGCAACCCATGTCGCGCCCTTCATCGTTTCCGGGGCGACGCTTCAGACCGGAATCGGCGGGGTTCCGAATGCGGTCGTGGCTTTGCTCGCGTCGGAATCGGGAAGCGATTACGGCATCCATAGCGAGATGTTCACGACGGGCTTGATGGAGCTGCACGAAAGCGGCCGGGTCGCGAATCGGAAGGGCATCTTCGACGGCTACTCGATCACGACCTTCGCGATGGGAGATCGCGCGCTCTATGACTGGCTCGACGGGAACGATGCCGTTCGGTTCTTGCCTGCGGACGTGGTGAACGATCCCGCGGTTATCGCTCAGAATCGCGACATGATTTCGATCAACGGCGCGCTGTCCATCGATCTGCTCGGCCAGGTCGTGGCGGATTCAATCGAAGGGGTTCAGCACTCCGGGATCGGCGGACACGAAGATTTTCTCGCCGGCGCGGGGAGAATCGCGGCGGGACGTTCGATGCTCTGTCTACCCTCTCGGGTCAAGGTGGGTGGTGTGGAGCAAGGTCGCATCGTGCCTCGCCTTCCCCTCGATTCGATCGTGACGAGCCCGCGTCATCAGGTTGACGTCGTTGTGACGGAACATGGCGCGGCGGAACTGGCCGGTCGAACGGTCTCGGAGCGAGCGCGGGCACTCGCTGAGATCGCGGCGCCGGAAGACCGAGACGCCTTGCTCGTGGCAGCGGGAGAGATTGATCAGCGCGGAATTCGTTAGGCGGTCCGCCTCGCCGTGGCCCCGCAGCGCGGAAGAAAAGGAATTGAGATGGCATACGACGAAGGCCTTGCACATCGACTCCGTGAGCTCGTCGAGGACGATCGCGCGGTCACCGAGAAAAAAATGTTCGGAGGGCTCTGTTTCCTACACGGGGGAAATATGTGCTTCGGAATCGTACGTGACGAATTGATGCTGCGCGTGGGACCCGACCAGTACGAAGAATGTCTCGCCCAGCCCCACGCGCGCGAAATGGATTTCACGGGGCGTTCGATGAAAGGCATGGTCTACGTCGGGGTGGATGGATTTTCAGAGGACGAGGACCTCGCGGCCTGGGTTGAGCGGGGGCTGAGTTTCGCACGATCTTTGCCGAGCAAAGATGCTGTGGCGCGAAAGAAGGCGGCACGGAAGAAGGCTGCAGCCAAAAAGAAGGCGTCGAAGAAGCCGGCCAAGAAGGCAGCGCCGAAGAAGGCCGCGAAAGAATCGGCCAAGAAATCAGCGAAGAAGGGCGCTGCCACAAATCGGACGGCGCGGAAGCGTTAGGCGGATGGCACGGATGGGACTCGTTGATCATTTGCGCAGCGCGATGTCGCTCGTCGTCCTTACGGCGAACCTTTCGTTCTGGGGGGTCGGCCTCGTTCTGCTTGGCCTGTTGAAGGCGCTTGTGCCGGCGAGTCGGGGCTGGGCCGATCGGCGCCTGGCTGGGGCGTATCGGGGCGCGGTCGCGGTGAACGATGCGTGGCTCAGGCGGGTCATCGGGCTTGACTGGGCTCGGCCAGAAACCGGACTCGATCGCGATGAGATTTGTATCGTGGTTTCGAACCATGGTTGCTGGGCCGATATCCTGCTCGTTCAGAGCGCGGTCACGCGCGATGGGCCGCTGCTCAAATTTCTGACGAAGCGGGAATTGCTCTTTATCCCGGTGCTGGGCGTGATTTTCTGGGCTTTCGACTTTCCGCTCCTGCGTCGGGGTAAGCGGCGCGGCATCGACAAGGCCGAGCAGCGTCGACTCGATGCGGAGGCGCTCGCTTCGGCGTGCGATGTGGTGCGAACGAATCCGGCGGCGCTGATGAACTTCGCCGAGGGAACTCGATTCACGGAGGAGAAGCGCGCGAAGACCGAGAGTCCCTACCGCCATCTTCTCCCGCCCAGGGTCGGAGGACTTGCTGCCCTGATCGAGGCACTCGGCGACGACGCAACTTCAGTCGTCGATGTGAGTCTTCTCTATCCGGAACCGGCGTCGTTCTGGCGCTTTCTCTCGGGGCGAACCGAGCGAATCGAGATCGAGGTCGAGCGAATCCCGATGGAGCGGGTGCCACTAGACCGCGATGCGATCGCGCTTTGGCTCGCGGAACGATGGCAGGCCAAGGATGATCGAATCGAGCGGGTGCGTTCTGGCGCGGCGGTGCCTCAAGAGCAGTCGTAGCTGAGCTGGGGCTCCGCCACGGCGACCTATTTCTCGAGGGGAAGCAGCACGGTCACGGTTGTGCCGTGCCCGGACTGACTCGTGACCTCGATGGTTCCGCCGTGGTCCGCGACGATGCCCTGGGCGACGCTGAGTCCGAGCCCCGTCCCGCCCTTTTCAAGCCGCGTTGTAAAGAAGGGATCGAAGACGCGCTGAGTGAGCTCCATCGGGATTCCGACCCCGTCGTCGATCACACGAACGATCGCGTCATCCCCCGACCGGGCGAGTTCGACCCGGACCCCTTTTTCAGGCTCCGCTTCGATCGCGTTCCGAATCAGATTGACGAAGACTTCTTCAATCTCGACGCGACTCATCAGGATCGGGAGCGGCTCAAGCGTCTCGGCGGTGGTTTCCAGCTTGATGTGTTTTTCGTCGGCAAAGCTCGCCGACAGACCGGTCGCCGTTTCGATGACGTCTCGCAGGTCCGTTCGGCGTTTCGCCGTCGACTCCTGCCGCGCGAATTGCAGAATGCTGCGCACGATCTTGCCGCATCGCTTCGCTTCATCTCGGATGTCTTCGAGCGCGCGCTTCCAGGTTGCGCGTTCATCCGATGCACCCGCTTGGACGAGCGCGTATTCGGAGGCCGCAAGCATCGAGCCGACGGGGTTATTGATTTGGTGCGCCATGCCCGACGCGACGGTGCCGAGCCAGGCGAGGCGGCGTGCCTCGTGAAGCTGGAGCCGCGACTGCTCGAGGTCGCGCGATCGCGCTTCCGCGAGGTCTTCTGCGCTGCGCAAGGAATGGAGATCTTTTACCGCGACGAGAAAGCGCATCGAACGCATGTTGTCGCGACCCGCGGAGGCGTCGAGGTTCAAACGGACCCATCGGTATGAGCCGTCCTTGCAATGAAAGCGGTATTCGAATTCCGCTCGGCCCGATGTCGTCGCGCTCTCGAAGATGCCCGGAAGCCGCATGCGGTCCTCGGGATGGACGTATTGACTCCAATTCGCGAGGTCGAGCTCGTCCGTCGACCACCCGGTAATGGCGGAAACCGGCCCCGTCGTCCAAAGCAGTCGAGCGGGCTGGCCCGGTTCGATTTCGATTTCGAAACAGAAGTCGGAGGAGAGTTCGGCGATCTGTCGCTGGCGCTCCTCGCTTTGCTGGAGCGCCGCGTTGGCCAGGCTCTTCTCCTCACCCTCGTGCTTGAGGTCGGAGATCAGCGAATCGAGTTCTCGGGTTCGCTGGCGGACGCGAGCGTCGAGGCCCTGGTTCAGTAGCTGGAGCTGCTCCTGCGCATAACGTCGCTCGATCTCGTTGATCGTGAGACGCCCAAGCGCTTCCAGAAAGCGTCGATCGTTTTCGGTCAGGTCGCGGGGTTCATGACCCATCACACAGATCGACCCGATGTTGTAGCCGTCTTCAGACCTCAAGGGCGCGCCGGCGTAGAAGCGAATCCCGTCCGCCGGCTCGACCAGCGGGTGTGTGCACGCGATCGGGTCGAGGCTTGCATCCAGCAGGTGATAGATCGAGTCGCGTTGAATTGCGGTCGCACACAAACCCGGCGACCGTACGACCTCGGGGTCATCGATTCCGAAGCGCGACTTGAACCAGATCCGGTCGCGGTCGATGAGACTGATCACGGCGTAGGGGACGCCGAAGTAGCGCGCGCCCATCGCTACGAGGTCGTCGAAGGTGTCCTCTCTCGGCGTATCGAGGAGGGCGTAGCGATAGAGTGCCGCTAGGCGGCCCTCTTCGATGTTCGGTTCGATTGTCGAATCAGATTGGATATAGGACTCGCTCATTGCTGCTCTCCGGCCCTTAAGACACCCCCCGACGAGTTTGCCTCGCTCGCCCGTCGCATCATAGGCGTGCAGGCATGATCGCTTCGGAAATACAGGTTTCACCCTGTGGCTAAAACCACTCTCATGTGATTCCGTCGGATGACGATTCGGGTCGCCGCCTGGTTTCGACTAAGGTGGGGGGAGCTGCGCCGTCGCGCAGGGGGAAGTCTTGCCGCTCGTCGGTTGTCATCACTGTGATTCGGTCTGCGATGAACCTCGCGTCCCAGACGGGGGCTCGGCGATCTGTGTTCGATGTGGGGGCACGCTTTTTCGTCGCCAGCGGCAGACCGTCGAGTACACGCTGGCTCTGACTTGCGCCGCAGCGATTCTCTACGTCGTCGCTAATGCCTATCCCTTCCTTGCGTTCGAGATGCAGGGCCAGGTTACGAAAACGACCCTCGGCTCCGGGGCCGTCGCCCTCTGGGACCAGGGCCGCTATGCGGTGGCAGTGCTCGTCTTCGCCACAACGATTCTCGCGCCGGCCCTGCAGATCGGGCTGCTTCTATATGTACTCGCGCCCATTCACTTTCATCGCCCGGCCCCCTTCGCGATCGAGGCCTTTCGATTCGTCGAAATCTGTCGGCCCTGGAGCATGATGGAGGTCTTCCTGATCGGGATCTTCGTGGCGGTGGTCAAGCTGGCCGATATGGCGGATATCGTTCCGGGCCTGGCGCTGTGGGCATTTGGGCTGCTGATTCCGGTGCTGGCTGCCGGAACGGCCTTCCTCGATCCCGAGATCGTCTGGCGACAGATTGGGAATCGGCCTTCGCGGAGGGAGCGATGAGCGAAGACATCGAACAGCGCCCCCATGCGCAATGCCACACGTGCCATCTGGTGGTCGGTGTTCCAGAGGGTCCGATTCACGGCCTCGCCTGTCCCCGATGCCATACGCGTCTGCATCGACGCAAGCCCAACAGTCTGGCGCGGACCTGGGCGCTGCTGATCTCCGCGATCATCTGTTATGTCCCGGCGAACCTGTACCCCGTGATGGAAGTGACCACCCTCGGACGACCTCAGGCGGACACGATCGTGAGCGGCGTGATCTACTTGGCCCTCCACGGCACCTGGCCCCTCGCGGTCATCGTCTTTATCGCAAGTGTCGTCGTTCCCGTGCTAAAGATCGTCTCGCTTGGCTGGCTCGCGTTTTCGGTTCAGACCCGGAGCCAGTGGCGCCCGCGCGATCGTGCGCGACTCTACAGGGTGGTCGAGGCAGTGGGGCGATGGTCCATGGTCGACGTCTATGTCGTCACGATCCTCGTTGCGCTTGTCCATCTCGGCTCGCTCGCCTCGGTCGAAGCGAGAGTGGGAGCCTTCTATTTTGGGGCGGTCGTTGTCTTGACGATGCTCGCCGCGGCGAGCTTCGACCCACGGCTGATCTGGGATGCAATGATCGAGGACGCGGAAGCGTCAGAGGGAGAGCGGGATGGCGGATGAATCCAGGGGGCCCGATGGGGCACCGAGCGGGGAGCCGCCTGCGAACCCAACGCGAAAGAGCCCTCCGAAAGCGATCGTTCAGAAGCGCGCTCGTCCTTCCATCGTCTGGTTGATTCCTTTGGTGGCGGCCCTCGTCGGGTTGAACCTCGCCTATTGGGCGTGGTCGGAACAGGGCCCGACGATCTCGATCGTCTTCGACAGCGCGGATGGCCTCGTCGCCGGACAGACGAAGCTCAAGTACAAAGAAGTCGACGTGGGCCTCGTCGAATCCGTGGAGCTGAACGAGGATCTGTCAAAGGTCAAGGTGACGGCGAGCCTCGTGAAAGAGCTCGCGAGCTATCTGACGGACGAAACCCGCTTCTGGGTTGTCCGCGCTGAAGTCTCCGCCGCGGAAATTTCCGGTGTGGATACCTTGCTCTCCGGCGCCTATATCGCCGTCGATCCCTCCGCGGACGGCGAAGACACGCGTTTCTTTGCGGGTCTCGAGAAAGCGCCGGTCGTTCGTTCCGATAAGCCCGGCACGCTCTTCAATCTGCGCGCCCAGGAACTGGGTTCGATCGATGTCGGGTCCCCCGTCTATTACCGCTGGCTGCGGGTCGGACAACTCGCCGGGTACACCCTCGATGACGCGGGGGAATTCGTGAGCGTGCAGGTCTTCGTGGAAGCGCCCCACGATCAAAGAGTGCGCTCGACGACGCGTTTCTGGAACGCGTCGGGGATCGACGCCGTGGTCACCGCCGAAGGATTGCAAATCGACACGCCCTCGCTGATGTCGATGCTCGTAGGCGGAATCGCGTTTGAAACACCGGCGACAGTCACGGTCGCGCAGGACGTTGCCGAGAACATGGTCTTCGAGCTCTATCCGAATAAGCAGGCGACGCGCAGACCCCGCTATTCGCTCAAGACCCGTTTCCTCCTCTACTTCAAGGACTCGGTCTCGGGCCTCGTTCCCGGATCGCCGGTCGAGTTCAGGGGAATCAAGCTCGGTGAAGTACTCGACGTCGATGTCGAACTCGATCGGGAAACGAGCGAGATGCGGATCCCCGTTGTGATCGAAATCGAGCCGGAGCGGCTCGGGCTGACCCGCGTTGACATCGAGCGGGACGAGCTCGATGTGATTCAGGGGATGGTTGAACGCGGCTTCCGTGCGCGACTCGCCACGAATAACATGCTGACCGGCCAGAAGGCGGTCGACTTCGACTTCCTCAAGGGCGCTCGACCGCAGACGGTCGAACTCGGCCGGGCCTATCCGATCCTGCCGACGGTTTCGGGTGGTCTCGATGCGATCACGGAGCGGGTGACGCGCATCGTCGACCGAGTCGACCAGCTACCGCTCGAATCGATTGGCGAGAATCTCGACCAGGTCTTCGAGAGCCTCGCGACGACGCTTGTGTCCGTCGAGTCGCTGACGGCTTCGGCGAATGCGGAGCTGTTGCCGAGCATGACCGCGACGATGATTCGACTCGAACAGACCCTGTCCTCGGCGGATGCCATGATCAGCCCCGACTCGCCGATGACCCAGGAACTCGAAACGCTGATGGTGGATCTCGCGGGGGCCGCAGAATCCTTGCGACTCCTGGCGGAGCGACTTGAGGAACATCCAGAAGAGCTACTCCGAGGAAAGAGCGAATGATGATGAACCGGACTTGTGGCTTTTCGTGGCGAAACGGAATGCAGTGGATCTTGGTCACTGCCCTTTTCTTGAGTCTTGGATCGAGTGTCGGCTGCCTGGGCCGAAGTCCCGGCGTCGAACATTTCGTGTTGGGCAGCGCGGCGGGTGATTCGGCTGCAACCGCAACCGAATCTACGGCGACGCTCTCGGATCTTGCGATCGTCGTCGGGCCCGTCCGGTTGCCGCCTTATCTCGATCGACCGCAGCTGGCGCGACTTGAAAGCGGGGGCGAAATCGAGCTCGACGAGTTCACTCGCTGGCTCGGTGGATTCGAAGACAATTTCCTGCGCGCGTTGGCGCTCGATGTTGCGTCGCGAACCGGGTCGATCAAGGTCACGAACCATCCTTCGAAGGCGCCTTTTCCCGCCGATGTTCACGTCAAGTTGCATATCGATGATCTCGTCTCCGTCGACGGATCGGCGCTGCGGGTGCGGATTCGCTGGGCGCTGGTTCGGGCCGGCGCAGAAGCCCCGGCGACCCTTTTCTCCATGGATTCCTCGATTCCGCTTGCGAGCTCCTCCAATCGGTCGATCGTGGTCGCGTACGACGCGGCGGTTACGGAGCTGGGACGACGGATCGTCGCCGCTCTCGCCGCAGACGAGGGCTGAGTCGGTTTAGGCGGGGCTGACCGGAGGTCGGCATGAGCAACCCGGCGATGCATGTGGACGTGTGCCGACATCGATACACTTACGTCGCAATCCCAGCAGCGCCCTGGAGATCTGAGACCATGCCCGACGAACCGAATGTCGAGAATGCAGCAGCGCCCGCCGCTCCCGAGGCCGTCAAGGCGCCACTCAAAGACCGCGTGATCAAGGAAGTACGCACCCATCCCTTTGGATACACGGTGCTCGCGATCTTCCTCGTGGCCGGCCCCCTCCTCGCGCCGCTGATTTTTCCGCAGGCCCCGCCCGCGGTCGCGATCGTCGGCGGACTCGCCTTCGGTCTTTATGCCGCCCTGAGTGCGGTGCCGCAGAAATTTCTTTAGACCCGGTCCTCTCATCGCAAGAGGACACAGGAGAACACGATGGCAGGTCCCGCAGAAGCCGGCGTCGCCGCATGGCATGAGTATGTTCGCAACGTGAGCGAGGAGGCACTCGACAAGCTTCTCGCCGACGATGTCGTCTTCCAGTCGCCGGTGGTGCACACGCCGCAGGAAGGTCGCGCGATCACGAAGATGTATCTGCTTGCTGCGTTCAATGTCTTTCCCGGCGATTCGAACAAGCAGCAGGGCGACACGCCCGCCGAAAAGCCCGAAGGCAAGTTTCGTTATGTGCGCGAAGTCGTCGGCGATTATGACGCGGTGCTCGAGTTCACGACCGAGATGGATGGCATCAAGGTGAACGGCGTCGACATGATCAAGTGGAACGACGAAGGGAAGATCATCGACTTCAAGGTCATGATCCGACCGCTCAAGGCGATCCAGAAGGTGCACGCCGGAATGGGTGCCATGCTCGAGTCGATGAAGAAATAGCGACCGGGCCGCTATGCTCGCGGCGATGTCTCCATCTCGCCGCCGCTACCAACTTCGCCGAAACGACCTGAATCAAGCGATCGAAGGGCTGATCGAAGCCGCCTCGCGCGAGACCACGGACCCGGAGGATGCGGAACTCGTCCGTCAGTTGATGACGACGAGCGTCCATCTGCTGCGAGACGGAACCTCCCGCGCCGAGCTCAAACTCGTGAACAGCGCGCTCAAGGAGCTGCGCCACGCCTTTCGCGTCTTCAGTCCTTATTCGGAGCTGCGCAAGGTCGCGGTCTTCGGCAGCGCGCGAACGCCGGAAGACCACCCCGACTATCTCGCGGCGTATGCCTTCGCTGAGGAGATGGCGCAGAAGGGCTGGATGGCGATCACCGGCGCTGGGGATGGAATCATGGGCGCGGCCCAGGGCGGCGCCGGACGCGACGCTTCCTTTGGTGTGAATATCCGCCTGCCTTTTGAGCAGTCGGCGAACGAAACGATTGCCGGCGACCGGAAGCTGATCAACTTCCGATACTTCTTCACGCGCAAGGTCGTGTTCGTGAAAGAGGCCCACGCGATCGCGCTCTTTCCCGGCGGTTTCGGAACCCATGACGAGGGTTTCGAGGCGCTCACGCTGATGCAGACGGGCAAGAGTGAGATGGTGCCCGTTGTCTTCGTGGACGCGCCGGGCGGGCGCTACTGGGCGGACTGGCTCGAATACGTCGAGACCCATCTTTCCGAGCGCGGACTGATCGATCCGAACGACATGAACCTGTTTCGTGTGACGGACTCAGTTGAAGATGCCGTCGCCGAGATCGAAGGCTTCTACCGGAACTATCACTCGAGCCGCTACGTCGGGGGGCGACTCGTGTTGCGCGTTCATGTCGCACCGACAGATTCGGAGCTCGAAGCGCTGAACGATGAGTTTGCGCCGCTGCTGGAATCCGGAATGATCGAGCGGACGGAACCTTTGCCGGAAGAAGATGGGGAGATCAGCCATCTCCCGCGGCTAAGGCTCCATTTCAATCGGCGGAAGGTTGGGCTCATGCGCGGGTTGATCGATCGCTTGAATAGCTTCGGGGACGAGGTCGCCCCGCCGCGGGATGCGCGTCGCAGGGAAATCTTCGCCACACCGCTTCCGGAAGCCCAGGAAGAGGCCGAGTTCGAAGAAGACGATTGAGGCCCAGCGGGGCGTTCGCTCCGGGCGAAATTGCGCATAAATGGGGCGCGGCGAAGGTCGCATTTCGGATCTAGGATGGGGGGCCCGTCTTCTCGGCGGGATCAACCATTGAGGATTCCGAAGAATGTCCGCCGCCGAATCGATGACGATCGATCTGCTCGATCGCGCCCTCTACGAAGGGGATGCCCAGCCGACCTATACGTGGCTGCGCGAGAACGCTCCCGTCTATTGGGATGAGACCAACGAAATTTGGGGGATCTCTCATCACGCCGACATCGTCTCGATCTCGCGTGACCCGAAGCGCTTCTCGAGCGCCTTAGGCTCGCGGCCAAACACCCAGGGATCGGGGTCGATGATCGATAGCGATGACCCGAAGCATCTCGCTTATCGGCGCATCTTTCAGAAGGAAATTACGCCGCGGGGGGCCAAGCAATTCATCCCGCGGATCCAGAACATTGTCGATGACATTTTCTCGAGCCTCGAAGGGCGCGACGAGTTCGATCTCGTCAAAGAGATCGCGATTCCGCTTCCGGTTCGGGTGATCGTCGAAGCGCTGGGTCTCGATGACGCGGATTGGCCGCGTTATGCGGAGATCGCGGAGACGACGATGGCTGGCGGTGGCGGGCCTCGTTATTCCTCCGAAGAGCTGATCGCCAAGGCGACGGAATTCTTCGGCGAGGCGATGGGCGTCGTCAACTCAAGGCGAGAGAAGGGCCTCGGAAACGACTGGTTCTCGAAGATGATCGAGCATGCGAACGAGGGCGGGGCAGCTCGCGAAGACGGCTTGATCGCTTCGGAATCACTGCTGCTCTTGAACGGCGGAAGCGATACGACGCGCCACGTGATTGCGGGGGGGACGCTCGCGCTGCTCGAGCATCCGGATCAGTTCGACCTTCTCAAGCGCGAGCCCGAGCGACTGCCCGTAGCCATCGAAGAGATGGTCAGGTGGGTGACGCCGCTGCTCAACATGCGCCGAACGGCAACGGAAGACGTTGAGATTCAGGGGCAGACGATCAAGAAGGGTCAGCAGGTTCTGCTGATGTACGCGGCGGCGAATCGGGATGAACGCGTCTTCGAAAATCCCCAGACCTTCGACATCACGCGGGATCCGAACCCGCATGTTTCGTTTGGCATCGGAACCCATTTCTGCATGGGGGCGAATATCGCGCGGCTCGAGCTTCGCTGTGCCTTCGAGTCGATTCTCGCGAAGCTGCCCAATATGGAACGATCGACGGAAGGACCGCTGCCGATGAACGCGCCGGCCTTTGCTTGTGGACTCCGGACGCTGCCGATCCGCGTGAATCGCGCTTAGGAACTTCGCGGGTCGCCTAACGCGATCGTGCGAGAGAGGAATCAAGATGGGCAAAAGATCTGCCGCCCTGGTGGGCTTTACCGAGTGGGCTCCCGAACGAAAATGGAAGAACCCCATGTTCAGCTTGGAGGCCTGCGCGCAGCTCGCCGCCGAAGCGCTCGAAGATGCGGGGATCGAGAAGGGCGCCGTCGATGGACTCGTGACCGGGTCGCTCCAGGAGTCGCCCCTCTTCGCGCCGCTCGCCCTCGCCGAGTACCTCAAGATCCGCACGAATTTCAGTGAGCTCGTCGACATCGGCGGCGCGAGTTCCGCCGGCATGATCTGGCGCGCTGCAGCGGCCATCGAGATCGGCCTCTGCGACACGGTGCTGGTGCTCGTCCCCTCGACGCCTCCGCCGATGGAATCCGGCGGCGAGCGAGAGAAGATGATCATGCCTCCGTATTTGATGGGGGACGCCTGGGGTTCGCCGCAGGGGCAATACGATATTCCCTATGGCCTGGTCGCCGCGGCACCGTCGTTTGCGATGGTCGCGACGCGTTACATGGATCAGTACGGCGTGATGCCGGAACAGCTTGCGAAGATCGCGGTCGACGAACGCAATAGCGCGCTCAAGAATCCAAAGGCGATCTTCAAGGACAAGCCGATCTCGATCGACGATGTGCTGTCCTCGCCGATGGTGAGTGACCCGGTTCACCTGCTCGAGATGGTGATGCCCTGCTTCGGCGGCGGTGCGGTTGTGCTGACGAACGCCGAACGCGCGAAGACGACGAAGCATCGCCCGGTCTTCCTCTCGGGCTATGGCGAATCGATCAGTCACAAGACCGTGTCGTATATGGAAGACCTCTCCGTGACACCGGCCAAGCCGGCGGCGGACAAGGCCTTCGGCATGGCGGGCCTCGAACGCTCGGATATCGACCTCTGCTCCTTCTACGACTGCTTCACGATCACGGTCCTCGCGACCCTCGAAGACGCGGGCTTTGTAAAGAAGGGCCAGGGCGGTCGTTTCGTCGAAGAGCACGACCTGAGCTTTGCCGGTGACTTCCCGCTCAATACCCATGGCGGCCAGCTCGGGATGGGGCAGGGCGGATCGGCCGGCGGTCTCTCCCACGTCATCGATGCCATCACTCAGTTGCAGGGGCGCGCCGAAGACCGGCAGCTCGCCAAGGCCGACAAGGCCTATGTCACCGGGGTGGGTGGCCTGATGGCTTCGAATGTCGGCCTTGTGATGGAGGGCGCGTGATGATGCGAGTCGAACAACCTTTCGCCGAGAACGGGCGACCGATTCCGCGGCGCACGCCGACGAGCGCGCCTTATTTCGATGCGGCCCGCGACGGACGTCTGTCGCTTCAGAAATGTCCGCGGGATGGCTTCTTCTTCTATCCGCGCAATCGATGTCCCGATTGTTTGCAGGATGATTGGTCCTGGCAGGACGTGAGCGGTCGCGGGACGGTCTATTCCTATACCGTCGATCGCGTCGGCCTCGACCCGACCCAGCGTGAGCGTCTGCCGTTAGTCGTCGCCCTCGTTGAACTCGACGAGGGGCCGCGGCTCACGACGAATATCGTCGGCTGCGCGGCGGATGCCGTCACGATCGGTATGCCCGTCGAAGTCACCTTCGAGGATCTCGGTCAAGAGACCCTGATCCACTTTCGACCGCAATCCCAACCGCAATCCAAGCCTCAGTCGTAGTCCGCATCGCACGAGCCGCCGCGAGCGGTTCACAGGAGTCCTAATGAAGTTCGTACTTTCGGCCGCGTTTCAGCCCCCGTCGCATATTCTTCCGATCGCTCAAGCGGCGGATGAGGCCGGCTATGAAGCGATCGCTTCATCGGATCACGCGGTTTATCCCGAAACCCTCGATACGCCCTATCCCTATACCGAGGACGGCGTTAGGCGTTACGACGAAACTTCGCAGTTCCCGGATCCGTGGGTGCTGGCGGGAGCGATGTCGAGCGTCACAAAGCGAATCCGCTTTACGACGAACGTTTACGTCCTTCCTATGAGAAACCCGTTCATGGCGGCGAAGCAGGTCGCGACGGCAGCGGCGATGTCGAACGACCGGGTGACACTCACGATTGGAGTCGGCTGGTCGAACCTCGAGTTCGGCTTGGTCGGCCAGGAGTTCAAGCGTCGCGGCGCGCGATGTGATGAAATGATCGAAGTGCTCAAGAAGGTTTGGTCGGGAGAATGGGTTGAGCACTCGGGTGAGTTCTATCAATTTGATCGCTTGAAGCTCACGCCGCCGATCCCGACGAAGCCGGTTCCGATCTGGGTCGGGGGGATCTCGGACTTCGCCCTTCGTCGCGCGGCACGCAACGACGGCTGGCTCTCGGATCTGCAGACGACGGACGAGATCATCGAGTGCATCGGCAAGGTTCGGGCCTATCGCAAAGAGCTCGGCAAGGATGAACATTGTGATGTGATGGCGAGTGCGTCGGATGCAGCGGGCATCGATGGCTACAAGAAGCTCGGCGACGGGGGTGTGAACCATATTCTCACGATGCCCTGGGTCTTCTATCACGGCATGACGGATGATCTCGACAAGAAGGTCGATGGGACCAAGCGCTTCGCGGAAGATGTGATCGAGAAGATGGCTTGAGTCGCGGGCTCCGCGGTCTTTCTTCGCTCCGCGGGAGCACGTGCTGATGCGGATGGGGACGCGCATCGCGATCGTGCTGGGCGTCCTGGTCGGTGCCGCCGCGGCGGTGACCTATAGCTGGACGTACACGCCGCTCGGGCGACTGGATTACCCCGCCGCGGTGATCGCGCGGCTTTCTTCGATCTCGAGTGGTCCGATGGAGATGACGCCTGCGGCTCGGCAGAGCGCGAACGAAATGACGCTCGCGATGGTCGCCGACTTCCCCGAACCGGATGGCGTGGCGTTTGAAGACCGGATGGTGAGTTCCGACGCGGGACATGCGATTCCGGTTCGGATCTACTGGCCACCTCGGACGGAGGGTGCGCCGGTGCGGCCCTTCTACCTCGATATTCACGGAGGCGGCTGGTGGATGGGGAACGGACACCCCTTTCATTCTGCCAATATGAGCTTTGCGATGGAGTCGCAGGCGATCGTCGTTTCCGTCGACTACCGACTCGCGCCGGAGCATCCCTTTCCTGCAGCGCTCGAGGATTGCGAGACCGTACTCCGCTTTATCGTGCGGGAGGGCGAAGCACTCGGAGGCGATCCGACGAGAATCGCGATCGGGGGCGGGAGTGCTGGGGGCAATCTATCGGCGGCGCTCGCCCTCAAGATGCGCAACGAGTCGGGACCTAGGATTGCGTTTCAGTACCTGATGGTCCCCGCGACGGACCTGAGCGACACGCGCGAGTGGGTTTCCTATGACGAAGCGGCGGGACGTTATGTCCTGACCGTTGACGGGATTCGACAGATGGTCGACGCGTATGTTCCGGAACCTGCAGATCGGATGAATCCGTATGTAAGCCCGCTGCTGGAAGGGGATCTTTCGGGGCTTCCGCCCGCGCTGATCGTGACTGCGCTCTTTGATCCTTTGCGAGATCAGGGCGAGGCATACGCGCGGCGACTCGAAGACGCGGGGAATCGCGTCGAACTGATTCGAGAGGACGGGCTGCACGGGTTTCTTGGCTCGCCGGAGCGGGCGAAGCGCATTAACCGGATCGCGGCGGAGCGGGTGCGGGAAGCGCTCATGATCGAACAACGCCCCTAGAGATCGTCCGCGCACGGGCGGTGCCCCCCGGGCGAGATCCTAGGCTTGGGCGCTCCGGCATCGAGCCCGCCATCATCGCGCTTCGGCCCAACTAGATTGATCCTTTCTTGGCGGGGTGATAGGGTGAGCTGACGGACTATCAGCGTTAGGCCGGGCCGGACTTCAGCAGGGATAGCGAAAGTGAAATCGGTGGAATTCTCGATCGGAAACATCATTTCTTCCCGGCTCCTCGCGGGATGGACGGGTCCAACGCTCCTTCTGATCTTCGTTCTGGCCTCGAGCCCCGCCCACGCCTACTTCGCGCTGAACGCGAGCTGCCCAGAAGAAGTCGAAGTCGCGACGGTCCCCTCGATCGACGTTGAATTGCAGAGTCAGACCGGCGTTCCGATCGAAGTTCATCTCAGCGCTGGATACTTGGCAGAGGGCGATTCAACGCTCTTTGGGAAAACGCTGATCGGGCCCGAGACGGCTTCGCCTCGCCAATTTCTCTCCGCGTTCGAGACGCGAGTGCTCTCGCTCGCGACGCCTCCGACCCTCCCCGCGACGCCGGGGGACGGGGTTGTCGAGTTTTTCGTGATGGCGCGCGCCGAAGCGGTCGGTGGCGAGAGTTCAGTCAAGACCGACGCGTGCATGATCACGCTTCCCGAGCCGGCGCTCTCGAGCGGCCTGGCACTTGGTGTGCTCGGGCTTGGGTTCGCCCGTCCCGCCAGACGCTTAGGCGAATAGCAATTAGAGTCGATCGCGTCGGCGCCCCCGACTGAATCGATACGATGGAGATGAAGACGATGCAATCGAAGCGAAACGCCCCTTCAAAGATCTTGTTGTTCACAAGCCTGGCATTGGCTGTCCTCCTGCTCCCGAGCGCAGCAGCAGCCGACTTCGCGATCGACGTAGATTGTCCGGACACGGTCGCGGTTGGACAGAATGTCGCCGCGACGGTGACGCTCGAGAGTCGGGAGTGCTTCATCACGACCGCGCGAATCATCACCTCGATCGTCGGCAACGGAAACGACACCTTTGGCGGGCTCGGCGTCTTTGGCCCCGTCGTTGCGGATTCGATGGTGAGCGTTCCTGCTGCCACCGATCTCTCGCCACCCGGCTGCTTTTTCGTGAATGCGGGCTCAACGACGAATCCATTGCTGACCGCACCGACCGTCGACGCGTCCCTGTCAGGGACGGTCATCTCCGTCGTCTTCATGGCTGAGTTTGAGAATGGGCAGACCGTCGAGGTCGACCAATGCCTCGTCGAAGTCACGCCCTAGGCGAACCGGAATCGGACGGCGCGAGCGCCAAGCGATCCCGCTCGATTGGCCAGCACTTCCGGCTTTGGCTGGCGATCTTTCTCGCCGGGGTGGTCGTGTTCGTCGTGTTCGACGCCGCTCGCCCCGGGCACCGCGGGGATGCGCGCGTGGAGCAGCGCGCTCCGCGCAGTCGAGCCGAGTTGGCTCGCGCTCGCGTACGCCCACCCGACGCAACGACACTTCGCGGTGTCTCGCTGGGCCAAATCTCGAACGCCGGCGGGAAGACCTCGCTTGTCGCGAAGGAACTCGAATTCCGCAAGCGGATCGGTCTCCGCGGCTATCTTGTTTACCATGACGCCCGCGATCTCGTCGTTCGCGACGCGGTCTTCGACATTAAGCTCGGCGAAGGTGTCGCTTTCGATTTCCCATCCATTCCTACGGAGATCTCGCTCCTGCTGGGTCTGGAGGGCGGAGATTTCGAGGGTTCGAGCCTGCTCGAAGGAATCGCGCAGGATGCCTCGGGTGCCTTCCTTTCCCGGATCCGTTTCGAGAGCGTCTCGATTTCGATGACGAGTGCCTCTGGCCTACGTCTCGAGATCGATGCACCTAAGGGTCGCTTCACACCCATGACACGAACGCTGAGCCTGGGCGGCGGTCTTGAAATCAAAGCACCGAGTGGCGAAGTCATTCGCACGGGCCAGGCGATCGTCTCCCCCGATCTCTCAGGGCTCTACCTCCCGATGAGTCATTCTCGCAAGGCGGGCCGGGTCGCCGAACGAAGCGAGCTCTCCGTTGATGCGTCGGGCAAGCTCCAGACCCGCCTCAAACCGGGCCGAGTGGGTGTCGTCGACCCCCTCGACGAACTCGAACACATCTTCCTGACGAAGTATCTCAAGAAGCTCCCCCCAGCGATTCGCGCGGGCTTCTTTCCCGGTCTCTCAGCGGGGGATGCTCAGGCACCAGCGCAGTAGTTGGCTGTCTGCGTTATTCAGGAATCTCGTCAAGCGCCCACTTCCCCTCCGTCGCCATCGCCGGAAGCCATGTCTCAACGAGCCTTCCCTCTGCCACCCGAAACGTCTGCACCCAGTCCCACTGCATCTGGTCGTTGATCTTCCACGTACCGATCGCCGTCACGTAGTCACCCTCGGCCATCAAGAAATACTTGAAGTCCGAGATCGCCCA
>Ga0316209_1002044_pt1 | contig 17697 bp, 7 predicted proteins | sample 6monopyrite_MG_FD_204945 | JGI IMG/M metagenome (GOLD analysis project Ga0316209, IMG submission 204945) | Microbial mat bacterial communities from mineral coupon in-situ incubated in ocean water Damariscotta River, Maine, United States -... | ecosystem: Environmental > Aquatic > Marine > Coastal...
TATTGTTAAAAACAGGTAAAATATCTTGCGAATTACTAAAAAATGTGCCGTTTACAAACCATTCGTAGTTTGTTGCATTTTGCGAAGTATTTTCTCCCCAAACGGTAACAGGAACTTCTGTACCACCCGCCGAGGTGTTAAATTGCGCTACTGTGTTGTTGACACTTTGCAAGAAAATAGTGGTGTCTGCGGTGCAACCTGCGGCATCTTCTAAACTTAACAAATAAGTACCTTCTGCAAGGTTGGCAAAAACAGAATCTGTTTGCAAAGCTCCGCTGTTTATGCTGTAATTAACTGATAACCAACTAAATGAACTTCCAGAAATTGTAAGTTGCCCATTATTGGTACCGCAATCGGGGCTTACAAGGCTCACATTATCTATCTCTGGTCGGCTCACTATTATTTGCACAGGTTTTACAACAGAACAACTGTCGTTGTTCCAAATTCTGACCGTGTAGTGCATGGTGCTGTCTGCTGAAAAAATAGGGTTCGGACAGGTATCACAACTAAGACCTGTGCTTGGCAACCACTCATAGCTTTGCCCACCAGTTGCATTTAGTTGCACTTGTGTGCCGTAGCAAACCGTGGTATCGTTGGGGGTGGAAACAGAAAAGGTATCGCAAGGCGTTGTGTAGGTGAGGAAGAGTTCTAAAATGGCATTTGTTCTTTCATCAGGGTCTCCTAAGTTCTGATATTCAAATTCTACATCTAAAGAAGTAGGGTTGGTAATGTAAGATTGAATATTTGCAATTAAATCAACACCTGACATAGTGGTATTTGCAACATCATTGCCTAGACCAAACAATGTTGAATCTTGATAATAGAATGAACCTGTTGCAGAGCACGGAGCAGACAACGGCTCACCCCCTCCAATCAAACCTATACTGTTATTATTGACACGAACATAAGATCCATCTTGTAAAGATGAGATGTCACAAATATTTGAACTATTGGCAATGAAACCTACATCGTTTGACAATATCATTGAATTAATACTTGTTAATGAATAATTTACTACTGGTGCTGAATTTTGGCTATTTAATATGACAGAGTAACCTATTCTTGATAAGGTTGCATTTTCATAAACAATAAAAAGATAAAATTCCGTCACATTTGAATTAAAATATGGACCAATTTGATTTAATGGGGGGGTAATTGAATAATTATTTAACGATGAAGACACTAAATAAGAGACATCTATAACTCCTAACTTTTCATAAAAATCAACTGTTGTGGTTTGAACAGCATTAAACTCACTACTTGTTAATAGTAATGCCGTATCTAGATTAATTGTGCTTCCATTAAATTGGATCGATGTGTTAGAAACATCATACGAATTATCCGGTATGTATTTATACAATCCAAAAAAAAGGTATGCTTTTTTTATCGAACTACTATTACTAATATTAACATTAAATGAACCTGAAGAACTCCCATACCCAGGTGAAAATCCATCTCCAGTTACACCACAATTACAGATGTCTTGTTCAAAAATCACTTGCCCGTTAATATGCAATTGCAAAAAGAACAACGAAATCATTAGACTTGTATATTTTATAAAAACATTTGTCATTTTTCTTGTAAAAGTGTTTTTTTTTTTTAAGTAGATTTAACCCAATATTAACGAAAACTATTCAATTATGAAAAAAATACTGATGCTATTGAGTGTAATGTGTTCAACATTGAGTTATGCGCAAAATCCCGGAGTGATTTTGGCACCAAACTATATTCCTGATATAGAATTCAACCCAACGCCTATCCCCCTCCCTCTCGCCCAAGATTACTTTGGCCAAGCAATTGTTGTACCCAATACCAATCCAGATATTGGTTACGCAGGTCAGTCGGCTGAAAATGCTTCAAACATTATGTTAGATGCTAGTGGAGATATTTTGTTTTTTATAGTTGATGAGTACATTTATGACAAGAATGGTCAATTTATTGGTTTTCTTGATGGGTTAAATTCCTTAAACAAGGGTAAAGGTGCATCAGAAATTCTCATTATTCCTTCCAGTACTTTTTGCAATAGATACTATATTGTAACTTCAATTGTTTCTTCTGTTGGGGGCTTCCAAAAAACTCCAGCTTATTATGAATTAGATATGGATATTCCTAATATCAATGATTTAAACAATCCTACTTGTAACGCATTTGGGGCATTAATAGGGAGTGATGGTACACCAAACAGTTATTTTGGTCCTACACAATTTACAGTTCCAGGAGGGTCATTTTTCCCTTCATCGCCAAGCCCAGATAAACAATCTGGAATCTTTTTTGGAGCCTCAGATTTAAAACCTGATAACAGTCGCCTATTTTTAATCACGAATGGCTATGGTTTATACACCTACAGTTTAGATCAGAATGGTTTTAGTTTTATAGAATTTAATGACTTTTTAGGTGATGGGTTTAACCCATATACAGTAAGAAGTGAATTAGAAGTGGCTTTACTAGATAATGGAAATTATAGAGTTGCAGCTCCCTTTCAGGCCAATCAAATTATTGGCACAGACGTATTCAGTCAAGGATTGTTTACCGCAGAGATTCAGACAAATGGAACTATGATTCCTTCTAGCATTAATAAGTTTTATTTCTTTTCAGAAGTTGGAAATCCAAGTTTAGATTCTCGTGTAAGAGGGGTAGAGTTTTCCAACGACGGTAGGCTTTTATATGTAACTCATACAACTAACACTTTGGAACAAAATGCTTTTGAATATTTTGATTTTCAAAACCCTACTCCTGACTTAATTCCAATTATTCCTCCAAATAACGTTGATTTTCAATATTCAATGATTGAAAGAACATTTAATAATCGATTAATGATTGCCCACGAAGATGGAATTTTCATGTTCGATGATGCTTCTAATCCCAATTCTAGCATTTCATTATTGATTTCTATGAATTACCCCCCAAATTATGAATCTTCGACTCCCGCAAACACGCAAATCCAAAAGATGTTTATACTACAAGACCAGATTGATGGCTTAAATTATAGTAAACATTTTTTCAAAACGGATGCATGTTGTAAAAAATACAATGCGTATGATATAAAACAATATTCTGTTAATCAGTCTGCTATATGGGAAGATAATATGACAGGTTCAAATCCTATTATTACTGGAAATGGAAACACGATAGTCATTCGTAATGAACTACGCATACCGGCAAATGTTAATCTTACCATTAGAAATATGGTGCTTCAATTTGCACCTGGCGCACGATTAGTTATTGAAAATGGTGTAAATCAGAACGGTGGCTCATTGATATTAGACGGAACAACTCTTTCTGTTGATGGTAGATGCGGAACTGATGAGATGTGGTTAGGTGTTGAAGTTTGGGGAAACCAAAATCAAGTTCAAAATGATTCACAAGGTAGATTAACAATGGTAAACAATTCCCAAATCGAACATGCTTGGGTGGGAGTGCTATTATCTAAAAGAGAGGTAACTTATGATAATTCTGATCAATGCCAGTTATCGCCTATATTTTTGCAAAACACATTCGACAACGCTCGTAATGGCGGAATTGTTACAACAAGTAACTCTACTTTTTACAATAACCAACGCGGTGTTTACTTTAGACCTTATTTTTCTCCTGGTGGCGCTAGTAATCTTTCTGCTTTTAGGAAAACGAACTTCTTTTGGGATGGTATCCTCAAAGAAAATGCTCCCCTATTAGAATTAGCACGCTTAGAGGAAGTTAAAGGGATTCATTTTAAAGGATGTCATTTTTCCAATATTCAACCTAGCCTATATAACTATACACTGCAAGGATTTGGTATTGTCTCTAGAGAATCTCAATTTCATGTTTCACCACAATGTGATGTTCTAATTCCATTTGGTGCAGTTTGCCCGAGTCAAACTGTAAGTCTTTTTGATGGTTTAAGAGTTGGCGTTTACGCGACAAATGGAAATGGATTAAGTTTTTCGGTAAAAGAAAGCGATTTCAACAACAATCAATATGGCATTCTAACGGTTGCTGTTCAAAATGAAATTATTACAGAAAATAATTTTGAGGTTAGAGAATCTAATTTTTATCAAACAGCTGGGCTTTTTATGGCTTATTCTAGTGCATATACAGTTCAAGAGAATGATTTTACTTATTTCGACGATGCTTCGATTTCAACAATTGATGCTGAATCGTACGGTATCGTTGTTCATAATTCTGGAATTGCAGATAATCTTATTTATAAGAATACATTTTCTCATTTAAAAATTGGAGGTCAAACCCAAGCAATTAATTCTACAGAAATCACTCCGACAAATCAACCCAGTCAAGGAACGTTTGAAATGGTTGGTTTAGTCTGGAAATGTAATGACTTTCAATTAGATATTGATGAGCATGACTTGGCATTAATGAATGGTAGAATGAATTATCATCAAGGTTCTCCTTCCGCTGGAACAACTCAGTTAGAAAGAAAAAGAGGAGGAGCTAATAACTTGTTCTCATTGACTGGAGAGTCACCAGCTCTTGAACATGATATTTTCTTATCGAGTACATCTCAAGTGCTATCATACGCATACCTTCCTTTAATACCGCACACTCCAAATTCTTACACACCTATATTGGTGGATATAAATGATGTTAATTATGCACCTATAATTACAGATGATAATGGCGCATGTCCAACTAAGTTAGGCAAGAAAACCACAGCGGTATTACTCAATAAAATTGAGATTCTTGAAGACCTTGTGGATGACAAAAAATATTTACTTGAAGAAGGAGCTGAAGAAGATTTACTTGAAGTAATTGTGGAGGAAAGTCCTGGTAAAGTAAAAAAAGAGTTACTCGAACACAGCCCTTATCTTTCTGATGACGTTTTATTGGCTTATATAGCAAGTAATCCACCATCGGGTCACTTAAAGCAAGTTATGATTGCTAATTCTCAACTGTCTGAACAGGTAAAAGCAGCTTTAGCAACTATGAATCTGCCAAACGGAACAGCCAATCAGATAGCTGCTGTGCAAATTGGAACTTCACCAAGAACAATCCTTGTTAATGAAATTCATTATCTAATAGGTGAAAAAAGTTTATTGTTTAATGAGTTAGTGAGCATGCTTTTGTTAAACGAAGAAGAGGGTGCAGATTTTGATGAATTGATTGACGTGCTTAAAGATAACGATGAAGATCTTTTAAGTTTAAAGTTGCTTTACAGAATATATATACTTTTAAAAGATGAGCAGGAAGCTGAAGACGTTCTAGAAGATATAATTGATCTGGGAGCAACACCGGAATTTGTAGATTTATGCCTTATTCAGAAAGAGTTAATCAATAAATCATCTGTTTGCTTCGCATTAGATGCTGATTCGTTAGTAAAAGATAGATTGGAGACATTGAGAATCAATCTTCCAGATAGACAAACAGGAACAGATGCTGAATGCTTATTGGAGATTCATAATAAACCTATTATACCTATTTTCTACGTGGAAAGTTCTGCTATACAAATGGGGACTTCGTCAACTAAAGAAGAATCTTCAACTAATCTTTCGAGAGGTTTTGAGGTGTCAATCTATCCTAACCCATCAACAGGTTTAGTTACTTTCGATTTCCCTGACAATGAAGAAGGAGAACTAAAAATCACTGTAATTGATTTAACTGGTAAAATCATGCATACTGAAACGTGGGGCGAAACAAATGGTCAACAAATAGACCTTTCTCACTTGCATAAAGGAATGTATTTAGTGAAAATTTCAATTGATAATATTGTCGTTGAAACACAGAGCTTGAAGTTGCAGTAACAGTGTAACATATTTACTAAAGGAAAGCCGTTTCAAAATTTGGAACGGCTTTTTTTGTGCTTAGTCAAGCTATAAACCAATTTTTAAATGCATCTTCTCATGTTTGATTCAGTCCAATTTAGAAGTAAACATCCAAATTAAAAATTTCAAATAAAAGCATTACATTTGACCAAAATTACAATAGGATAATAATGAAAAACATAGCACTAAACGATACACACGAATCTCTTGGAGCAAAGATGGTTCCTTTCGCAGGATACAATATGCCTGTTCAATACGAAGGAGTTAAAGCAGAACATGAAACTGTTCGAAAGAGCGTTGGTGTTTTTGATGTTTCTCATATGGGAGAATTTTTGATTTCTGGAGTTAATGCTCTTGATTTAATTCAAAAAATTTCGTCTAATGATGCTTCGACTTTGACAATAGGTCGTGCACAATACAGCTGTATGCCAAATGGCAAAGGCGGCATAGTAGATGATTTAATCATTTACAAAATAAAGGAAGAAGAATATTTGTTGGTTGTCAATGCATCCAATATCGACAAAGACTGGGATTGGATTTCATCTCATAACTCTTTCGATGCAACAATGCGCAATCTTTCAGATGACTACTCTTTATTGGCTATTCAAGGGCCTAAAGCTGTTGAAGCAATGCAGTCTCTTTCGTCTATTGACTTATCGGCGATTAAATATTACCATTTTGAAGTTGCCGATTTTGCAGGTATTGAGCATGCTATCATTTCAGCTACAGGGTACACTGGTTCTGGCGGGTTTGAAATTTATTGCAAAAATAATGAGGTTGAGAAGGTTTGGAACAAAGTCATGGAGGCTGGGGCAGCATTTGGTATAAAACCGATTGGTTTAGCGGCGAGAGATACTTTGCGCTTAGAAATGGGTTTCTGTCTATACGGAAATGATATCGACGACACTACTTCACCTCTTGAAGCTGGACTAGGATGGATAACAAAGCTAAATAAAGAAGCCGATTTTATCGATAAAGACTTCTTAACTCAACAAAAAGAAGAAGGAATAACAAGAAAATTGGTTGCTTTTGAAATGATCGACAGAGGAATTCCTCGTCATGACTATGAAATCGTTGACGTAAATGGAACTAAAATTGGTCGTGTAACTTCTGGTACTATGGGGCCATCCGTAGAAAAAGCAATTGGTTTAGGATATGTAAAGAAAGAATTTGCAACAATTGATGGTGATATTTTTATCGCTGTAAGAAAAAAACAGTTGAAAGCCAAAATTGTTAAGTTGCCGTTTTTTAAAAGTTAAGTTGGAGCTTTAGAGAGTTGGAGTTTTAATCTAGTCGAAACTAAGTCTAAAAATCGAATGCTCTAACAGCGAGGAACGAGTGCGTCGAAAAGCGAAGCCGTCTATTTTACTTTATTCTAAATTCTAGATCCAACTCTTTTAAACCATTGAATAAATTTTTACTCAAATCAACTTTTATCGTTTTTGAAGGCATTCTAACTTCTACTCCATCAAGAGAATCATAAACGGTAAAGTGCAAGGCGCAATTTCCTGAGTTTTCAGAGAACAGAGCATTCAAATCTGTAATCATTCGTTGGTCTAAAGCCGAATTCGCAACTTTGAGATGAATTGCATTCGCTCGCGTTTCTTTGAGGTTGTGCAACAAGTCAATCGACCCGATATTGAACTCTAATTTATTCCATCTCGACAAATCGATTCTTCCTTTGATAGAAACGAAGGTATTTGGATTCAAAAAGTGTTTGTATTTTAGGTAATCTTCGCGCCACAAAAACAATTTTGTAGAATCATTATAGTCTTCAATAATAATAGTTCCAAAAGGGTCACCTTTTCTAGTTGTTCTGTGTTCTCCTTCTGTGATAACACCTGCAATAAGTATGTCTTTACCTCGGTTTTCTTCAATATTGTTCAGCATTCCTATATTTCCGTTGCAAAAAGCCTCAATTTCCATTTTAAAATCATCCAACGGATGTCCTGATATATAAATTCCGACGACCTCTTTTTCTTTGTTCAATGCGTAAATATTACCCCATTCTTCAGCAATAGGAATAATTGGAGGTGGCAATGTTGCGCCAGAATTTTCACCAAATAAAGACCCTTGATTAGAATTCACGCTGTCTTGAAAACCAGATCCAAATTTCATCACGTTCTCCATAAAAGTTCTACCGTTCGTATCTTCTTGAAAGTACTGAGCTCTATGCACATTCGCGAAAGAATCAAAACCACCAGAATAGGCCAAACTCTCAAAAGCTTTTTTGGTACAAATTCTTAAATTGATGCGTTTAGCAAAGTCAAAGATATCTTTGTAATCTCCTTCCTTTCCTCGACCTTCAATAATTGCTTCCACAGGCGATGCACCTAATCCCTTCACAGCGCCTAAACCAAAGCGAATTGCTCCTGCTTTATTTACAGTAAAGTGATAATTAGACTCGTTTACATCTGGACCTAAAACTTCAAGTCCCATTCGTCTGCATTCTTCCATGAAGAAAGAAACCTGTTTAATGTCATTCATGTTGTTACTCAACACCGATGCCATGTATTCTGCGGGGTAATTTGCTTTTAAATAAGCTGTTTGATAGGCGATCCACGCATAACAAGTTGAATGGGATTTATTAAAAGCGTAGGATGCAAAAGCTTCCCAATCTTTCCAAATTTTTTCTAACTTTTCGGTATCATGTCCTTTCTCTTCTCCTCGTTCAAGAAAAGTAGGTTTCATTTTATCAAGAGTGTGTTTTTGCTTTTTACCCATTGCCTTACGCAAGGTATCTGCTTCACCCTTGGAGAATCCAGCCAATTTCTGAGAAAGCAACATTACTTGCTCTTGATAGACGGTAATTCCGTATGTCTCTCCAAGATACTCTTCGCAATCATCGACATCGTAAACAATATCCTCTTCACCATGTTTCCTTTTAATAAAAGAAGGAATGTATTCAATTGGCCCCGGTCGATACAAAGCATTCATTGCAATTAAATCGGCAAAAACGGTCGGTTTTAATTCCCGCATATATTTTTGCATTCCTTCAGATTCGTATTGAAAAATACCAACTGTTTCTCCCCGCTGAAACAATTCGTATGTCTTCTCATCATCTATCGGGAATTCATCTGGGTCTAGATCAATGTCTTTAATTTGCTTAACATTCGCAACGGCATGTTTAATTAAAGTCAATGTTTTTAATCCTAAAAAATCCATTTTCAGCAACCCTGCATCTTCCGCTACTGAGTTGTCAAATTGTGTACAGAACATTCCCGTGTCCTTTGCCAGAGCAACTGGCACATAATTGGTTATGTCGTCAGGAGTAATGATCACGCCACAAGCATGAATCCCTGTATTTCTTACCGAACCTTCTAATTGAATGGCTTGATTAACAACTTTGGATTGCAAATCAGCTCCAGATGCAATGGTTTTAAGTTCATTTGCACGGTTAATATCATCTTGATTATTTTTTAACTTCTCTCTTAACTCTAAGTCAGAAAGTCCAAATATTTTATTGAGTTTAATATCTGGAACCAGCTTTGCTATTCTATCAGCATCTGATAATGGCAAGTCTAAAACTCTTGACACATCACGGATAGAAGATTTTGCAGCCATAGTTCCATAAGTAATAATCTGCGCCACTTGATTTGAACCGTACTTTTCAATTACCCAATCAATAACCTTCCCACGACCTTCATCATCAAAATCAATGTCGATATCCGGCATAGATATTCTGTCAGGATTGAGGAAACGCTCAAAAAGTAAGTCGTACTTGATAGGATCAATATTTGTAATCCATGTGCAATAGGCAACAGCAGAACCTGCAGCAGAGCCACGGCCTGGACCCACAGATACACCCATATCCCTAGCGGCTTGTATAAAATCTTGTACAATTAAAAAGTAACCTGGGTAACCCGTATTTGCAATAACAGAAAGTTCAAAATCTAATCGCTCTCGAATTTCATCAGTTATTTCTCCATAGCGTTTATTTGCACCTTCATAGGTAAGATGGCGCAAGTAATTATTTTCTCCTCTCTTTCCACCATCTTTAGCGTCTTTCTCATCCGTAAATTTTTCGGGAATTTCAAAGGCAGGCAGTAAAACTTCTCTTGCGAGCGGATAATGCTCAATTTGGTCAATTATTTCATCAATGGACTGAATGGCTTCTGGAAGATCCAAAAACAGCTCCTTCATTTCATCTTGTGATTTGAAATAATACTCTTCATTTTCCAAAGCATAACGAAAACCTCTTCCTCTTCCCTTTGGAGTTTCCACTAACTCATTATCCTTGATGCATAACAATAAATCGTGAGATTCAGCATCTTCTTTATCAATGTAATACGTGTTATTCGCAGCAACCAGTTTTACAGAATGCTTTTTCGCAAGTTCTATTAATGTCGCATTAACACGCCTTTCATTTTCCTGATCATGACGCATTATTTCCACATAGAAATTCTCTTGAAATGTTGACTTCCACCAAATCAATGCATCTTCCGCCTGTTTTTCACCAACATTGAGTACCAAACTCGGAATTTCTCCGTAGAGATTTCCAGACAGAACAATAATGTCATTTTTGTATTCTTCTATTAACCGTTTGTCGATTCGAGGAACATAGTACATCCCTTCTGTGTATGCAATCGAAGCTAATTTAATCAGGTTCTGATATCCTTTTTTGTTCTTAGCTAGAAAGACCACTTGATACCCATTATCCTTCACGCTTTTATTCGTATGGTCTCCGCAAACATTGAATTCACAACCAATAATTGGAATTAATTCAGTGAATTCGTAAGTCTCCCCGTTTTCCTCGGCTTCTTTCTGCTTTGCTTTCTGTGAATTGTTAAAGTCAGTAACTGCCTTCTCAAAATGAAAAGCGGCCATCATGTTTCCAGTATCTGTCATTGCGACAGCACGCATATTCATTTTTCCAGCTGTGGCTACCAGTGATTTTACATCAATTGTAGATTGCAAGATAGAGTATTGCGTATGATTGTGAAGATGAGCAAAGCTATAATCAGCAAGCTCACCAAGCGCTTCAGATTTATCTATATTATCTATTTCTTCTTCAACCTCTAGGATTAACTTAGCGCTTTCTTTTTTGAGATTAAGATGTCTTATTCCAACTAAACCAATCGGCGCTGGATTAAACGCCTTAAAATCTTCAAGGTATTTATCCTCTTGTTGCAATTCCTCGGAAGAAAAAACACCTCTCCGAACTAGTTCTAAAAAACAACGTGTTGTTGCTTCAACATCAGCTGTAGCATTATGTGCTTCAGCGAAATCTTGTTGAAAAAGATGTGTATGCAATTCCGATAAAGTTGGTAATTTAAACCGACCTCCTCTACCTCCAGGTAATTGACATAGATTTGCTGTTACTTCAGTACACGTATCCAATACCGGCATTTCAAACATGGGTGAATCCAATTCGAAACGATAATATTCACAACCCCAAACATTGGTGTCAAATTTTACATTCTGCCCAACTACAAACTTTACTTTAGCGAGTGCTTCGTTAAATTCTTCCAGAACAGATTTTAAATCATGTCCTTGCTGCACAGCTAATTCTGTAGAAATACCATGGATTTGTTCTGCATCATAAGGAATATTGAATCCTTCCGGTTTTATGAGATAATCTTTGCTTTCTAGCAAACGCCCCATATCATCATGCAATTGCCAGGCTATTTGAATAACTCTTGGCCAATTATCGGTATCAGAAACAGGTGCTTTCCAACTTTTTGGAAGTCCAGTCGTTTCAGTATCAAAAATTATGTACATGCAGTGATTGAATTTAAGAACTATAAAAATAAAGAATTAAGATATAGCAAATGTAAATTGTGGATTACTTTTCAAAAAAAGATTAATTTAGAAAAAAATTAAGCAAATTTAATGACCAAAAAACAACTTAAAAAGGCAATTTACACATCAATTTTCATAGAAGGTAAATCTCATTTAGAGACGTTTGAAAAATTTAGAGGTAAAAGTAAATTAACTCCAGATGAGCTGGCGGATGAAGTGGCTAAAACACCTAATCAGCAAAAGCATTCAGAATTACTTAATCTAAGGATTGCCTTTATTATTGCACTTTCTTTGGTTATTATTTTAAGAATAATTGGAATATATGTCTTAACTCTTGTAGAGTCTTTGCCTATTTCTGTCTTCCTACTTTCACTCATTTTTGGTATTGCTATTCCCATTCTGGGAATTTTTGCAGCCATGAAAGGACGAGTTGATATGTACTTTGTAGTTGGTGTTTTTCTTGTTCTTGGTGCACTAAGGTCATTTACGAAGGGTCTCGACACTAATAACTTAGTGATAATAGGAACTGTATTAATTCCATTATTTGTTGCTGTGATTCTTGCATTTTATATTCCAAAAAAAATGAAAATTAAATTCACAAAAAAAGTGGTATCTGAAGCAACTGATGGTGGAACAAACAAAAAATTAGTTTATCATTTTGAATCATCTCAAACCACCGAAGATTTATTGGATGGAGAATTACAAGCATAGTAAGTTTTTCAACAAAAAATCAATGTCACTTACACATCGTATTATCCAAAAGCTTCTCAGCAGTCCTAAATTTTTAGGTCGTGATTTTTTGATTGTTAATCTGCCCAAGTGTTTTATCAGAAAACCAAAAGAGACTGAAATTGTACAAACCAATTTTGGATTTAAGATTAAGGTCAATCCGATTTTTGATAAAAATATTGAAAATCTGATTTATCAACGAGGAGTCTATGAATTGGGGACAGTTAGTGTTTTACAAGATTTTTTAACTGCTGGTGATGTGTTTGTTGATGTCGGAGCTAATATTGGTTTTTTAAGTCTCGCTGGGGCTAAAGCAGTGGGAAAGACTGGAAAAGTATATTGTTTTGAACCCGTGCCTTCAACTTATACTATTCTGGAAGAAAATAAAAGAATCAATAATTTTCAGCAGATGGAATTGCATCAATTTGCACTTGGAAATAAGACTGAAAAAGTTCAAATATATGCAGAAGATGAAAATCGTGGAGGTGCATCAATTGTTAATCACGTTTCAGAAAAAGGGATTAAAATAGAAGTCAAAAAACTGGACAAAATTAATCTTTCCGATAAAATAAATGTCATCAAAATAGATGTAGAAGGATTAGAATTAGATGTTTTAAAAGGTGCCGAGAAAATTCTACGAAAAGATCAACCAAAATTAATCATTGAATACAGTGTTGATCGAAATAATTCAGGTGAAGAGAACGAGCTCTATCATTGGCTTAATAATTTGGGACTCTACCGCATTTATAAATTGAAAAATGGAAAAGAACGAAAGTCTGAACTGGTTGAAATTCTTTCGATTGCAGATTTACCATTCCACGACAATATTTTTTGTAAGAAGAAATAAAGAGATTACTGAAACATTAAAAATATTTCCTCTTCACAAAGAGCTAAAGTTCTCAAAAAATTGACTGTTTTTTCATAATATCTCTCTCTTCCTCAATTCTATGAACTCTTGCATTTTCTCATTCTCAATCAAGACAGTGAGATTGTAATAAACTAATTTCCACTTTCCTTTCTTTCGAACTAAAATTCCACTTCCTCTGCATCCTTCCATCCATGTTTCAAGATCTTCATCAAACCATGCGATTTTTTTATTTTTAGAAAACTGCCAATTTCGTTTAGATGCTTTAAAATCCCATGCTTTTCCTTTATCAAAATAAGGCTTGGAAAAAGATGAAAATTCTGTTTTAGTCCATCTTTCCCCAGGAGCCGTTCCCAAGAAAATGAAAGATGGATCCATTGCTCCAAAATAAGCGTCGTAGTCAGCCTCCGAAGCAGCCAAATGCCAACTATTTACAATCTTATCCAACTCTATTGAATGGTTCTTAGGCTGAAAAGACAGAGTTACTACCGCAAGAATTAAAATTAGAAAATATTTCATTTTTTTGTTTAAGGTTAGTGTAACTAAAAAAGGTTGCGTCCTAAAACACAACCTTTTTATAAATTCTTAAAAACAACTTCTATTAATCAACTGAAACTGGATGTTTATGGTTTTTCGATGGAGTTGCATTCTGATGTGATTTACTAACACTTTTTTGTGCAGGAGCAGCTTCTGAAACAGTATCATTTGGTTTCTCAGCCTTTTTCTGAGAAGAGTCATTCGTTCCTTTTGCTTTTTCCAATGCTTTTAACGCTTTAACTGCATTCATTACATTGATAACACCTCCCGTAACAGACAACGTAGCGAAGTCAGTCATTTTCTTCGTCTCAGGATGAATTTGTTGAACACCTTTATATGAAGTAGCTGAAGAAAGCATCACATCTTTAATTTCTTTCATTGTAAACTCAGGAAAGTAAGATTTTAACATCGCAGCCACACCTGCAACCATTGGAGAAGCCATTGATGTCCCTTGTAATATTTGGTAATCACTTTGAGGCACTGAGTTGTATATTTCAGAGCCTGGTGCAAATACATCAACTCCTTCTTGACCATAGTTAGAAAAAGAAGATGCTAGCTTTTCTTTACTATCCTTTGTTGAAGAACCGATCGTTAAAAAGTGATCTAATTTCTCTGTTTGAAAAGAATACTTGTACGTAGGGAAATTAGGTTCAACATCAACATTTTTAGAAGAATTTCCTGCTGCATGAACCATTAGTACCCCTTTAGAATCTGCATAGGCAAATGCTTCATATACTTCTTTTTGATGTGGAGAATACGACTTTCCAAAAGACATATTAATGACTTTAGCGCCATTATCTACTGCATAACGAACAGCTAATGCGATATCTTTATCAAACTCATCACCGTTTGGCACAGCTCTCAAAGACATTAATAATATATCATTCGCAACACCGTCACCACCGAGTTCATTACCTCTAACAGCTCCAACAATTCCACCAACATGTGTTCCGTGCAGTGCATCAGGACCTTCAACATCATTGTTTCCATAAACTACATCGCTAAAATCGTCAGGATTATCACCAACAAGCGCACGTCCATTAAAATCTTTATTTAAATGGGTATCTAACATCCCTTGGATTTGCTCTTTTTGTTTTTCGATTGCTTCCATAGAAAGTTGACCTGAAAGAATAGCCATCGCCATTTGCTTTATTTGAGCTTTATCACCTTCGGCTTTCCACTTTTTCAAGTCATCCATTGTATAATCCTCTTTGCCTAACTCCTTAGCCACTTGCGAAGGAATAGCCTCAATCATTGGTCCCATCATGCCCATTTGCATCAAGTAACCTTCATATTGTGCTCTTTCATCTTCGACAGCTTTTTTCACTTCCTCTAACAACGTTTTTTCATTATCAGAAAGATTTTCTTTCTCAGAAAGTTGCGCATAAATACGAGTCATTTCTAGACGCATGTCGTTCGCATTCTCTCCATTTTTATTCCCTAAGAAATTCCAACCATGTATATCATCGATGTAACCATTGTTGTCATCATCAATTCCGTTTCCAGCAATTTCAGCTGTATTGGTCCAGATTTTTCCTTTTAAATCCTCATGTTCGATATCAATTCCTGAATCAATAATCGCAACAATTACTGTTGTCGTTTTACGTTTCTTTAATTTCTTATAGGCCTTATCCGTTTGCATTCCTGCTTTGCTCACGTTGTACCAATTCAATATTTCTTTGTTTACTTGACCATGACTGAAACCTGTTATGGCAATAGCAAAAAGACTAAGTGCTAATTTGATTACGATTTTATTCATCTATTTCTAATGTTAAGGTTATTTGTATGTGTAAAAATATAAATATTCTTTCAATTAGTGTGCCAATAATTAACCTTTCGGTGTATATTTACGTCTATTAGGTATAAATTCATGACTAATGGTAAAACTAATTTTAGCTACATCTACATTTATTCTAATTGTTCTTTTTCCAACGACATTATTTGGACAAAAATTTGGTTTTGAGGAGGTTTTAAGAACTAATCCTGAAAAAATAACAACATTTTGTGTTCCCAGAAATGAGCAGAATATCTCTACACTTAAAAAAAGTGGAACGATTATTAAATATAACACTAAAAATTGGTTATTTATTTCTGCAACTCCAAGTTGGATTGAATCTACTCAAAAAAGTGGCTCCATATCTGATTTTTACTTTGAATTTGCGCCTCCATCACTTTTAGCAGATTCTGCAAGAGTTTTTCATTTTGTAAATGAAATTCACGCAGGGACTGGTGGTCTCAATTCTCCTTATACTGGAAAGAATGTTATTCTCGGTCTTGTAGATACAGGGATAGAATGGAGACATCCCGATTTTAAAGATTCTCTTGGAAGAACACGAGTAATACGTTATTGGGATCAATCGATGCCAGATGATATCAATTCTCCTCAACCTTATGGATATGGATATGTTTGGGACAGTACGGCTATTAATAATTTAACAATCACAAGTGACGATGCAGGAGGACATGGTTCTACTGTAACGGGACAAGCTACTGGAAATGGTTTAGCGAATGGAAGCAATAAAGGGATGGCGCCAGATGCAAACATTGTTGTGGTGGAAACGGATTTTTCTCGTTCAAACTGGACACTTACTGTAGTTGATGCTGTCGATTTTATTTTTAATATTGCCGATTCACTCAATATGCCGGCTGTGGTCAATATTAGTCTTGGCTCCTATTTTGGTAGTCACGACGGTAATGATCCTGCGGCAGATGCTATAGAAGTATTGTTAGATGAAAAGCCCGGGAGAATTGTTGTATCTGCGGCTGGAAATTCTGGAAACATAGGAAACTACCATCTTCGAGGAACGCCAAATAGTGATACTAATTTTGTTTGGTTTCAGAATAACCCATCGGGAGCAATTGGGCCAAACACCATCTTTTTTGACTCATGGTCGGACAATGCTGACACGACATTCGGTTTTGCTTTTGGAGCAAACGATATTGGACCAACTTGGTCTGATAGAGGGCGGACAAACTTCCACAGAGCGACCTCATCTCTAGGGGTCACTATTTTCGATACTATTTGGAATGGAACAAATAGAATTGCAGTAATAGAAGGATATACAGAGATTGTAAATGGCAATTACCACTTACAAATACTCGCCTATATTGATTCAACTTCTTACTATTATCGCTTTGAAACGACTGGTTCTGGTGCTTTTGATTTATGGAGTGGATCGGCTTTTGGTTACAATAACATGGTCCAAAACGCACCGCCACTGAGTCAATTTCCTGATTCTATTTATTACATCTCTCCTGATGCTGAACAATCTATTGTTTCTTCCTGGAATTGCTCCGAAAAAGTTATTTCTGTTGGAAACATGAGAAATCGAGCAACTTTTGAAGATTTTAATGGCAATCCATACACCAATCCGGATACAACGCCCCCAGGTAAGTTAAGTCCTAATTCAAGCAAAGGTCCTAATCGGCACGGTATTATCAAACCAAACATAACTGCTGTTGGAGATGTTTCGCTCTGCGCGGTACCCTTTACATTTTTAGCTGCTCCTGCTAATTATCCGAGAATAGATTCAGGAGGTTGGCACGCAACAAACGGAGGCACGTCAATGGCATCTCCCGTTATTTCCGGGATTGCAGCGCTCTATCTAGAACGATGTAGTCGCGCAACTTATCAAAATTTCATCGACGATCTGCAAGCTACAGGGTATGCCGATGCAAATACAGGTATTCTACCAAACAATGCTTACGGTTATGGAAAAGCCCATGGATTAAACACTTTACTCCAAGAAACTTTGCCGGCTACACCTACAATTACGAATGATTGGCAAACTTCAATATTGACATCTTCAGAGCCAACAGGAAATGAATGGTATCTGGATGGTGTTGTCTTACCCGGAGAAACAAATCTAACTTTGGCTGCCATTCCTCCATACGGAAGCTACCAAGTACTCTATATCAATATGGATGGTTGCACAGCATTATCTAAACCATTGACTTTATATGTTGGTATTGAAGAAATTGATAACAACTTGATATTGACCTTTCCCAACCCAACTAATTCTATCCTTACAATTGATTATGAGTTAACAATTGAAGAAGTCATTCTTATCG
>Ga0316209_1002046_pt1 | contig 17659 bp, 11 predicted proteins | sample 6monopyrite_MG_FD_204945 | JGI IMG/M metagenome (GOLD analysis project Ga0316209, IMG submission 204945) | Microbial mat bacterial communities from mineral coupon in-situ incubated in ocean water Damariscotta River, Maine, United States -... | ecosystem: Environmental > Aquatic > Marine >...
GTCGAAATCGAGGAGACCGTCGAGCACTACGATCGATGGGCGACGCCTAACGCGATCGACTTCGCGATGGGCCGCGTCGAGGCGGGCCACGCGGCGGCTCATCGAATCAAGCTCTCGGGCGTCGTCGCCGGCGAGGAGCGGATCGTGATCGATCATATCCACCGCGTGGTGCCGGATGTGGCGCCCGATTGGCCGAGGCCGGCTTCGGACCCCGCCCACGCGAATCGCGTGGAGATCACGGGCAGTCCCAATATCGCGCAGGAGACTGTGCTCGCGGACGAGTTTACCGGGGACGGAAACGCTGGCGGATGTTTGTCGACGGGCATGCGCGCAGTGAACGCGATTCCCTTCGTGTGCTCCGCCGCACCGGGAATCGTCTCAACGCTCGACCTGCCGATGATCGCGGGGCGCGGCGGGATGGGGCATGCGCACCGGCTCGATTAAGCTCGAGCCGAGACGTCAATCGCCGCGTCGGATCATAAAGCCGCCGCCGGCGGAGAGGCCGACCATCTTCTCGGGCTTGTCGGCCAGAAAATTATCGATCGTCTCCGTCGCTCCGGGACAGAGCGCTGATCCATAGTCGTCACAGACGAGGATGCCGCCTTGGGAGAGCCGGGGATAGAAGAACTCGAAACTGTCGCGGGTCGGAATCTCCAGGTCGACATCGACGTGGACGAAGGCGAACTGACGATCGGTGACGTCAGGGAATCGATCGGGGATCCAGCCGGCCAGGGTTTCGAGATTCGGGAACTCGGCGAGGCGCTTCCGAACCCCTTCTTCGGAGTGCGCGAGCATGCCCTGGCTCCAATGGCCGCCGTCTTTTTCACTGGGTTCAGAGATTCCTTCGAAGGAGTCGAAGATGTAGTGGGTCTTTCCGGTCTCTCGGAATGTGTGGCAGATCAGCCATGAACTCGCGCCTTCGAAGGACCCACATTCCGCGGTGTCGCCGGGAATGTTCACGGTTTGCAAGGCGAGCTGATAGAGATTCCAGCGACGCGGTGCGTTGAATCGCCGAAGCTCGCCGAATTGATCGAGATAGGCGTTGAAGAACGCGTCGGAATGCCAGGCGGTCGCCGGGTCCGGGAGTCGCCATTCCGGCAAGAGCCATCGCTGAAGCGCAGCGATGACTTTCGCGCGACTCGCGTCGTCACGGCGCTGGAACGCTCGAAGGGTGGCTTTTGAGATATCGCGAAGGTGGCTCAACGGAATCCTCGGGAGCGTCTGCGTTGTCCGCTTGATCGCTGGGCGGGCTGCATGCCCGGTGAGAGCTTAGCGAGTCAGCCGCGGTGCGAGAGTTGCTAGTGTCCTTCGGAACGGTCAAAAAGCTGGGGACGCTGATCGATGTGCGGAATTGTAGGAGTGCTGGACCAGGGCTCCTCCCTCGAAAGTCCGAATATGGACCGGGGAGAGGGTGGGCTCGAGCGACTCGTCCAGAGCATGGCGCGCGCCATCACCCATCGCGGCCCTGACGCAGAGGGCCATTGGGTCGATGCCGAAAGAGGCGTCGCCCTGGCGCATCGCCGGCTCTCGATCGTCGACTTGTCGGAGGCCGGGGCTCAGCCGATGGTGTCCTCCTGCGGGCGCTATGTCGTGACCTACAACGGCGAGCTCTACAACACGACGGTGCTCCGGGAACGGCTCACAGGCCTTGGGCATTCCTTTCGCGGCCATTGTGATACGGAGGTCCTGCTCGCTGCGATTCAGCAGTGGGGGCTGCGTGCGGCGCTCGGCGAGATCGTCGGCATGTTCGCGATCGGACTTTGGGATCGGGAAACGCGCACGCTGTCTCTCGTGCGGGACCGACTCGGTAAGAAGCCGCTCTACTACCGGGAGCCGGGCTGTGCCGGTTCAGGCGACCGTCGCTTCGCGTTCGCCTCCGAGCTCTCAGCCCTCGCCGCCGATCCGACCTTCGATCCGCCCCTCGACCGAAACGCAATCGGCCATCTCATTCGATACGGCTGGATTGCAGGGCCGCGATCGATCTTCGAAGGCGTTCGGAAATTGCCCGCTGGAACGATCCTTGAGGTCAATGAAGCCGGCGTTGGGACGCCCGAGGCCTACTGGTCGATTCTCGATCGAGCCCAGGCGTGTGAGGGGGCTCGGTTCGAGGGAAGTTTCGAGAGTGCGGTGGATCAGCTGGATGAGCTGCTCGGGACGGCGATCGATGGCCGCCTCATGTCCGACGTTCCGCTCGGTGCACTGCTTTCCGGGGGCATCGATTCGACCATGATTGTCGCGATGCTGCAACAACGCCTCGATCGGCCTGTCCAAACCTTCACGATCGGGTTCGAGCAGAAGCGCTTCAACGAGGCGGAGCATGCGAAAGCCCTCGCCAAACATCTCGGGACGGAACACACGGAGCTCTACGTCACCTGGGAACACGCGCTCGATCTGATCCCACGCCTCCCGAGTCTCTACGATGAACCCTTCGCGGATCCCTCTCAACTCCCGACCTATCTCGTTTCCGCACTCGCTCGAGAGCAGGTCACCGTCGTCCTGACCGGCGACGGCGGCGACGAAATGTTCGCGGGATATGGCCGTTATCTGCGTGGCTTGCGGAATTGGTCCCGCGTTCGTGGCTTGCCGAGTGTCGCGCGTCGCGGACTGGCGAGCGGTCTGCGCAGTTTCTCGGAACTCGGCTGGCAAACGCTCGGGGCAGGGCGAACCGCCCCCTCTGAACTCCGTACCCGCAAACTTCCGAAGTGGCGGCGTTTCCCTGCGAAGTTCGAGAAGCGGGCGCGCCAGATCGATGGGGACTCCGCGCTCGAACTACTCGATTCGGGCATGGGACATATCGCCGACCCGTCGCGCCTCGTGATCGGCGCCGACGCAGGAATCGCGATGCCGACGGGGCTCTATGGAGAGGGGATCGCGGATCCGCTGAAGTCGATGGTCGCGATGGATGCCGCCCAGTACTTGGTCGACGATATTCTGGTGAAAGTCGACCGTGCGTCGATGGCCGAAGGACTCGAGGTCCGGTCTCCCTTTCTCGATCATCGCGTTCTCGACTTCGCCTGGTCGCTTCCGAATGACTATCTCACCGAGGGCGAATCCGGTAAGCGCGTTTTGAAGGCACTTCTTGCACGTTATGTCCCGACCGAACTCACGGAACGACCCAAGCAGGGGTTCGGTGTTCCGATCGAGAGTTGGCTTCGCGGGCCGCTCTTTGAATGGGCGGATGAATTGATGTCGGCGGATCGTCTGCGCGCCGAGGGCATATTCGATGTGGAGGGTGTCGGACAGGCCTGGCGGCAGCACGTCTCGGGCTGGCGAAATCGGGACACGCTGCTTTGGTCGATCCTGATGTTCGAGTCCTGGTACGACGCCTGGCGGGCGCGTCCGCGCGACACGAGATCGTGAGCATGGCGGCTGGAGAGGAAGAGCCGCTGCACGTGGCTCTCTTTCTGCACACACTTTCCGGCGGCGGCGCGGAGCGAAATCTCGTTCGCCTCGCGAACGCGTGGTCGTGCGCCGGGCATCGCGTCGATTTCGTGTTGGGGGAGAAGCGCGGACCGCTGCTCACGGCACTCGATCCGCGGGTGCATGTGATTGAGCTCGGTCGGCCTAACCGGGCTCGGGCTGTTCTTTCGCTCGGGAAGCTTTCGCGACCGGTTCGACGCGCCTTGGGATCCGACCGCTTGGGCCCGAAGCCGAAGGTGCTTTCGTTCGTTGCGCCCCTGGCTTCGTACTTACGCGAGCATGAGCCGGTCGGTCTGCTGACGAGTGTGACGAAGAACGCGATCGTGGCCTTGGAGGCGAGGCGACTGTCCGGGGCAAAGACGCGGATCGTCGCGCGGGAGGCGAATTCGCTCGCGCATGAGACCGCGCGGCTCGGTGCGACCCGCGGACCGCGAATGCGCTCGATGGTCCGCGCGACCTACCCCGAGGCCGACGCGATCGCGTGTGTTTCCCGGGGTGTGGCAGATGAGCTTACCGACCTAGCGGGCCTCGCCGCCGGGGTGGCGCACACGATCTACAACCCGATCGATGTGGAACAGGTCGCGAGGCTTGCGTCCGAGCCACTCGAGGACGATTGGTTTACGCAAGGCGCGCCGCCGGTTGTGGTCGCAGCCGGACGACTGAGTGAGCAGAAGCGCTTTCAGGATCTGGTTTCCGCGGTTGCGTCCATCCGCTCCGAGCGACCCTGTCGCTTGATGATTCTGGGCGTCGGGCCAGCGCGGGATGCGCTTGTGGCGCAGGCGAGTGAACTCGGATTCGGCGACGACCTACGCCTGTTGGGCTTTGTCGAGAATCCTTACGCCTATCTGGCGAGGGCTTCGGTCTTCGCGCTCTCCTCGGCCTGGGAAGGGTTCCCCAACGTTCTGCTGGAAGCACTCGCGTGCGGCTGTCCCGTCGTGAGTACGGATTGTGAATTCGGCCCAGAGGAGCTGCTTGCGGGCGGTCGTTTCGGAGCGCTTGTGCCCGTCGCGGATGTGAAGGCGATGGCGAGCGCGCTCCGCGGAGTGCTCTTTGAGGGAAGAGGGGGGGCACCCCAAGACCTTAGGCGTCGGGCCGCGGAGTATGACCCGGTTGCGTGTGACGCGGAATATCTCGATCTGATCGTCGGTCGAGATCAGCCACACGAACCCGGGAGCGGTACACTGCCGCCTCGATGACGGGAACGAGCGAAGAAAATGAAGTGGGGGGGCAGGGAGCTTCTGCATCGCCGGCGGGCAAAGATCCCGTTCCGGCGTTGCCCCTGATCGCGCGCCTCGTTCGAATCTCCTTTCCCTACTGGTCGCAGATTCTCGCCGTGGCGCTCTTCGGCGCGGCGTTCTCGGCCATGCGCTACCTGAGGGCCTGGCTGATTCAACCCGCGCTGGATGACATCGCGATTCCGGCGATGGCGGCGAGTGCCGACGTCAATCCCATCGATCTGGTCGATCCCGACCGACTCATCTTATTAGGGGGATTGCTCTTCCTCACCCTCGTCGTGACACCGCCGGCGATGGTGGGCCGCATGTACCTGGGGAACCGCATCGTCGCCTGCGTGCGGCGTGACGTCGATCAGACGGTGGCTCGGCGTCTCCTGCACGCGCCGCTCTCGCGCCATGAGACGCGATCGACAGGGGACTTCTTGTCGCGGGCGATGGCGGATACCCAGCTCGCGATGCGCACCCTCGACGTGCTCTACCGCGAAATGATGATCAACGTGCTGATGTTGGTCGGCGGCGTGATCGCGATGTTCACCGTGAGTTGGCAGCTCGCCTCGCTTGGTCTCGTCACGGTTCTGCCCCTCGCCCTCGTACTGCGTTTTTTCGGGACGCGGATCCATCGTAAGACGGAGCGCCGCCAGGAGAGTCAAAGCGATCTGCTGCAGAGACTGGTCACGATGTTGGCCGGAATCAAGGAGATCAAGATCTTCCGCGGGCAGGATGTCGAAGACGAACGCTTCGCGGCGGAGACCAATCGCTATTTCCGCCGCGGGATGCGCGTCGTCTGGAATCAGGTGCTCGCGAAGGGAACGACCGAGGCGCTGAATCAAACCCTGGGTGCGGTTCTGATCAGCCTTGGATTCTATTTCGTCCTGAATGGACTCTTCGACCTGACGGTTGGGAAGCTGGCGAACTTTGCGGCGATTCTGATGACGGTCTACAAGCCGATCAAGGGTTTGACTGCGAACTTCTCGAATATCTCCGAATCCGTGGCCGGGGCCGGGCGACTGTTCGATCTGATGGACCTTGAGGACGAGCGGGCGGGGGATGAAGGCGCGCAAGCGATGCCCAACTCCTTCGATCGGATTCGCTTCCGCGATGTCGATTTTAGCTATGCGCCTAACGCCAAGGACGCATCCGCGGTTCTGCAAGGCGTCGACTTCGAAGTGGCGCGGGGGGAATTCGTCGCGCTGGTGGGCCGGACCGGATCGGGGAAGAGCACCCTCGTCGACTTGCTGCTCCGCTTCTACGCGCCGACTCAGGGACAGATCCAATTGGATGACATCGACATCTCAAGGATCGATCGAAACGATTTTCTCGACCACGTCGCGGTCGTGGCGCAGGAGCCCTTTCTCTTCGACGAAACGATTCTCGAGAATATTCGCTACGGCCGTCGGGAAGCCACTCAACAGGAAGTCGAGCGAGCGGCGATCGCCGCCTCTGCCCACGAATTCATCGAAGCCCAACCCAAGGGATATCAGACACTCGTTGGTGAATCCGGAAGCCAGCTCTCCCATGGTCAGCGCCAGCGCATCGCGATCGCGCGGGCGCTTCTGGCGGACCCGGACATCCTCGTCTTTGACGAAGCGACGAGCGCCCTCGACACGATGACGGAGAAGGCAGTCCAAGAGGCGATCGACGCGACCCGCGGCGATCGGACGGTTTTCGTGATTGCGCATCGCCTCAGCACGATTCGCGAAGCGGACCGCATCCTCGTCCTTGAAGGGGGACGGATCGCCGAGTCGGGCAATCATGACGAGTTGCTCGCGCAAGGAGAGCGCTACGCAGCGCTGGTCGCTGCGAGCGACCGCGGCTAGCGGTTGGCCTATCAGCGATTCCTACCAGCGAGTCATCTCAGCGACCTAAGAGCGAGGCGAGAGGGCATCACCTAACGGAGCTTGCCGGCGGCCTCGCGGTAGATCTGCACATAAGAGTCGATTGAGCGATCGAGGGCCATGTTCTTCTGAACGAAGTGGTGGCCTGCATGGGCAAGTTCGGCCGCGTGAGCCGGATCGCTCAGGACTTCGCTCAGGGTTTGCGCGAGCGACTCGACATTGCGGTCGCAGAGCGCGTACTCCCGGCCCGGCCGTCCGATTTCGCTCGAAAGGCCATGAAAGCGGGTCACGACGACGGGAAGGCGTGAAGCCATGGCCTCGAGCACCGAGTTTGGGAGTCCCTCTCGATCCGAAGCCAGCACGCAGGCGTCTGCGGCTCGAATATATTCTTCGACGTTGGGCACGTAGCCGGTAAAGCGGATTCGACGCTCAGCATCCGGGACATCGATCAGATCGATGATCCGCTGCTTGAAACCGCCCAGATCACCGTGCATCTGGTCCTTGCGTGTGCCGACGAAGATCAGGTCGAGGTCGTCCTGCGTGACGATCAAGCGACGCCAGGCTTCGAGCAGGAGATCGGAGCCCTTGCGCGGGCTGATCGTTCCGACGGCGACGAGCACCTTCCGGTCCGGTTCGATCTTGAGCGACTTTCTCAGGATCTGCCGTTCCGCGAGGCTCTCCGCGGGGCGAAACCGCTCGAGGTCGACTCCATTCGGGATGACTTCGATCCGCGCCCGAATCCCCATATCCCGTAGCAGGTCGCGTCCCGCCTCGGCGTTCGCGACGACGCAGTCGACCGGGCGATAGACGAGCTTGAGGCGCTGGGCCTTCGAGATCTTGCGCAGGAGCTTCTCTTCCTGGCGCGGAGCGATCGTGAGTGCATGGACGAGACCCACGCCGTCGTGGCGCAGCAGGTAATGCCAGGGTGTCATTCCTGGGCGGAGCGCGGAGATCCACTGCACCACATTCGGGCGATGCGGGCTGTTCTGGCAATATTCACGAAGCCCTTTTCCGAGATCTCGCATCCGCCGGCGGCCCTTGTCGTGGGTGCGGATGCGGTGGATGGGAACGCCCGAGATGGAGGGCGTAGGGATCATCGTGCCAGGGGACTCATCGATCCAATCGGTGAGCTGTGCCTGGCTGGGCACCTTCTTGGGCTTCGGCGTGCCGGTGAAGATCTCCACCTCAACGCCGCGTCTCTGAAACCCCGGGAGGTAGCGGGTGAATCGGGTATGGGATCCACCGACTACGGGATAGAAGGAGGGGGATGCTATGCAAAGCCTAACGTCGTTCACCAAGGTCCTCGAGAAGGGCTTTCGCACAGGAGAGAGAGGCGCCAGCATAGCTCTGTGGCGATCGACCGGAAGTCAGCAATTCGAACGAGACCGCCTATCGTTCATCGGAAAATTGGCTGGACTAGAGTCTTTTTCCTTCGTCTGACCAATAGCGCGATCGAACCGCGCGTCTTGCCAACTTCCCAGTTTCCGTTCGCGGGAGCGCGTCGTCGAAATCCACCTCGCGGGGGACCTGCATCCCTGCTAGGCGCTCGCGGCAATGTGCGAGAAGCGCTTTCGAAAGCTCCTCTGGATCCTCGTGCGCGGCCGCCTCTGTTCGTTGAACCACGGCGCGCACGGATTCTCCCCACTCTTCGTCGGGGACGCCGACCACGCAGCAGTCCGCCACAAAGGGCAGCTCGAGAATCGCGCTTTCGATTTGCGCAGGATAGAGGTTGACGCCGCCTGAGATGATCACGTCGGCACGTCGGTCGCGGAGGAAGAGATACCCGTCCTCGTCGACGATGCCGATGTCGCCCATCGTGAAATAGCCCGGGGCAACGCGACCTTCGTTCGTCTTCTCCGGGTCGTCCTTGTATTCGAAGGGCGATTCGCCGAGTGCGAAGGCGACCGTGCCTTCGATGCCAGCAGCGACGGGCTCGCCGGCGTCGTCGAGGATCCGAAGCTCGACGTCGGGCCGCGGACGCCCGACGGAACCGGGCTTCGAAAGCCATTCCTGGGAGCTGATCATCGTGCCGCCGCCTTCGGTTCCGCCGTAGAACTCGAAGAGGATCGGCCCCCACCATTCGATCATGGCCTGCTTGACCGGGACTGAAATGGGCGCGGAACCATGGCAAACAAGGGATAGGGAGGAGAGGTCGTATCGCCCACGGATTTCTTCGGGTAGCCGCAGTAGGCGCACGAAATGGGTCGGGACGAGAAACGTCGAGGTCGCCTGGTATTTCTCGACGGCGGCGAGGAATTCCTCGGCGTCGAATTTCTCCATGAGAACGATGTCCGCGCCTAATAGGAGCGCGCCATCGCAATAGGTATTCGGGCCGGCATGGTAGAGCGGGGCGGAGACCAGGTGAACGCCATCGCGCGCGCCCTCGGGCAGGAACGCCGTCATCATGGCGGCACCCGCACTCGCGACCATCGTCGGCGGTGGCCCCTCACTCAATTGCGTCCGAATAACACCCTTGGGTCGCCCGGTTGTGCCCGACGTGTAGAGCATGGTCTCGCCGGCGAGCGGGTTTTCGTAGGTGGCCCCGGAGAGAGCTTCGACTTCGGACCAGGATCGGAAGCCCGGGATCTCACCGCCCACCGCAAAGCGGCGCTCGCTCGGGATTCGCTTCATCGCCTCGACGACTCGGTCCTGATAGCGCGCGTCGACGACGAGGGCGTCCGCCTCGCAATTCCCCACGACGTAGTCGACTTCTTGTGCGGTCCATCGACTCGACATTGGTGTGAAGCGGCGACCTGACCAAGTGCTCCCCCGGTAGACCGCGAGCGTCTCGGGTGTGTTGGCGGTCAGGGCGGCGAGGGCCCCGCGCGGGGGAACGCCCAGCTGATCGAGGGCACGTGCGAAGCGGGCTGCGTTGGTCGTGACCGAGGCGTTCTTGAGTACGTGAATCGGGGCGCTCATGGCCTGAGCATACGCAGCCGAGCGCGGAGTCGCCGCAGCGCGAAATTCGCGCGATGATTTCTTGGGCAAGTGTGAGAAAACGGAACGCCCAGGAAAAGAATCTGGAACGATTTCTGTGCGTCCTGGCCCTTATCGCCGGTTCTGGTGCCACAAGTCACTTCTGATTTCTCCGTCCGTACCCCGGGCGATGAGACAAAAGGCCTCGATGTCGATCCCGACCCTGTCCCAAGCGCCCCCGCGGAAATCTGTCCGAAACCGGCCACCGACTCGATGGGCGTCGATCCGCCTGCTCAGCCTGCTCATCAGTGCAGGGAGTCTGGCAGGCTGCATTACCGTCTCCGAGGGTGAGCGTGACGTGCGGCCACGCGTGGGGCCACCGAGCGAGCGCGTCGAGGCGCCCCGGCTGCCCTCCAACGCGCAGGTCGAGGCGGATTGCGACTTCGATCGGATTCGGCCGATCTCACCTTACGGGATGGGGGGCGCCACGATTCGGGTGCGATGCCCCAAGGAAGACATCGCGCGTTTTTTCGCGGTGAGTCGTTATGCGGGAGGCCCCGCACAGGGGGAAGATCCGCCGGAGGTTCGCATCCGGTTGCGCTTCGAGCCGACCGCAATGCCGACGATGGATCGATGTGCAGGATCGGGGCAGGGGATTCCGGCGCCGATTCCCGTAGTCCGGCGTTTCGATCCGACCCAGGTCGCGTTTTCGACTCGGGAGATCGGGGCGATCGCCGAGATCGAAGTGATGGACGAGGAGGGCGGACGCAGGGTGTTCTCCGGGGTGGGGTACGCGCTCGGGCTCGATTGTGGGCCCCTCGAATTCACGCGGGCTGCGGAAGACCGCTATCTCGCAGGGCTCTCAAAGCGGATCGGTGAAGCGATGGCGGGAGCACTGGAATCCGCCCTCTTCGATCGCGCGATCGCAAGACCGGACTTTGAGCCCGCGCCCGCGCCCGCGCAGCCTGTGGCCGTGATTCCGGGGATCCCGATGGTTCCGGCGAGTACGTCGGTTCCAGAGACGGCGTCGACTTCGAGACCGCGCTCCTCAAGTTCTGGCGCGGCGGCTGAGCCGGCACTCCGCGCGAGCCCATCGGAAGAACTCGAGCTCCCCGCCGGAGGATTCGGGCGCTATTCGGCGCTCGTCATCGGAGTGGACGAATACGATCACCTGCCGTCGCTCGGAAACGCGCTCGGGGATGCCCGTGCGGTGGGCGCTGTACTGCGCGAGGACTACGGCTACCGCGTTCAGGAACTCGCGAATCCGACTCGGGCCGAGGTGTTGAAGGCGCTCGTCGAGATACGTCGAAGGCTCGATGAGAATGACAATCTGCTTATCTACTACGCCGGTCACGGCTGGCTCGACGAGGACGCCGACGAGGGATATTGGCTTCCGAGCGACGCTGACCGGGCGGATCCGACTAATTGGATCTCGAACGACACGATTACGGCTCAGTTGCGAGCGATCCGAGCCCGGCACGTGATGGTGGTGGCAGACAGCTGCTACTCCGGAAAACTCGTTCGGGGGATCAAGGTCGGACCGAGGCCTTCTGACCACTATGCCCGAATGGCGGCTCGGCGCGCCCGCGTGGTGCTCTCCTCTGGGGGGCTCGAGCCCGTCGTGGACAGCGGCGGTCAGGGCGGGCACTCGGTCTTCGCGGCCGCGTTTCTCGACGCCCTAAGGTCGAACGAGTCGGTTGTGGACGGGGCGACGATCTTTGCGCGGCTCAGGCGCCCTGTGATGACGAACGCCGATCAGATCCCCGAATACTCCGATATCCGCCTGGCTGGGCATGATGGCGGAGACTTCCTCTTTGTGAGGAAGGGCGTGGAGTAGCGCTCCGCGCTCGTCAAAGTCGCTGCGCCCCCAAGGGGCACCGGAGTCCCGCCAGGCTCAGGCGCGCTGGCCCCAGGCTCGCGTGAGCGCATCGCAACGTCCTGAAAAATCAGGGCGAATCGCTTGCCGCGATCCCCGCCGGTACGCTAATCACATGCCCGAGATCGTTCATCTCCCGCGCCCTTTTGGGCGCCGCAGGACTGCGCCTCGATATCGACATGTCGATAAGAGCAGACTGCGGTGGCTCCTCTCCGAACTCTTGCCCCCGAAACAATTCGACCCTCGCCTCGTCTGAGAGAGGGGTCGTCTTGCAGGATAGGGGTGGGACCGGAGTCCAGCGCGAGCGATTGAATGACTCGGCTGCCCCCCATCACGTGTTCTAGAGGATGCCGGTCTCGCGCGCTTCGTGCGTAGACGGGTGTCGATTCGAAGACGAGCGGGGACCTCGTGTCCCGGTTCGCTCGACTTCGGATCTGCTCACCACGAGCGCGACACCATGTGAGCCCGGGCGTCAGAAACCGACCGCGAGTAGCGGGCGGCCCAAATACGAGCAGGGCAACGCCACGAGCGCCGACGAGATTGAGTCGTCGCGCAAAGTAGGCATACGATGCGACGGGCGGATGCCCGCCGACTGTTGACTCCCGCGAACATGATCCATGTAGATGGCTTTCACGAACGCGGCGGGTGAGCGCGAACTTCAAGAGGATGGAATCGACGATGAGTGATTTGATCGCACAACTAACGCAGGTCTCCCTCGGAGCCAGCGTACTCGGCCTCGCGGTGGCCGTGTTTTTCTACTTCCGTGTGAAGAGCCTTCCCGAAGGCACAGACACGATGAACATGATCGCGCGCTACATCCGCGAAGGCTCGATGGCCTTCCTGATGCGCGAGTACAAGGTGCTGGCCGTCTACTCGGTCGTCGTGTTCGCATTCCTCTTCTTTGCGTTCCAGGGACAGGGAACCGGCCTCCTGGCTGGCCTCTGCTTCCTCTTTGGCGCGTTCCTGTCGCTCTTCTCCGGCTTCGTCGGCATGAAGGCGGCGACCTTCGCCAACGTGCGAACCTGCCAGGCAGCACGCGAGGGCAGCAAGCCCAACGCGCTGCTCACCGCCCTCGACGGCGGCGCCGTGATGGGTCTCTTCGTGGCCGCGACAGCGATCCTCGGCCTCGGCGGTCTCTACTACGCCTTCGCCAGCGACCCGCACCTCGCGACCGTCCTGCATAGCTTCGCGGTCGGCGCGTCCTCGATCGCGCTCTTCTCGCGCATCGGCGGCGGCATCTACACGAAGGCTGCCGACGTCGGCTCCGACATCGCCGGCAAGGTCGTTGAAGGCATCCCGGAAGACGACCCACGAAACCCGGGCGGCATCGCCGACAACGTGGGTGACAACGTGGGCGACGTCGCTGGTATGGGCGCCGACATCTACGAATCCCTCGTGGCCGCAATCGTCGCCGCAATGGCGATCGCACTCACGGCGGACCCCGCCTACATCCTGGGACTCTTTACGGGCGGACAGAATGCGGTCGATGCGCGTGCACTGGCGGTGACGCTGCCGATCTTCCTTGCGGGCGTTGGCCTCCTGGTCTCGATCGTCTGCATCTTCATCGCTCGCGCGCTTCGCCAGAACGCGCCGGCCATGGTGCTTCGCGCTGCACTGATCGTTCCCTCGATCATCATCGTGATCGCAAGCTTCGCCATCATGCCCATGCTGGGCGTCAGCCAGGCTGTCACCTACGCCCTCGGCGCAGGCGCAATCGGCGGTGCCATCATCGGCCTGATCACCGAGTACTACACGGCTTGGGGACCGGTCACGAAGATCGCTGAGTCCACGAAGACGGGTGCCGGTACCGGTATCATCCAGGGCCTCGCAGTCGGCATGGAATCGACCGTGGCTTCGCTCTTCGTCGTCGCTGTGGTCGGCTTCATCGCCAACCTGGTCATGCCGGAAGGCATGGGTCTCTTCGGAATCGCCATGGGCGCCGTCGGCATGCTCGCCGGCACGGCCATCGTGATGACAGTCGACGCCTACGGTCCAATCTCGGACAACGCGGGCGGCATCTCGGAGATGAGTGGCCTCGGCAAGGAAGTCCGCGACATTACCGACGAGCTGGACTCCGTGGGCAACACGACGGCAGCCATCGGTAAGGGCTTCGCCATCGGTTCGGCCACGCTGACGGTGCTCGCGCTCTTCAGTGCCTTCATCCTCGAAGTCAACCATGTCCGCGCCCTCTCGGGCATGGATGCTCTCGTTCTCAAGCTCGACGATGCACCGATCCTGATCGGTCTTCTGCTCGGCGCGTGTCTGCCCTACGCAGTGGGCGCCTCCACGATGATCGCGGTCAGCAAGGCTGCCCAGGCCATCATTCAGGAGATCATCCGCCAGTTCGAGGAGATCCCCGGTCTCCGCGAAGGCAACGCCGAACCGGAAGGCGCGGCCATCGTCGACATCGCCACGAAAGCAGCCCTCTCGCAGATGGTCCTTCCCGGCTGCGTCGCGATCCTCGCGCCCGTTGGGGTTGGCTTCTTGATGGGGCCGGCGGCTCTCGCGGGTTTGCTCGCGGGTGCGGTTGCGGTCGGCGCTTCGCTTTCGCTTTTCATGGCGAACGCGGGTGGTGCCTGGGATAACGCCAAGAAGTACATCGAAGCGGGTGAGCTCGAAGGCCATCCGAAGGGATCCGACGCCCACAAGGCGGCGGTTGTCGGTGATACCGTCGGCGATCCCTTCAAGGATACGTCGGGCCCCGGCGTCGCCATTCTCATCAAGGTGATGAGTGTTGTGAGCCTCCTGATTGCGCCGCTGATCGCCACGTTCTAGCACGCAGTCAAGCACGATTGAATTGCGCCCCGGTCGGGAACGACCGGGGCGTTTTTCGTTTGGGGCAAAGGAGTAGGGCGCCCTTGCGAATCCGATGCTTCGCCATCTGATTGTTAGTTCAGCAACGATTGGGGGAGATTCAAAGGGGGTAGTGGCCCTCGTTGCTGATTGGGGGTCAGGCGACGAGTCGTCAAGTCGGGCGCAGAGGTCCCCGTAGATTCCCGCCCAGAAAAATATTTTCGGATGCGACGACGCCTTCAAATTTTCTTTTCAATTTGGTTTCTCCCTGGTGTTATGCGGATGTTGGTCTCGGCGAACTAACGAACGCCGTGACTCGCAACCAACGGAACGATGACAACCAACAGATGAAGAGATGATTGGAGAGTAGGGATGCGATGCGAACGATTCGGAGTTTTGACGATCTTGATGGCGGGGATGTTCTTTCTGGGTGCGGCGTCGGTCGCAGAGGCGGGGCCGACCGACTGCACGATCGATTACGACGGGGACACGTTGGGAACGATTACGGACTTCGGGCCCTTTCTGGCTGCCTGGAATGCGGGGAGTTCCGCGGCTGACTTGAACGGCGATCTGGTCGTGGATGGTTTCGACGTGCAGACCTTCTTCGCGTATCTAGGGTTCACGCCGTGTCCGATCCGCGCCGAATATCAATACAACCGAGTCGTCGACACCGTTGATCAGATCTTCTTCACGTACCTCTGGACGAACAGCTCGCTGCGAGCGGATCTGGACGGAGATGGCCTGACGACCGCCGCTGATGTCGCTGCCTTCATCAGCGTGAACGGTATGGCCTACTAGCCGGACTCAGTAAATCCGGCGAGGCGTGCCGCTCGATGGCACGCGCATATAGACCGCGAGGGAAGGGTCGTTGCGCCTCGAGCGAGTGCGCACGAGCCGGCCACGGAATGGCGTCTGCTTGCCGTTCGGTGGCTTTCCGCGTTCGAGGACGCGTAGTCGCTGTTCCGGCGCTACACAAGATCCGCCTGAACGCCTATGCTCGGCGCCGCTTCGGAGCCCAACCGCGCCCCGACGCCCTGTAAGAGACCCCACCGGATTTAGCCCGGAATGACCGCGGCGCAGCCCCTTCGGCGCGCCGCAGGAGTAGACAAGACCATGGATCTGAACGCCACGTCGTCCCTCATCACGGGAGGCGCCTCCGGCATCGGCCTCGCGACCGCCCGACGTGTCGCGGCACTCGGTGCGCGCGTATGCATCGCGGACATGAATGAAGAGAAGGGAGAGGCGGCCGCGAAGGAACTCGGCGGCGTCTTCGTGAAGACCGATGTTTCCGACGAAGCTCAGGCCCAGGCTGCGGTGGATGCGGCGAACGGTCTCGCGCCCCTGCGCACGGTCCTGAATGCCGCTGGAATCGGCAGCGCGTCGCGCACGGTTGATCGCGAGGGCAAGCCCTTCGATCTCAAGACCTTCGAATTCGTGATCAAGGTGAACCTGATCGGTTCCTTCAATGTGCTGCGGCTTGCTGCTTCGGCGATGTCGCAGAGTGAGCCGGTGGATGCCGACGGCGCTCGTGGCTCGATCGTGAACCTCGCCTCGGTCGCGGCCTTCGATGGTCAGATCGGTCAGGCTGCCTACTCCGCCTCGAAGGGTGGCGTCGTCGGCATGACGCTTCCAATCGCTCGCGACCTCGCCGCCATCGGCGTGCGCGTGAACACGATCGCCCCCGGCCTGATCGATACACCGATCTACGGCGAGGGCGAAGGCTCAGAGAAGTTCAAGGCGCACCTCGGACAGAGCGTGCTCTTCCCGAAGCGCCTCGGTGTCGGTGATGAACTCGCGTCGATGGTCGTTGAGCTCTTCACGAACGACTACATGAATGGCGAGACGATTCGCGTGGACGGTGGCATCCGGATGCCCCCGAAATAATCGCTCCGCGCGATCTGGTGACCGATTGGGTCGGTTCGGACGGTGTCTGGATCGACCCTTTTCTTTTAGGCGATCCGCATACTCGAGATGGATTGCTGCAGGGATTAGTCGAACTCGAGGTCGCCGAGAAACGAATCGGCGGGAACCAGCGGGGCGTGCCTTCGGGGGTTATGCCACGGCATGAGCGCGCGGATCAGTCTCGACTTCGCGAAGCGCGCGCTCTTGCGGCCGAGGGCATCGAACGTCGCTTGCTCTTGCGGTGTGATCAACAGGCGTCCCGCCGCTTCGTCTTGCTCGCGCATCAACGTCGACGCTTTCAAGCCGAAACTTTCGAGATGCCTCGCCTGGAAGAAAAAGAGTTCGAGCCGCTTGCGATAGCCCCCACCGAGCGCGCGAAAGACGTCGAAGGCGACGCAGCGATGCTCGTATTCTTCCGCCAGATGCCATCCCCAGAGTCCATGGACGGACGCATCGGCACCGACCATGCCCTCCGTGGCGCCTTCGAAGTAGAGCTGGGCGGTGATCATGCCGGTGGTTTCGAAGCCGGCTGAGTAGCCGAGGTTGAAGAGCAGGGACTCCTCGCGGAGCATGCGGGCGAAGTCGGCTTCGAGTTCTCGCTCGAGGGCTTCGAGCCCGTCGTAGCGATCGCGTAGGAGTTGGTTGTAGCTCTGGTGGAGCTTGAAATGGTTGGCTTCCTGGCCGTTGAAGAGATCGATGTCGGCCTTGAGGGCGGAGTAACGATCCCCGAGCTGCTCCTTCGCCATTCTCATCACCCGAATCAAATAGGGTTCGAGATAAGGCAGGGTGAGCGAGCCCCCATTCAGTCGGTAGCCGAAATCCGGATTGCCGGGCATCCAGTTCCGCGGTGTCTCTTCGTAGTCGAATCGGGGGCGCCGAACGGTCATTTCGATAGGGGCGGCGGCCATCGGCAATCCTCTCCGTGGGGCGGGCAGTTGGGCGGGCGGTCACGGGGCCGCTTATGAAAAGCGTAGTCCGCGCGCACGCAACGGGCCATCGCCCCTGGGCGCAACTCAGGGGCGGCGAAATCGGGTATCGCCGACGTCTACGGCCCTCGATAGAATGGCCGGGAGACGGGGAGAGGGGTACCACGTGAGGATCAGTCGCCGAAGTCTTCGGAAGGGCCTCGTTCTGGTCGGATGCCTGGTCGGCGCGCCGATGCCCGTCGGCCTATTCGTGGGCGGAGTTCTGATGGTACTCGGCTGCGCGCTTCATCTCTGGTCCAAGGGATGTCTCGAACAGAACCGCCGGCTGATCACCGCCGGCCCCTATCGCTTCACGCGCAACCCGTTCTACTTGTCGAATCTCTTCATCGATGGCGGCATGCTCTTTGTGATCGGACAGCCGATCGTTGCCGTCGTATACGCCGTCGCTTGGTGGCTCGCCTATCGCGACACCATCGATCAGGAGGAGGAGACCCTCGCGGCGCTCTTTCCGGAGGACTACGCACGTTATGTGCGTGCGGTACCGCGACTCTTTCCGACGGGTCGGGCGCTGCCGACCGAGGAGGTAGTCGGTCATTTCAGTTTGGATAACGACGGCCTCGCCCGCGGCCGTGAATACGCACGCCTTGTCGGGATCGTGATCGGCCCGCTTGCGATTGTTGCGGCGGCGCTCGTGCGAACTCAGGGCACAGCGATTCTTTCGCCGAGCGGGGAGGGTGCGCTGGCTTTCTGTGTCGC
>Ga0316209_1002048_pt1 | contig 17641 bp, 20 predicted proteins | sample 6monopyrite_MG_FD_204945 | JGI IMG/M metagenome (GOLD analysis project Ga0316209, IMG submission 204945) | Microbial mat bacterial communities from mineral coupon in-situ incubated in ocean water Damariscotta River, Maine, United States -... | ecosystem: Environmental > Aquatic > Marine >...
TCCCCGACCCGGAGCCCGTGCCCGAGCATCCTCCGTCCGAGCCCATCCCGCACATGCAGGCGTTTTTCGATGCCATCGACATCACAACCGTCTTTACCGGGACGGAAGCCTACTACCTGCCGCCCGTCGACAAGGTGTTCATGCCTTCCATTGAGAGGTTCCAGAACCCACGGAATTTCTATGGCGTCTGGGCGCATGAGCTGGCCCATGCCACGAAAGCCCCCCATCGACTGAACCGTGATTTCGGGCTCTCGAAGTTCGGCAACACCTCCTATGCGCGGGAGGAGATCGTCGCGGAACTGACCTCCGTGTTTCTTGGGCAGACGCTTGGCTTCACGGCGCATACGCTCGAGATGAATGCCGCCTACCTCCACAACTGGTTGCGCGTTCTTCGGTCGGACAAGGGTGCGATCTTCCGGCACGCCGCGGATGCGCAGCGTGCCTGCGACTATCTGATCGCCAGATCAGAGACGGGCAGGGCAGGGGGCCGCGCCGAGGCCGCTTGACCTATGCTTTGCCGCAAAGCAGAAAATGGCGGCTGTGAGCCGATTGTGTTGAAAAACTCACCCGTTCTGAGCGGCTTTGGCGGGCTATCGCTTTGATTTCTTTTGGGCGTCGAAGGTTCGTTCGCCGTTTTATCCGGTTGCGGGCACCAGTGGCGTGAGTTTGGCAAGTTTCCTGAGGTTCTGGGCGGTGGCTGCGAGGGTAAATTCGTCCCGGACGCCGCACGGCCCTCGTAATCGGAGCCGTCCCAGCCCAAGGATGCGTTTGAGGTGGGCGAAGAGCATCTCGACCTTCTTGCGACGCCTTTGGGCCGTTGGATTGAACTCAGAAGCCGTGCATTGGCGCGCGAAGTCTCGGACGATCTCGTATTTCTCGCGGTGGATCGCGCGGGCTTCTGAGTTGGGGCAGCATTTGGCCTTCAGTGCGCATCCCGTGCAATCGGACTTGAGCGCCCGATACTTGCGGGCGCGCCAGTCTGGCGCGTTCCGCGCAGGGTCGGAATAGGTCCGCCATGTATGCCGCATCTCCTTGCCGCCCGGGCAGATGTACCGGTCGTTCTCATCGTCCCATGTGAAGTCGGAGCGCGAGAACGTTCCGTCCGTCCGTTCACCTTTGTCAAAGACAGGGATGAAGGGGAGGATCTGGCGTTTCAATGTCAGCCAGACCAGATTGTCGGACGACCCGTAGGCCGTGTCTGCGGCGATCCAATCCGGCTTCACGTCAAAGCGCTCTTCGGTGCGGTCGAGCATCTTGCGCATGGCACCGACCTCTGCTGTCTTGTTCGACCGGCTGGCGTCTACATCCACGATGATGCCGTGGTCCGTGTCGATCAGATAATTGTCGGAATAGGCAAAGAATGCAGGCCCTTTGCGCGCAGCTGTCCATTGGCTGGCGGGGTCGGCATGGGCGGTGAACTTGGGTTTGGCTGTGGTAGCTGCGCCAAAAGCCTCATTGTCCAGGGTATCAAGATACTCGCGCACAGCACGGGGCGCTTCCTTCGGGTCGATCTTGCGGGCTGCCCAGTCATCAGGGTTACTGGAGTTCTGCTTCTGGACATCGGCGCTGATCAAGCTGGCGTCGACCGCGAAGCCATGCCCACCGACCAAACCCTCTTTCAGGCAACGCTCGACCGTCATCTCGAACACACGGCGCAAGAGGTCGCTCTCGCGGAAGCGACCGTGCCTGTTCTTTGAAAACGTGGAATGGTCAGGGATGCGGTCGGTCAGATCGAGACGACAGAACCAGCGGTATGCAAGGTTCAGATGCACTTCTTCACAGAGGCGCCGTTCCGAGCGGATGCCAAAGCAGTATCCGACCAACAGCATCCGGATCAGCAACTCAGGATCGATGGAGGGGCGGCCAGTCTGGCTGTAGAAATCCGCTAGGTGTGACCGGATACCGCTCAAATCGACGAACCGATCAATCGACCGCAGCAAGTGATCTGTGGGAACATGATCCTCCAGCGAGAACTCATAAAACAGTGCAGCCTGCGCTTCCTGCTTCGGTCCCATCATCGCCAATCCCTCCGCTCGTTGAGAGAATTGAATCAGCCAATTACGCCTCGATCAAGCACGAGTTTTTCAACGGAATCGGCTCGTTGCCGACCTTCGCCGCGTGGAGCACGAGTGATCGGTCTGAGTTCTGCACCGGTGATCTGGGTCAGTGCAGTTACACAAAAGTCGGTTTTGTCTGACATCTGACGCTACGGGCAAGTCCGTGCCGCCGAACGCACCCGGTGATGTCAGCCAGTCTTCGGGCCTGCGGGGTCCTGTCGCGCGAGGGATGGTCCCCCGCCTCCAAGACGGGAGCCAAACAGATGTCCCGCAAAGATGCACACGCCTTCGCCGCCTCCCTCGCCGCCACGCTCATGGTTTCGATCGTCGTCTTCCAAGTTGGGGATGGAATCTTCGGCGCCGTCCCTGCCGATGAAATCGACGGCGACGAAGTTCAGGTACTGGTTGAGGTTGACCCGTGGGCTTAGGCCCACGGTTTCCGCCAAGGTTCAGGTTCGGCGCAAGGGCGCCGACCTGAGTTCTACGCCTGCCAGTCGCCGCAGCTGAACGAGACAGAGTGCCGATGCAGGCCGGCAGATCGTCACCTTCCTCGAATTGTCAGGCTAGTCAGAGTCCTACGGGCCGCCCGAGACGTCTAGGAAGAGTTTCACCAAGGCGATGTTGATGAAGTAGTTATTCTTCCCAGACCGGTGCTTTTCCACAAAGCCCCGCTCCGCCAAGGTGTCGAGATACTTCGCAGCGGTTTGTCTGCTGACATCCAGATCCTTCTGCAGGTATTCGATCCGCGTGTAAGGGTGGCGGAAGAGATTGTTCAGCAGTTCCTGGCTGTAGATCTTGGGCAACTCATACCGCAGCCGATGCTTGACGTCCGCCATTTGCTGCCGGATACCGGTAACAATCTCGAAGGTCGTCGCAGAGGTCTCTGCAACGGCCTCGAGCATGTAGATGACCCAGTTCTCCCAGTTTCCGGTATCACGCACATCTTGCAGGTGCTGATAGTAGTCCGCCTTGTTGCGAGTAATGAAACGCGACAGGTACAGCACGGGGATGTCGAGCAACCCGGTGCGGGTAAGGTAGAGGACATTCAGAATGCGGCCGATTCGCCCGTTCCCGTCTGGAAAGGGGTGGATGCTTTCGAATTGGTGGTGGATGAGCGCCATCTTGATGAGCGGATCAAGGTCGCTGAGACCGTCATCGTTGATAAACCGTTCCAACGCGGTCATGTGGGTGACGATCTCGCGCGCATCCTGAGGCGGCACAAAGACGATCTCTTCGGTCTTCTCGTTCTTTAGGGCGGTTCCCGGTGTTACTCGAAACCCATCACTACGCCCTTTCAGCAGACGAAACATGTCGATGATCGCCGAGTTGGGAATCAGGCCGCCGGTTTCACCCAACCGTGCATAGCCAAGCCGGAGAGCATCGCGATAAAGGGCGACCTCTTTGGCCGCAGGGGATTGCGGATCGTCGGGGAAGATGTCCGCCTGAAACAGCTCATCTTGCGTCGTGACGATGTTTTCGACTTCGGAGGAGGCCTTGGCTTCCTGGAGTGCGAGGGTATCGATCAAAATGCCCTGATTTGGGATGGTCTTTGCCTGCCCCTTCAGGTCCGCAAGCGCACGGCTAGCGCGAGCGAGCGCTTTGAGCACAGGAATAGTTTCGATTTCCGCCGTCGGGGGCAGAGTGGGGATGATATAGGTCGGCTTTAACATGTTCCCTGCCTCGTGTTAAGAAAGTGTCGCTTTGCTAACATGATCTTCGTGTCATGTCAGTAAAAAGCTGTTTTCTTAACTTGGGTCTGTGCCCGCCTTGAATGCGTCAACGAACCACTTCGGGTCACGCCCACGGATAGACCGGATGAGCTGTAGGGTTCTTAGGTGGTGAGGATTTCGCAGCGGATTGCACAAGGGTGGTTTTCACCTTGGAGCCGACAAGTTCGGCAAGAGAGTAGCCCAGTTCCGGCGCAGACTACCGCCTTTTGTCGATCTTGATAGGTGGAAGCCGCCTTCGACATCCTTCTGCATTTTCTTCAGCTCGCTGAGCGACAGGGCCTCGAGATCGAAATCAGCCATTGGTGCGGTCCGTGTCCTGAATGTTCCGATATTGATAGCCCGTTGCAGCATAGGCCCGAAACTTCCGGCAGGCAGGGGCAGAAGGGGCGAGTCGATGATCGTCACTTTCGTCACCGCCAGAGAGGTGCAGGGATTAGGTTCAGATAAGTTCGACTGGCAAGGTGACAGGGTCTGGCATGGGCTCCCCGTGCCTCTCTGTCCTCTGGGTCCTTCGTTCGACTGACAATCCCCTAATCCCGTTCGGTCTCCTGCGCCCAACCCCGCGTCAGTCCGGGCCGTGTTGGCCGCCTGTGGCGTCCTGCCCGCTCCACCCCGGTCCTTTGGAGGGATTCCGGCGTCCGTGCCGTCCGCCGTGCACGCCTCACCCGACGGGCTTTTTCGGGTCTTGTCGAAGGGACGGTCCCGAAGACAGGAAACACAGGAGCTTACCCATGCAGAGCATCGTCATCCTCGCCGGCAACATCGGTCAGAACCCCGAAGCCCGCACCACGAAAGGCGCGAGCACCCAGATCACCAACTTCAGCCTTGCCACCTCGCGCTCCCGCCTCTCGGAAGGTCGCGTGATGCGCGACGACAACGGCTACCGGGTCATGGACACGGAATGGCACCGCATCACCTGCTTCAACGGTCTCAGCAAGACGGTCACGGAGCATTGCGAAAAGGGCATGAAGGTCCTCGCCCACGGCCGTATCCACTACAGCAAGTGGATCGATAGCATGGGCATTGACCGCTACGGCTGCGAGATCATCGCCGAAACTTCCTTAGCCGTCCGAAATCAGCCGAGGGCCAAGACCCCGAGCTGGTCGACCGCGACGACGAAATCCCGTTCTGAGGGTGGGTTCACCCGCCGGGTCTCCCCCTCGGGCCCGACGGGACAACCCGCCGGGTTCGGGGAGCGCCGTAGCCGGTTAGGTCCAGTCTGGCGCTGGCGCACTTATTGACAAACTTTGGCAATCTATGCCATCTTCATGACAAAGGAGATCAAGACCATGGCCACGATGAATGTCTCATTGCCCGATCCGATGAAGATCTGGGTCGAGGCGCAAACCAAGGATGGGCGCTACAGCAACGCCAGTGACTACGTGCGCGATCTGATCCGACGAGATCAGGACCGCCACCGCGCCATTGCGGAGCTGCAACAGCTCGTCGATGAGGGCATCGCCAGTGGTCCCGCAAGGCATTTGGATGTCGAAGCATTTCTTGCCGGCAAGCGAGAACATAATGCCGACACCACCGGTCACTGAATACAGGCTGTCCCCCGCAGCTTTGAGCGATCTGGACGCGATCTGGGATTATACCGTGCGCATCTGGTCTGTTGGCCAGGCCGAAACCTACATCCTCGCGATTGCCAGCGATATGTCCCTGCTGGTCCGACACCCGGAAATCGCGCGCGAACGGCTCGAAATTCGCCCACCGGTGCGGGTGTACCGCTCAGGGTCCCATCTCATCATTTATCGGATCGAAGCCAGCTGGGTAAGCGTGCTGCGTATTGTGCATGCGCGGCAAAATTGGACGGCTTATCTCAACGAATGATCCTGTCCTTGTGTCACACAAGCCGACAGTCGATATTTATCTACCACATGAGGATTTGACCATGAAACCCGCTGACGAAGACCGCATCGCGGCCAATCTTGCGAAGATCATGGCCATGATCTGCATCCGCAATTCGCGCCTCGAAGACCTGCACGCAGGCACGGTGCCAACAACCAGGACGGGGGATTATTCCGATGTCCTCGTGATCGATGCGGAGGGCCGCGAAATACCATGGCTTGAGGCCGCCCATATCGACGACGCCCAGATGGCAAGCCTGATGCGGGACATCGTCAACCGCCTGTTCACGTTTCACATCAAGAGCGATGATCCGGGTTTCCGGGAGGACCTTGATCGCTGGATGGCCGTCGCTGGCAGATGGGACGATCCGGTGCTGGATCAGGCCTTCCTTGATGCGATGGCCAGCTTGAAGTCTCGCCCGAACAGTTAGGTCAGCACCCGGTGTCACTGTGCCTGCGCCGGGCTGCTTGCCAACAGGCGGTACTTCGACCTCGGCCTGCGTTTGAGAGTCAGAGAGGTGTTGGTTGATTTAGCGACCGGTGTGCTTCCTGTTCGGAGTGAGAGGCATTATCATTGGCAAATTCAATAGGTTGAATAGTTCATTGCCGACCTGTAATTCAAATGCCTTTATATCGGAGCAAAAATGCATTCTGCGCTCAAACTTGCTTTTGGAAGTCTTGTCGTTGGGAGCATTGTTCTAGCGTTAAAGACACTGGCATGGCTGATGACAGGCTCCGTGGCGTTGCTCTCGGACGCGCTCGAAAGCACTGTGAACCTCGCAACTGCGTTCGCCGCGCTCGTTGCGATACGGATCGCGGCGCGACCGCCGGACGCAAATCATCCCTTTGGTCACCACAAGGCGGAGTTCTTCAGCGCCGTCCTAGAGGGGGTGATGATCATCGTAGCGGCGATATTCATCCTGCGGGAGGCGTACGAAGGCTTCCTAAGCCCTCGCGCGCTTGGCGCTCCGATAGAGGGCCTTCTGGTGAACGGAACGGCCACGATGCTCAATGCGATGTGGGCCTTCGTGCTGGTTCGAAGAGGGCGTCTACTGAAATCTCCAGCGTTGGTCGCCGATGGGAGGCATCTATGGACCGATGTCTTTACGTCCGCAGGCGTCGCGATGGGAGTTCTTCTTGCACTTGCTACCGGATGGTGGGTCCTTGACCCGCTTATGGCTGCATTGGTTGCGATCAATATCATATGGTCTGGTTCTCGCGTCGTGAAAGAGTCGCTGAGCGGCCTGATGGATGAGGCGGTTCCAGAAGAGATTCTGGCCAGCATACGTGAAGCCATCTCAATCGAAGCGGCCGGAGCGGTCGAAGCGCACGATCTCAGGACCCGTCATGCGGGCAGTGCGACCTTTGTAGAATTTCATCTTGTGGTCCCAAGCGAAATGACGGTTTTCGACGCCCACGAGATCTGTGACAGAGTTGAGGTTGGTATCGCCAAAGCGGTTCCAGATGCGCGCATCACCATCCACGTTGAACCTGAGCATAAGTCAAAGCGCACTGGAATTGTCGTGTTAGAATAGAGCGCGTTGAATGACCATCACATCATCTCAACTGAAAGAATGCTTGGCATGGTGAGCGTTCGGCAAGCCACGTTTCGTCGCAAAAATTTTCCATCAAGCTGCGGAGTTAACAGTCAAAGAGGTGTTGGTTGCTTTCGCGACGGGTTAAAGGCTGGGAGAGTGGCTTCCAGCGCCTATCACGGAGGAATGCCGATGGGTGTTGTGGAATTCTTGGACGCTGTACTACCAACAAGGGCAGGTGGCTATAAGGTAGATGTCAGCCGGGGCGAGCGGAACGGGCGGATGTCGCCCGAATGATTCAGCCGACCCGATGACGAGCAGTATCTTTCACTGGACGATCTCGCAGCCAACGTGAAAGGTCGCTACGCGCGCAGCCGCAGCCGGGTGTTGCAGACCGGCGATATCCGGGTCGAGGCGGTGCGCGACGGCCCCGCCTGCCGCGCGACAAACAAGGTGAGAATCCAGCGTCAATCAGGATGAGAACGCGGGGGTGGGGCCTTTCCAGTCGGGCTACGCCCTCCCTGCGAGCCCCCACCCCCGCGTTGCGCCCCAAATGGGCGGGTCTGACGGTCGTGGCCGGCTCGGATAGGGAATGATTTTCTGCGTAAGGAGATCGTTCATGCCGGGCCGTCATGTCACTGATCAACAGATGAGGCTTTTCATGACGCTCAGACAGACCCATTCCACTCCCGTGGCCGCGGCGAAGGCCGGTATCAGCCAAGCGACCGGTTATCGACTGCAGGCTGACCCGACGTTGCCATCGCAGAAGAAGATCCCGCGCGGTCGACGTCGGCCGGATCCGCTTGCGGATATTTTCGACACGGAGGTCGTGCCGCTGCTGCGCTCCTCACCCGGGATCCGGCCCGTGGCGGTTTACGAGGAACTTCTACGTCGACACCCCGATCTGGGCACTGGCATCCGGCGCACGCTGGAGCGGCGGATGCGCGCCTGGAAGGCCGAGCATGGCCCTGAACAGGAGGTGATCTTCCGGCAGACCCACACGCCGGGCAAGATGGGCCTGTCGGATTTCACCGCCATGGGCAAACTGGGCGTGACCGTGGCCGGTGAGCCGTTGGATCATCGGCTGTATCACTTCCGGTTGGCCTATTCCGGCTTCGAGCACGCCCATGTCGTGCTGGGCGGCGAAAGCTATGTAGCGCTGGCCGAAGGGCTTCAGAATGCCCTCTGGACGCTCGGTGGCGTGCCGCGGGAACACAGAACCGACAGCCTGTCGGCGGCTTTCAAGAATCTGGAAAAATCCACCCGGGCGGACCTCACCGACCGCGTCGATGCCCTGTGCCGTCATTACGGCATGACGCCGACGCGCAACAACAAGGGTGTCGCGCACGAGAACGGCTCCATTGAGAGCCCCAATGGTCATCTGAAGCGCGCCATCGAGGACGCGCTGGTCATGCGCGGCGCGCGCGACTTCGAGGACCTGACGGCCTACCGGCGCTTCATCGATGAGATCGTGGGCCGGATCAACGCTCGCAATGCCAAGCGCATCGATGTGGAGCGCGCCAGCCTCAAGCCTTTACCCGCCCGGCGCACGACGGATTACGAGGAGGTCACACTGCGCGTCACCTCCTCCGGTGGTTTCACTTTGCGCAAGGTGTTCTACACCGTACCGTCCCGGCTGATCGGACATCAGCTGCGGGTTCGGCTCTACGATGACCGGCTGGAGCTGTTTCTCGGGGGCAGCGCCCTGATGACGCTGCTGCGCGGTCGGGCATCGAGCAGCGGAAGCCACGGTCACGTGGTCAATTACCACCATGTCATCCATTCCCTGCGCAAAAAGCCCATGGCCCTCATGGGGCTGGTCTACCGGGACCAACTGTTTCCACGCCGGGCCTTTCAGGACATGTTCGCAGTCCTTCTGGAGCAGACCAGTGAGAAGGCAGCTTGCCGCATGATCGTCGATCTTCTGGCACTGGCTCACGACCGGGGGTGCGAGGTCGAATTGGCTGCGCAGATCGAGGAGGATCTTCGTCAGAACCGCCCGCCTGACATGGCGGTCCTGCGCGCGCTCTTTGCCCCGTCAGACGAGGCACTTCCCCAGGTCGAGGTGAAGATGGCCGACCTTTCATCCTATGATCAGCTGGTCAGCAGTGCGGTGTCCGCTGAGGAGGTGGCAGCATGACATCGTCCCAGACCGATACCGCCCGTCTTACCCTCGCTCTGAACGAATTGCGCCTGCCTGCCATCAAGGCGCTCTGGCCACGCTTTACTGAACAGGCCGACAAGGAGGGCTGGCCTGCCGCCCGTCTGCTGGCCACTCTGGTAGAGCATGAACTGGCCGAACGTGATCGCCGCCGTATCGAACGGCATCTCGCACAGGCACGCCTGTTGCCCGGCAAGACGCTGGAGACCTTCGACTTCACCGCCGTCCCCATGCTGTCCAAGGCCCATGTCAGTGCCATTACCGCTGGTGACAGCTGGATCGGAAAGGGCAGCAACATCCTGTTGTTTGGCCCGCCGGGCGTGGGCAAGTCGCATCTCGGATCCGCCATCGGGCTCGCTCTTGTCGAGAAAGGCTACCGCGTCCTCTTCAGCCGCACCACCGATCTGGTCCAGAAACTCCAGCAGGCCCGCCGCGACCTCGCTCTTGAAAGCGCCATCGCAAAGCTCGACAAGTTCCACCTGCTGATCCTCGACGATATCGCCTATGTCACCAAGGATCAGGCCGAGACCAGCGTGCTCTTCGAACTCATCAGCGCGCGCTACGAGCGGCGTTCCATGCTGATCACCGCCAACCAGCCCTTCGGGGAATGGAATACGATCTTTCCTGACCCGGCCATGACACTGGCCGCCGTCGACAGGCTCGTTCACCATGCCACCATCTTCGAGATGAATGTCGAAAGCTACCGGCGCAGAGCTGCCGAAAAGGCAAAGGGGCCGGGACGGCCTGCTCAAAGAGCGACACCGGCCAACGTCAAAGCTGATTGACGCGCCGCGACAATCAAAACACAAACCACTTGATCGCGGCTGAAAAGACCGCCATCGTAACCATCGTCGCGACCAAGGATTCTCATCCTGATTGACGCGCTCTTCTCATCCAGATCGTCGCGCTACACCCGCCGGTTGCAGTTGATCCTGCCGAAGGGTAAAAAACTGCTGAACTTATTTGTGCAAAACGACATTAACGACTTCGCAACAGCAGTCTTCTTGTCCCACGAACTGATATTTTTGCTGCGTGTGGCCGGTTTCGCGGGCGGTGGGGCGGGCTGGTTTGCGCCGCGATATCGCCCGCGATCTGCCATCTCGATCAGCCGGTGATCTTTGCGGTCATCTCGACCAGGCGCTTCGCCTGATGGGCCACTGCCGCCTTGCCGGCATCGTCAAAGCCATTGGCGTTGGTCGAGAAGCCGTAGGGGTTGCCGCCGGTGTCATAGATCGACTGATCGGTAAAACCCGGCGCGACAATGATGGCGCCCCAATGCATCGCCGTCGTGTAGAGGCTGAGAATGGTCGCTTCCTGACCGCCATGCGGATTCTGGGCGCTCGTCGTGGCCGTGAAGGTCTTGTCGGCCAGCTTGCCGGCACCCCAGAGCCCGCCCAGCGTATCAACGAAGGCCCGAAGCTGGCTGGCGGCCACGCCGAACCGGGTCGGTGTCGAGAAGAAATAGCCGTCGGCCCATTCCATGTCGTCGGCCGTCGCTTCGGGGATATCGCCCATCTTGTCCATCTGCGCTTTCCAGGCGTCCTGGGTCTCGACAACCTCTTTCGGGGCCGTCTCGGGAACGCGGCGAAGGCGGACATCTGCGCCTGCGTCGCGGGCTGCCTCTGCCGCCGCCAAGGCGACGGCATGGTTGGTTCCGTAGGTCGAGTAGAAGATAATTGCGATCTTGGGCTGTGCCATTGTCTTTTCCTTTTCAGTTGGTTGGTTTTTCGTATCGGGCGGCATCCTCACGCGTGCTTTATGAAGGTGCCGTTGTTCAGTTCGAGGAGTGCCTGGCGCAATTCCTTCTGGGTGTTCATCACGATGGGGCCATGCCAGGCGACAGGTTCCTGAATCGGTCTGCCGGTCATCAGCAGGAAACGGATGCCTTCGTCGCCAGCCTGAACCGTGATCTCGTCGCCGGATCCGAAACGGACCAACGTGCGGTTTCCGGTCTGGTCGCGGATGTTCAACTCGGTCCCGCGATATTCCTTTTCAACCTTGATGCCTACAGGATCGCTGGCATCGCGGAACGTGCCGGAGCCAGCAAAGACATAGGCAAGCGCATTGGCCCGCGTGTCCACCGGAAGCACCTTACGCCGCCCGGCTGGGACCGAGACATCGAGCAGCATCGGATTGGCCGCGATCCCGTCCACCGGGCCGGTCTTGCCCCAGAACGAGCCAGTGATCACCTTGACCACCGTGCCGTCGTCATCGCCCTCGACGGGGATGTCGCAGGCGGTAATGTCCTGGTAGCGCGGCGCCGTCATCTTGAGCGACGCGGGCAGGTTGGCCCAGAGTTGGAAGCCGTGCATCTGGCCCTTGGCGTTGCCCGCAGGCATTTCCTGATGCACGATGCCCGATCCGGCGGTCATCCACTGAACGCCGCCCGGGCCGAGCAGGCCGCGGTTTCCAAGCGAATCGGCATGTTCGACCTGACCGTCCAGAACATAGGTGATCGTTTCGATCCCGCGATGCGGATGCCAGGGGAAACCCTTGGAGTAAAGCCGTGGGTCATCGTTGCGAAAATCGTCCATCATCAGAAACGGATCGGTCAACGACGGATCGTCGAATCCGAATACGCGCTGCAGATGCACGCCCGCACCTTCCAGTGCGGGTTGTGCTCTGCTGGTGGATGCGACCGGTCTGAACGTCATGAGAGGCTCCTTTGTCCTTATGCATCCAAGATGGGCCTTGGAGGCGAAATCGTTATTGGCGAGGATGTGACATCTGCTGTGCGATAACGCGCAGATCTCAATGCCGAGCAAGCAGGTGCTGTCAGTCGGCCGCGACTACGTCAAGCAAACGCCGGACATGCGCCGGGCCGGCCGGCCGGATGCCCGTCGGATTCAACGCCTTGATCGAATAATAGCCTCGCGTGATGTGATCCATGTTCACCGTTTCCGCGACGCCCGGCAGCCGCAGCACGCGTTCCATATGCGCTGAAAGATGCGGGTAATCCGCGATTTGCCGACGGTTGGTCTTGAACAATCCGTGATAGGCCGCGTCGAACCGGATGAGCGTCACGAAGGCACGAATATCGGTTTCGGTCAACTCGTCGCCGAACAGATACGGGCGGTCGTCACCGAGGCGCGTCTCCAATTGGTCCAGCATCGCGAACACCCCATCGACGGCCTCGTCATAGGCCTTTTGGCTGGAGGCGAACCCGGCCTTGTAGACCCCGTTATTGAGGCTTTCGTAAATCTGCCTGTTCAGCACGTCGATCTCGTCGGCCAAAGCGGCGGGATAGAGACGCAGATCGGATGGGGCGATCGCTTCGAAGGCGGTATCAAACATGCGCACGATGTCGGCGCTTTCGTTGTTCACCATGACGCCGCGCTTCATGTCCCACAATACCGGCACGGTGGCGCGGCCCGAAACATGCGGATCGGCACGGGTATAGAGTTCATGCATGTAACTCGATCCGTAAAGCGGGTCCTCATCCGCGCCCGGATAGCCGCCGAACCGCCAGCCCTGATCGGTCAGCGTCGGGTTGACCACCGTGACGGGGATCAGATCCGCTAGCCCCTTGAGCCGCCGTGCGATCAGGGTTCGCGAGGCCCACGGGCAGATCAGCGCGACATAGAGCCGATACCGCCCGGCCTCGGCCTCGAAACCACCCTCGCCCGTGGGGCCGGGACGCCCATCGGGGGTGATCCAGTTCCGGAACTCCGAAACCTGGCGCACGAAACGCCCCTGTTCATCGGCCTTCTGGACAGGCTGCCAGTTCTCGACCCATTTTCCATTCACAAGCATGTCTTGTCTCCTTTATTACTATCAGGTTCGCAAAGCACCTTACTGCGCCAGCGCGAAGGCGGTGCCCCAGGGATCTGAAAAGCGATCGCCGCCAAGGCGCTGTGTGATCGCCTGACGCGCTGTCGGATCGACGCCGAGGGTGATTTCGCTCAGCCCCGCCTCGGACGCGTCCCGCGTCCCGGCCTGGCGGCTGTTCCAGATGTTGCCGGCCAACTGGTGGTGATAACCGCCGCTGCCGTAGAAACTAGCGCCCGGATAGGTCGCCGCGATGTCGAAGCCGAGGGCGTCGCGGTAGAAACGATCCGCCTCTTTCGTGTCGCCGACCTGCAAGTGAACGTGGCCGACGATGCCGCCTATTGGGAAGCCGGTCCATGTCCGGCCCTGCGCCGTACGCATCAGATCCTGAAGGTCCAGCGGGTCAGTCGCCATGCGGATATCGCCCGCGCGATCGCGCCACTGGCTTGGCGGACGGTCGACATAGACCTCGATGCCATTGCCTTCGGGATCGGCCAGATAGAGCGCTTCGCTGACGATGTGATCCGATGCGCCCTGCAGCCGCACGCCCGTTTCGGCCACATGGCCAAGCCAGCGGGCCAGATCGCCGCGCGAGGGCAGCAGGAAGGCGGTGTGAAACAGCCCTGCCTGCCTGGGGTCGCGTGGGCGCAACGCCGGGTCGCCATCAAGATGGAGCAGCGGTGTCTCTTCGGTGCCCAGTGTGACGCTGCTTCCGGCCTCTGCCAGCGGCACCAGCCCCAGAACGTCCCGGTAGAAGGATGAAACGGCATCGAGATCCCGCACCCTGAGCAGAACGGTATCGATGCGGATCGGCGCGGCATTCATGTCGAATTTTTCGGTTGGATTGCCCATCGTGATACTCCTTTGGGGAATGGGCGCGGGGCTGCTTGCCCCGCACCATGAAGACGGAACGGATCAGGTCCGGCTGCGCTTGAGCGCATAGGCGCCGTCGCCCAGCAGAGCTTGCACGACCAGTGTGATCGCCCAGAATGCGGGATATTCCCAGCCGCCACCTTCATTCGAAAAGAAGAAGCCGGCCGCGCCATGCGGCGCGTAGATCGAGCCGAGCAGGACCGGCACCAGAGCGAGCGACACCCAGCGGCTCCAGACGCCGAGGATCAGCGCCACGCCGCCGGCAAGCTCCGCCGCCATCACGAGATAGGCAAGCGCACCCGGAAAGCCGAGGCTTTCGAAGAAGGCGGCGGTTCCAGCCGGCGTGAAGATCGCCAGTTTCAGCCAGCCATGGGCGATGAACAGTATTCCCAGAGAGACGCGCAGGATTGTGGCTGCTAGATCGGCATTTGCCACACCGGGAATCACCGGTGATTGAGGCGGGTTATGATGGTTTGCGTTGGACATTGTCTTTTTCCTTTGTTCGGGAGGTTGGGTCAGGCGGAAAACTGCCAGCGCGGCGCGATCTCGGTGCCTTTTCCGAGTACATAGCCGAACTGGATATTCAGGAAGCCAAGCGGCTCGAGCTGACGGGCGGTGGACAGGGGGCCGGCATCGACCGGCTCGAACCCGGCCTCGGCGGCCAGCGTTTTGACGGTGTCGCGCACCGTCTCGTCGTCGGCGGCGACAAAGGTCTGCAACGGTTGACCGGCCAGCTTGAGATCCCCGGCATAGTGCTGGGCGAAGATCGTGTTGAAAGCCTTCACGACGGATGCCCCCGGAACGAGCGCGGCGATCGCCTCGGCGGCCGAACTGGTGGTGCCGAGTTGCAGGGCCGAGAAATCCTCGGTGACGGGGTTGGACACATCGATGACGATCTTGCCGGTGAAGTCTGCCTGATTGGCGATTTCGACAGCCGACCCATAGGGTGTCGCGAGGATGACGGTGTCGGCCTCATTCACGGCGTTTGCCACATCGTCGGCGCGACCATAGGTCCTGACCTCATGTTTTGTTTTGCTCAGGACATTTGCCAGACCGGATCCGACATTGCCGTTCCCGATGATTGCGATTTTCATAACTTGCTCCTTTCAGTGCGCGCTTTCACGCGCTGTTTGATCTGTCAGGAAGATGCACCTTGCCATCAATCAATGAAATGACGACTATAGAGAATGACTATCTGCAAAATGTACTAAGTGATTTGCCTTGGACATCGTCGACGAACTCCGGGCTTTCGTGGCCACCGCGCAGACTGGCTCGTTCACTGCGGCTGCCCGTCAACTCGGCGTGTCGAACCGACTGACCTCCAAATATGTGGCCGAGCTCGAGCATCGCCTTGGCGTGCGACTGCTTCAGCGGACGACAAGAAAGGTGGGGCTGACGCCGGCGGGTGAGGAGCTGATTGCGCGGGCGCCCGCGCTCCTTGATGATCTCGATGACCTGCTCGGCAGCGTTGCCGAAGGATCGCGCGGCCTGACCGGCGTCATTCGCATTTCAGCTCCTGTGACGTTCGGCGAAGTTTACGTTACGGGGATGCTGGCACGGTTTGCCCGGCAGAACCCGGCTCTTACGCTCGATTTGCGACTCGATGACCGCTATGCCGATCTGGCCAGCGACGGCATCGACCTAGCTTTTCGCATTGGCCGGTCCGAGATGCTGTCGCTCAAGACGCTCAGGCTTGGCACCTTCAGCAGCCTCCTGGTGGCGAGCCCGGACTATATCCGAGCACACGGGAAACCCGACTCGCCCGAAGAACTCACCAACCATACCTGTGTTGTGGACACCAACCGGCGGGTTCCGCACAAATGGGTCTTCGAAAGAAATGGGACCGAGACAGTTGTTCAGATCCGGGGGCGTTTTCAGGTCAACTCGGCGCGCGCTGCCATGGATCTGGCCGTCGGCGGCTTGGGGATCGCCAACATTCCGCGGTTCGCCTTGCGCGACACCATCGAGACCGGCGCTCTGGTCCCCTTGCTGGAGGAATTCGGAGGCGACAGCGGTCCTGTCAGCGCGGTCTATCTAGAGGGTCGGGCCCTGCCACGCAAGATCCGCACACTGATTGACTTCGCCGCCGAGGATATCCGGTCTACCACGACCCTCTAGAGCATCGAGCCTTTAACTTGATCCATTTCCTTCTTCGCAGAAGTAATTCCAGCATTCAGGCGGTGTGAACAGATCGCAGACTCCGCGAATGCGTCGAAAATCTGGTCGAATGTTCTGGCCCCTGTCCGTCGCAAGTGCGCCTTGAGTTTCGAGAGCGCCATTTCGATTGGGTTCAAGTAGGGTGAGTACGGCGGCAGATTGTCAATCTGCATCAAAACTGGGTTAGAGCCGATCATCAACGCCGACGGCTCAGTTTGTGAAGGCATCGATAAGGTTGATGACGGACAGGATCTTTCTGGTGTCACGATCAACCCGATAGGCCCGGTTGCCCTCTCGATAATAGCGCCAATCGTCACGCGGTTCTAGATTTAGCCTACGGGGATCGCGGATAACCACGTAGTCACCGATGCGAAGGACATCCCCGATTCTAGAGCCGTAGTGATCATAGGACTTGCGTGCCTGCCCCGGCGGCACACAGGGCGGGTTCTTTTTTGCAAGTCCCGGCGGGCAATGTCCTGCAAATCCGTTGGGGTGATCGCCGCGCGCCTTGCCCTTGCCGTGCCCAGGGTCTGCCGATGCAGGCACGGCGGCCATCGATACGGCTGCAATCGCCATTACGGCCAGTGTTCGAGAAAATCTCATAGCTCGCTCCGCTTCAAGTGTTGCCGGATAGATAGTGCTGAGCGCGACAGAAGTCAGGCATAACGAACATCACCAGGCCATAATGCGGCAGAAACGGCGGTCTTCCGCCGGCCTCGTTGCCGCCTGCGAACAACGAAAGGCTGGGTCGATAAGCCTGGACGGCCCGGCCTTGAGCTAAGTCAGTTTAGCATTCGGCATGATGCGGGCTGGCTGAACCGTGGTGCTCGCGGCCTTAATCGCTTATCTCGGTGCGGTGCTGGAGCCGAAACCCAATAGCGTGTCCGGTGCAATCATCACGCTTCTTGCGTTGTTCCTGCCTGGCTTTGCGCGAGAACAGGACCGCGCTTGATCTGCCGACAATGACCTGCCCCCCGAATTTTCCCTCATTCTGATGTAGAGTTTGCTCAACCTTTCGAAGGAGCAAACGAATGCGAAAGAGCCGTTTTACCGAGGCGCAGATCATCGGGATGATCAAGGAACAAGAAGCCGGAATGCCGACGGCGGAGGTGTGCCGCAAGCATGGCCTCAGTCAGGGCACATTTTACAAATACAAATCGAAGTATGGGGGCATGGAAGTTTCTGACGTTGCCAAGATGAGGTCGTTGGAGGACGAGAACGCAAAGCTCAAGCGGCTGCTGGCCGATACGATGCTGGACAACGTCGTGCTGAGGGACTTGCTGGGAAAGAGCTGACGGCGCCGAATGAGCGGCGAGAGGCAGCGCTCCGGGCGATGCGGGATCACGATATCTCGCAGCGCCGGGCCTGCCGACTTGTCGGTGTCGACCCCAAGACGGTCAGGCGCGAACGCCCGCCTGACAATCCGGAGATCAGAACAGAGATGAAGGCCGTCGCTGCCAAGCGGCGCCGGTTTGGCTATCGCCGGATTGGGGTGATGCTGGAGCGCAAG
>Ga0316209_1002049_pt1 | contig 17628 bp, 14 predicted proteins | sample 6monopyrite_MG_FD_204945 | JGI IMG/M metagenome (GOLD analysis project Ga0316209, IMG submission 204945) | Microbial mat bacterial communities from mineral coupon in-situ incubated in ocean water Damariscotta River, Maine, United States -... | ecosystem: Environmental > Aquatic > Marine >...
GGAGTGAGATGAAAATGAATATTGAGACAAATCAAATTTCAAATAATACGAGCACGATCTGGAAGCGTGGCCTCTATATGCTGCTGTTTGCCTTTTTAATTGGTGTTGCAAAGTTTATAACGTTTTCAGTGGTGGTGTTGCAGTTCTTTTTGATACTCGTCAATGGCACGCCGAATGATCAGCTACTGACTTTTGGGAAATCTCTGAGCATTTACACTTATCAGATCATGCTCTTTCTTACCTTTAACAGTGAAACGCAGCCTTATCCCATTAGTGGGTGGCCGTCAGACAATACAGCCTTAAATGAATAAGGCGCTCGTCCTTGAGCAGTTGATTGCTGCGTTACGGCATGATTTAAGCGCACTCCAGACAGCAGTAAAAGTGCCCCACGAAAGCGCCACCCACGGCGAGAGTGTCGCAGAAAATAAGTACGATACGCGGGGGCTGGAAGCGGCCTACCTGGCGCATGGGCAGGCGATGCGTGCGACCGAGATTGAAGCGGCGTTGCTGAGCTTTGAAGCGATCAACCCCAACAGCCTGGCCACCTGTAATAACGAAGTCGCGCTCCATTCCTTTATGCAGCTCGAAGACCAGCCAGGCACCACGCGTTGGCTCTGGCTGGGTAGCGACGCCGGTGGCCTTAAATTTTCATTCGATAAGCGTGACGCAATGGTCGTCACCCCGAGTTCGCCGCTCGGCGCAGCGTTGATGGGACGTGAGCAGGGCGATGTGATTGAACTGCGCGTGGCTGACAATTTGATGGAGTATGAGATCATCGCGCTTTATTAGCTTTAATTCATAACTCGCCACTATTTGCGATTAGTGATTGTTTTTATAAATAACTCGTAAAACTAGACGACTTGCCGATAATTGTAATAGCTGTTATAACTCGTCGAAACTAGCGAAATATTGGCTCATTACGCTATGAGTCGTCAAAGTAGGCGAATATGAAGATATCTAAGCTCCTGACAGATGAAGCCATCCTGGCCGAGATCGGCAGCCGTATTGCGCGCCGTCGGCTTGAGTTGCAGCTCACCCAGTCGGATCTCGCTGAGCAGGCGGGCATCGGCAAACGCACGCTGGAGCGTATTGAGGCGGGTAGCTCGGCGCAGCTCTCCAACCTCATCCGCATCTTGCGGGCGCTGGATCTGGTGGTGGGGCTGGAGGCGGTGATTCCCGATGTACAGCCGCGGCCGATGGATCTACTCAAGCGCAAAGGTAAGGTGCGGCAGCGCGCTTCAAAACCGCGCGATGCGGAATCGACTCATCAAGTGAAAGAGCCGCAGCCGTGGTCGTGGGATGATGACACATGAGCACCCTTGCCGAGGTACGGCTATGGGGACGCACCATCGGTGCGGTCTCGCTGGATGATGATAACGAGGTGGCGGCGTTTGAGTTTGATGTCGACTTTGCAGGCAGTGGCATTGAGATCTCACCGCTGATGATGCCGTTATCCAATCGTGTTTATACCTTCCCCGACCTTGCACGGCCGACCTTTTACGGCCTGCCCGGTCTGCTGGCAGATTCCCTGCCGGACAAATTTGGTAATACATTGATCGATGCCTGGCTGGCGACGCAGGGTCGCGCGCCGGGTTCGTTTAACGCCGTGGAGCGGCTCTGTTATACCGGTGCGCGAGGCATGGGGGCGCTGGAGTTTTCACCATCAGTGGGCCCTAAGGCGCGGCAGGCCAGTCACATCGAAATCGACCAGTTGGTTGCACTCGCGTCGGATGTGCTGTCGCACCGCGGCGACCTGAATGTCTCTTTTAACGATACGGGTAAAGAGCAGGCGCTCACCGATATTCTGCGCGTCGGCACTTCGGCGGGTGGCGCGAGGGCGAAGGCGGTGATTAACTGGAACCGAACTACCAACGAAGTGCGCTCCGGGCAGTTGCCAGCAGAGGCAGGTTTCGAGGCGTGGTTGCTTAAGTTTGATGGCGTCTCTGGTAATCGTGATAAGGAGCTTGAAGATCCCAAAGGTTACGGCGCGATTGAGTACGCCTACTACCAGATGGCAAAGGCCTGTGGCATTAATATCAGTGAGTGCCGTCTGTTTAAAGAAAACGGCAGACGCCATTTTATGACGCGACGCTTCGATCGGCTGCCGAATGGCGAGAAGCTGCATATGCAGTCGCTTTGTGCGATGGCTCATTTCGATTTTAATCTTGCCGGTGCTTATAGTTACGAGCAGGCGCTATTAGTGATACGCCAGTTGCAACTGCCAATGAGTACCATCGAAGAACAGTTTCGACGCATGGTGTTTAATATCGTCGCCCGCAATCAGGACGACCACGTTAAGAACATCGCCTTTCTAATGGACAAGGCAGGGCAGTGGTCGCTCTCGCCCGCCTTTGATATCACCTATAGTTTTAACGCCGCAGGGCGCTGGACATCGAGTCATCAAATGTCGATGAACGGCAAGCGCGAAAATTTCACCATGGATGATTTTAAGGCCTGTGCTAAGGCGGCATCGATGAAACGTGGTCGTGCTGAAGCGATTGTGAAAGAAGTGCAGCAGGTGGTGGCACAGTGGCGCGGTTATGCCCGTGATGCCGGGGTATCTGATGCGTGGGCGGAGCAGATTCAGCGGGTGTTGCGGTTGGGTCGGTTTTGATTAGGTGGGAATAGCTTTGGTTTTGTAGCGATTCACCTATATATAAATAGCTTTATTCTTACTGTAGTTGGAGTAATTTTGAGTGGGTGTTAGGTAGCCTCTGATTATGTGTCATTACGAGGAATGCGCCCGAAGGAAGTGCCCTTGGGGTAAAGCGACGAAGTAAGCTCTTGGTATCGTGGTACTCGTGGAGTTGAGATTGCCGCCCTAAAGGATTTGGACTTCCAGTCCTTCACGCTTTGCTCGCAATGACAAGTAAGGCGGTTAATGAGAAGCCTTCTCGTCTTGACTGTTTGTTATTGTAAATAACAAGGAAGTAACTGATGTGGAACCTGCTTGGTAACAAATCGCTGCTTTCCGATGATGATCAACAGATCGTTCGGCGCAATGTATTTCGTTTATTGCGCCCTACACTCAGCTGACAATTCGTAGTATGGATTGAGCTTCCTGAGCGTCCATAGGAAGTGCTCTTGGGGTGGAATTCGGGCTGCTAGGCCAATACACATCATGCTAAACGTAAGGCGAAATTAACGGGCATGAAGTTGTGATTAAGAAAAGATACAAGTCTGTAATATTGAAACAAATCAAATTTCAAATAATACGGGCACTATCTGGAAGCGTGGCCTCTATATGCTGCTGTTTGCCTTTTTAATTGGTTTTGCAGTTCTTTTTGATACTCGTCAATGGCACGTCGAATGATCAGCTACTGGCTTTTGGGAAATCCCTGAGCATTTATACTTATCAGATCATGCTCTTTCTTACCTTCAACAGTGAAACGCAGCCGTATCCCTTTAGTGAGTGGCCATCAAAAAACGCTTCGCTAGATGAATAAAGCGCTCATCCTGAAGCAGATATTGATTGCACTGCAACATGACCTGAACGGATTACAAACTGCGATGAAGGTGGCGCATGAGAGTGCGACTCATAGTGAAAGTGTTGCAGAAAATAAATATGATACGCGTGGACTGGAGGCGTCATACCTCGCGCACGGACAGGCAAAGCGCGCGGCAGAGATTGAGGCATCTTTGCGTGCGTTTGAAGCAATTACCCCAGCGTCTTTGAGCCTAGTGTCCTCGATGGTTGCGATTTCATCACTGGTCAAATTAGAAGACCAGGATGGCGTGGTGCGTTGGGTGTGGCTTGGCAGAGATGCCGGTGGGGTGAAGTTTGAGTTTGAAGGTAATGAAATCATCATTATCACACTGCAGTCACCACTGGGTGCGGCATTGATGGGACGTGCTCAAGTGGATGCCTTTGATCTAAACCCTAAAGGTACTTCGTCTGGTCGTCTGCAAAATGATCGCGTAATGGAATATGAAATTATAGCGCTTTATTAATGAATCAATAAACGGCGGTGCATACCGATGCTGGCACCGCCGTTGTTCTGTTAATGACAGTTTCTATGAAGCTCGGCTTCGTTTAAACCGGCTACGCAGGAACACGGCAGCACAGACCATGTTGACTAGCGCGGTGTTCACTTCTGGCCAGTCACGGGTTTTGAGGCCGCAGTCTGGATTGATCCAGAGTCGTTCAACCGGGATGTGTAGTAGTGCTTTATTCATCAGTGATGTAATGCTTTCGACTGCCGGTACGTTTGGCGAATGGATGTCATACACGCCGGGGCCAATCTCATTGGGGTATGAGAAGTCTTCAAAGACTTCAAGCAATTCCATATCAGAACGAGAGGTTTCAATGGTGATCACATCGGCATCCATTGCGGCGATCGCGGGCATGATGTCATTGAATTCTGAATAACACATATGGGTGTGAATTTGTGTTTCATCTTTAACACCTGCGGCAGTGATTCTGAAGGCATTTACCGCCCACTCAAGATAATGTTTCCAGTCGTTGGTGCGCAGTGGTAGGCCTTCTCTGAGGGCCGCTTCATCGATCTGAATAATTGCGATGCCAGCGGTTTCGAGGTCACACACTTCATCGCGTAGTGCCAGTGCAATTTGTTGACATGTGACGGATCTTGGTTGGTCATCCCGAACAAATGACCAGTTGAGAATGGTGACGGGGCCGGTCAGCATACCTTTCATCGGCTTTTCTGTTTTTGACTGTGCATAGCGACTCCACGCAACTGTCATCGGTTTTTCGCGACTAACGTCGCCATAAATAATCGGTGGTTTCACACAGCGTGATCCGTATGACTGTACCCAGCCGAATTGGCTAAAGGCAAATCCTTCTAATTGTTCACCAAAGTATTCCACCATGTCGTTGCGTTCCGGCTCGCCATGTACCAATACGTCGATGCCTATCTTTTCCTGTTTATCGATGACGTCATCGATCTCTTTGCGCATTAATGATTGGTACTCGGTTTCGGAGAGTTGTCCGGATTTATACTGCTGTCTTGCCTGGCGAATCTCTTTTGTTTGAGGGAATGAGCCGATGGTCGTGGTGGGCAATAGCGGGAGTTTAAGCCGTGTCTGTTGTTTCGCAGATCGGATTTCAAACAAACTCTCTCTTTCTGCCATTGAAGGTGTGATCTCACTGCAACGCTGTTTGACAGCAGGTTTATGAATGCGGGTTGAAGTATGACGTGAGCCAATTGCCAGTCGTGAATCAAGCAGCGCTTGTTGGCAGGTTTGATCTTCGCCATTCAGTGATTGCTGTAATAGTTTCAGTTCATCAAGCTTTTGTACGGCAAAGGCAAGCCAGTTGCGAACATCACTATTGAGCTGCTGTTCCTGGTTAAGGTCGACCGGTACATGCAGTAGCGAGCAAGAGGGAGCAAGCCATAACCGATCCCCGAGTCGTTGTTGCAAGGGGCGTAACCGTTCAAGCAGTGCATCGAGGTCGCTACGCCAGATATTACGACCTTCGATGATCCCCAGTGATAGTGATTTATAGACGGGCAACCAGAATAGTACGGTATCAATTTCATCAGCACCGCGCACCGCATCGATGTGTAGTGCGTCAACCGGTAGTGCGCAAGCGAGCTTGAGGTTCTCTTTCAATGAGCCAAAATAGACTGCCATCATAGTCTTAAGTCCTTTGACTGGCAGGCGGGTATAGACTGATTCAAAGGCCTGTTGCCATTCTAATGGCAGGTCTAGTGCTAGGATAGGTTCATCGATCTGCACCCACTCAACCCCCTGAGATTTTAGGCGGTTTAATATCTCGCCGTAAGCAGGTAGCAGGTTTTCTATTAGATCGAGTTTATTAAATTCACTGCCTTTGGTTTTACCGAGCCATAGGTAGCTAAGTGGCCCAAGTAACACGGGTTTAGTTTTGTGGCCAAGTTCAATGGCCTCTGCAACTTCGTTAAATAGTTTGTCGCTGCTTAATGAAAAACCTTGTTGTGCTGTAAATTCAGGTACTAGATAGTGATAGTTGGTATCAAACCATTTGGTCATTTCACAGGCGGCAGCGGGTGCCCCAGTGGGTGCGCGGCCTCGTGCCATGCGGAAGTAGGTGTCCAGTGTGACTTGTTGGTCTGTATGTTTAAACCGTTCTGGTACTACGCCAAGTAATGCAGAGAGATCTAGCACCTGGTCGTACCATGAGAAGTCACCGACGGGTAGCCACTCAATGCCCGCATCGGCTTGTTGTTGCCAGTGACGTTTGCGAAGTGCTCGCCCGATGCTGAGTAATTCAGTCTGCGCAATATCGCCTTTCCAGTAAGCCTCTTGTGCTTTTTTGAGTTCTCGTTGTGCGCCAATTCGTGGAAAGCCGAGATTGTGTAGGGTGGTCATGGTCAACTCCTGTTGGTTAATTTTTATCTTGAATGGAGTTTGAATTGGATCAATAGATGAGTAAACTTCATGTTTTTCATAACTAACATGAGAGTTATTTGTATGTTGCTTGAGTTACGTCACCTTCGAAGTTTGCGGGCCATTGATCAGGCGGGTAGTTTGGCGCGTGCTGCTGAACAGTTACACCTGACTCAGTCGGCACTGTCACATCAGATTAAGTCGTTGGAAAATTATTATCAGACGCCGCTTTATCTGCGTAGTACAAAACCGCTTACGCTGACGCCGGTTGGCTTAAAATTATTGGCATTAGCGCAACAGGTATTGCCAGAGGTGGACGCGACTGATCGCCAGTTGCGGAGTTATGCGCAGGGGCAGAGTGGTCGGCTCTATATAGCGATCGAGTGCCATGCTTGTTTTGAGTGGCTTATTCCGGTGTTAGATCAATATCGCCAGGATTGGCCAGAGGTTGAAATTGATATTCGGCTGGGACTTAACTTTGAGCCTATTGCAGCATTGCAAAAAGGAGAGGTGGATCTGGTGATTAGTTCTGATCCGCAGGCGCATCAGGATCTTAGTTTTGAACCCTTGTTTGAGTACGAAGGCTTGCTTGCGTTGGCGCATGACCATCCCTTGACCGCGAAGGAATATATCGTACCGGCCGATCTTGCTGATCAAACTCTGGTGACATATCCGGTTGAGCGTAAGCGCCTCGATGTGTTTACACATTTCCTGCAGCCGGCGGGGGTTGAGCCTGCCAACGTGCGGCAGGGTGAGTTAACCGCGATTATTCTACTATTGGTGACCACCTTAAAAGGGGTGGCTGTATTGCCGGACTGGGTGTTGCGTGAGTCGATGAGTCACAACCGTTTAACGACGCGGCCACTTGGTAAAAACGGCATGCATGGGACGCTACATGCGGCAGTGAGGCGGAATGAATGCGACGCCGCGTTTATACAGGGCTTTATCGCACTGGGTAAAAGTGCGATGGGTGATTGATAATTAATATCTGATAACTAGGGGTTGAGTTTTAGATTGTTATCCTCTATCTTGTAATTCGATTCCGGCGAGATCACTAGATATTGTGATTCTTAATAACAGGGAACCCGGTGTGAATCCGGGACTGTCGCGCAGCGGTATTGGGGAACGAACGCTACATGAGCACAGCTCAGGCACTGTCTGAAAGGATGGGAAGCCGTAGCCTAGACCGACTAGATATTTCATTCTGGTCACGCCCCTAAGTCCGAATACCTTCCGGAATGGTAAATCTTGCCACGTTTATGTGTGCAGGTTTTTTAACCGGGCCTCGCGTTAAGGTCACAGGTTGCGTGCAACTGTTGCCGACTTTCGGCCCCACCTTGCCTGCTCTCCTGTTGTCTCTGCGTCTGGTCTGATCATTCAAATTTGATGAGGACTATTATGCAGACTAACGCGCCATTAGCTGTTACCCCCGAGAGCAACGAATATTCCCAGCAGCAGGTGATTCGCCGTAATGGCAAGTTGACCCGCTTTGATCCCTCCAAGATTAAGGTCGCGGTGACCAGGGCATTTTTGGCTGTCGAAGGCAGCCATGCAAGTGACTCTCATCGTATTCGTGATATTGCTGAACAACTGACTTCGCAGGTGATCGACGCACTGTTTCGTCGGCTAAGTGGTGGTGGCATGATCCATATTGAAGATATTCAGGATCAGGTTGAACTGGCGTTGATGCGCAATGGCCATCATAAAATTGCACGTGCCTATGTCCTCTACCGTGAAGCGCATAATCAACAGCGACAGGCTGAAACTAAGAGTGACGCTGCCAAGGCGAACGAAGGGCCGCGTATTCATATTGCGATGAACGATGGTTCGCGGCTGTTGTTACAGGAGTCTGTATTACAGGTCATTGTGAATGAGGCCTGTGCAGAATTGGATGGTGTCGACCCTGCGCTTATTTTGAAGGACGCTCTGCGCAATATTTATGATGGAATTGCAGAAAAGGATGTTGCCACCGTGCTGGTGATGAGTGCACGAACCCTGATTGATCAAGAACCCAACTATGCGCAAGTGTCGGCGCGGCTGCTGCTTGATAGCCTACGCCAGGAAGTGCTGGGCTTTTTGAATGAAGGCCCGCAATCCCATATTGATCAACAGGGGATGACACTGCGCTATGCCGATTATTTTTCGGATTACATACGCAAGGCGGCTGAGCTTGAGTTGCTTGATTCAGAATTAACGCGTTTTGATCTGGCGCGACTGGGTCAGGCAATACAGCCAGAGCGTGATCTAAAGTTTACCTATCTGGGTTTGCAAACCCTTTATGACCGTTACTTTATTCATAGTGATCACCAGCGTATCGAACTGCCGCAGGCCTTTTTTATGCGCGTGGCGATGGGGCTGGCGATCAATGAGATCGACCGTGAAGCGCGTGCGATTGAATTTTACCAATTATTATCGTCATTCGATTTTATGAGTTCAACGCCGACGCTGTTTAACTCCGGTACGTTACGCCCGCAGCTTTCATCCTGTTATTTAAGTACCGTACCGGATGAGCTGGAAGGGATCTATAACGCGATCAAAGACAATGCCTTGTTATCAAAGTTTGCCGGTGGGCTGGGAAATGACTGGACGCCGGTACGTGGCCTTGGTGCAAAGATTAAAGGGACGAATGGTGAATCACAGGGTGTTGTCCCTTTTCTGAAGGTGGCGAATGATACTGCGGTGGCGGTTAATCAGGGCGGTAAACGTAAGGGTGCGGTGTGTGCTTATCTTGAGACGTGGCACATCGATATCGAAGAGTTTTTAGAACTGCGAAAAAACACCGGTGATGAACGTCGTCGTACTCATGATATGAATAGCGCTAACTGGGTGCCGGATCTATTCATGGAGCGTGTCGCCGATGAAAAAGAGTGGACGCTTTTTTCACCTGACGAAACACCCGAACTGCATGAGCTAGTCGGTCAGGCCTTCCGCGAAAAGTATGAGGCGTATGAGGCGGCTGCTGATCGCGGTGAAATTAAAACCTTTAAACGACTTTCAGCGGTGACCTTATGGCGCAAGATGCTCGGCCAGCTGTTTGAGACCGGGCATCCCTGGATTACCTTTAAAGACCCCTGCAATATCCGTTACACCAATCAACATGCTGGGGTCGTACATAGCTCTAACCTTTGTACAGAGATCACCTTGCATACTTCTGAAAAAGAGATTGCGGTCTGTAACCTGGGTTCGATCAATCTGGCGGCGCATGTCTCAGAGAATGGCATCGATACCGAGCGGCTGGAGCGCACCATCAACACCGCGATGCGAATGTTAGATAACGTGATTGAATATAATTATTACGCCGTGCCGCAGGCGCGCAATTCAAACCTGCGCCATCGTCCGGTGGGGCTTGGGCTGATGGGCTTTCAGGAGGCGCTGTATACCTTAAACCTGCCTTATTCATCGGCTGAGGCGGTTGAATTTGCGGATAATTCGATGGAGTTGATTTCGTACCAAGCGATTACCGCATCCACTAATCTGGCAGAAGAGCGTGGCCGTTATGCCAGCTTTGAGGGCTCGTTATGGAGTCAGGGCATATTGCCTTATGACTCGCTAAACAAGCTTAAACAGGAACGCGGTCGCTTTATCGATGTTGATGAAACAATGGCGCTCGATTGGGACAGTTTACGCCAGCGAGTTAAACAGGTGGGCATGCGTAATTCAAACTGTATGGCGATTGCACCGACCGCGACCATCTCGAATATCTGCGGCGTATCACAGTCGATTGAACCGACCTATCAAAACCTGTTTGTGAAATCGAATCTCTCAGGTGAATTTACTGTGGTGAATACACATCTGGTGAATGACCTGAAAGCATTGGATCTGTGGGACGAGGTGATGGTCAATGACCTGAAGTATTTCGATGGCTCAGTGCAGCCGATTGAGCGTATTCCTGAACAGTTGAAACAGAAATATGCCACCGCTTTTGAGATTGATTCGCGTTGGTTGATTGAAGCGGCCAGTCGTCGTCAGAAATGGCTGGATCAGGCGCAATCATTAAACCTCTATCTGGTTGAACCAGATGGCAAGGCGCTGGATAGTCTTTATAAGCTTGCTTGGGTGCGCGGCCTTAAGACCACCTATTATTTGCGTACCTTAGGTGCGACCCATGTTGAGAAGAGTGCGACACACGTGGTGAAAGATACTGCGCCGAAGCTCTGCTCAATCGATGATCCAGAATGTGAAGCGTGCCAATAGAAGGAGTTGAAGATGTTGAACTGGGATGATCCATTAAGATCGGCGGCAGTGGCGAAGATATCGGATGAGGCGGTTGTTGCGCCTGAAGTGCAGCGTGTTATTGATGAGTCTGACCACAATGAACTGCGTAATATGCCACCGGTACGGGCAGAGGATAAACGCGTGGTGAACGGGCAGGCTGATATCAATCAACTTGCACCATTCAAATATCCATGGGCATGGAAGTATTTTTTGAATGCCAACAAAAATCACTGGACGCCGCTTGATATCAATATGACACAGGATGTGCAGGACTATCACAATAAACTAAGCGAAAATGAACGCCATGTTTATGAAAACGTATTGGCCTATTTAACCACTTCCGACATTATGGCGATGCGTAATGTAGGTCTCGCAGTGATGGAGAAGATGAGTGCGCCGGAGTTGCAGATCTATCAGGCAAGGCAAGTCTATGAAGAGGCGCTGCACACCTGGACGTATCAACACTGCATTGAAACCATTGGCATTGAGCAGGGTGAAATCTATAACCGCTATCGCGTTGTGCCGGAAATTTATGCCAAAATTAATATTGCTAATCGCAGACTCAATTCAGTACTGCGTGCGGATATCGATCTTACTAATCGTGATGACCTGCACGATTTTTTGATGTCGTATATTTTCTTTGCGGCCGTGTTTGAAGGGTGCTGGTTTTTTAATGGCTTTAGTCCGATCTTTGCGTTGCAGCGTCGCGGCCTGATGAAGGGGACAGCGGAACAGTTACAGTACATCATGCGTGACGAAGTGATGCATTGTGGTTTTGGAATCCGCACGGTGAAACAGCTGATGTTTGAAGAAAATATCAAACCAGACCCGGCTGCGTTGCGTCACATGTGGGATGAGGCGGAGGCCGCTGAAGCGGCCTATGCCAGTTACATTTTGTGTGAACCGATGTTGGGGTATAACGCAGAGCAGCATCTGGAGCAGTTTCGTTATATTGCTAATCGTCGTGCGCGCCAGCTCGATTTTGAGGAGCCGTTTCCAGGGGCGGAATGCGCCTTGCCGTGGTTGGATGAGCAGTCGAATATCCGCAAAGAGAAAAACTTCTTTGAGACCCGTGTGACTGAATATCAGACTGGGGGTGGGCTGAACTGGTAATGGTGTGCTGGGGTCAGCGTAACATCTTGATATCTGATTGCTTTACCATAGAGGGCGTATGAGCGTGGCATAACTCCTTTAGACGTAATTTAGCCTGATCCCTGTTCTGAATCGCGTATAATCACTCACTTCTGTTTTCTTTGGGCTGTTGAATAAGGTCCGCTATTGAGTGTATTGCGATGAGTTTTGCTGAGCTGGGTCTATCTGATTGTCTGTTACGTGCGGTTGAGGCTGAGGGCTATGACACCCCGACGCCGGTTCAGGAGAAGGCGATTCCGGCGGTGCTGTCTCACCGCGATGTGATGGCGGCGGCACAGACCGGTACCGGCAAGACCGCGGCCTTCACGCTGCCGCTGTTGCAGAACCTGGCGAAGGGCGAGCCTGCGAAGTCAAATGCTGTACGCGCACTGATATTAACGCCAACACGTGAACTGGCCGCGCAGGTAGCGGAGAGCGTTGCGACCTATGGCGAGCATCTCTCGCTGCGTTCAGCGGTGGTTTATGGCGGCGTGAAGATCAACCCGCAGATGAAAAGGCTGCGTGGCGGGGTGGATGTCTTAGTTGCGACACCGGGGCGTTTAATCGATCTCTATAATCAACGTGCGATACGTCTATCGGAAGTCGAAATACTGGTGCTGGATGAGGCCGATCGGATGCTCGATCTGGGTTTCAGCGAAGAGATCACCCGGATTTTGTCGTTGCTGCCCAAGCGCCGTCAGAATCTATTGTTCTCTGCGACTTTTTCGCATGACATTCGCCGTCTGTCAGGTGGTCTTTTACATAACCCGGTTCAGATTGAAGTGAGTCCGCGTAACGCCGCAGCAACGAGTATTAAGCAGTCGGTCTTCGAGGTTGATAAGGCCAAAAAGTCCGCGTTACTCAGTCATCTGATTCGTCGTGGCGGTTGGGATCAGGCTCTGGTCTTTACCCTGACTAAGCGTGGCGCGGATCTTCTTACTTCGCAACTGGAAGAGGATGGGATTACCGCCATCGCGATTCATGGCGATAAAAGTCAGGGCGCACGTACACGCGCATTGGCTAAATTTAAGAATGGCGATGTTCGAATCTTGGTCGCGACCGATGTTGCTGCGCGCGGGCTTGATATCGAACAACTACCGTATGTGGTTAACTTTGACCTGCCCAAAGTGGCTACTGATTATGTACATCGCATTGGTCGTACGGGGCGCGCTGGTCTGCAAGGTGAAGCACTTTCGCTGGTGACGGCTGATGATGCAAAACAGCTGGCGGCAATTGAGACGGTGATTCAACAACGGATTACCCGCGAGCAGGAGGTGGGGTTTGTACCGAAGCAGATAGTACCGATTACAGGACCCCGTGCCGGTGGCCCCAAAAAACCCAAGAAGCCCAAGAAGCCTAAAAAAGCGAGGGATTTCTCAGGCGCTCAAGCGGGCCCTGGCGCTGGGCGTGGAAAAGCGGGGAAGATCAATGCTGGGGGTGGCCGTGGTGGTAAACCGCAGCAGAAATCACCTCAGGGGCGAGGCGGCAGTGGTGCAGGTAAATCACGAAAACCGGCGGGCCGGGGGCGATAGTTTTAAAAGGTTAGTGTGATGATGCAAATGCTATTGATTTTTATTGGTTCCTGTCTCGCGCTTGGCATCGTTTTTATGCTGTTTCTGATGGGCAGTTTTTATTTTAATAGTCCGATCGGTCAACCAGTTGACCCTAAAAAACCCTCTAATTTTTTCTGGGGAAAGTTTGGCAGTAAGAAGATCTATTATGCAACGGGTGATGGCAATTTCTCGGGTGGGAAAGAACTTGTCGGTGCAGACCCTGAGAGTTTTGAAGTGATTGAAAATAGCTACGGTAAAGATAAAAACCATGTCTACTTCGAGAACAGTTTGCTTGATGTCGATGTGGAGACGTTTTATCTCGATAACGATGTGCCGAAAGATGCCCGTTACGCTTATTATCTGAAGGATGATCAAGTGAAGGGCTGGCTAGCGTTGGTGATCGAGGAAGCTGATCCCGGTACATATCATGAGCTGGACGAGCTGCCTCGCTGGGGTAAAGATAAGGCCCATTATTTTTTTGAAAACAGGAAGCTGGATGTTGATTACGGGAGTTTTACTTACCTTAGTCACGCCTGGGCGAAAGATAGAAACAATCTTTATCAGCTAAGCGAAGATGGATTTAATATTATAGCGGCCGATGTGAATGCGTTGAATCTGGTGAGTGATACTGTGATTCGAGATAGTGAACAGGTTATCTTCAATGGCTATATGCATGGCGATGATGACCCCGAAGGCCGGCACCTGAACAAGTTTGAATTTCATGCTGATTCACCATTAGAGGTGATGTCTGAAGCTCATATTCGTCACCATGGAAAAATTTACTATTACGGGGTGTTGACCGAGATCGATGCCGCAAGCTTTAAGCCTTTCATCAATAACGATAAGACGCTTATTCTGGGTTACTCGAAAGACAAAGATAATGTCTATCTCTATAACAAAAAGTTAGCGCATATCGATGCGAGATCGTTCCGCTATGACAACGATAACTTTGTTGATAATGACAACCACTACGACCGTAATGGTGATGTCATCACACCGTTAAATGAATAGCCGCTGGCTACACCTGTTGTTGACGTGAGCGCTGTGTTCTTCTGGTTCTCAGTATCAGGGGTAATGCAAAGGTGTTCAGTCGCCACCTCCGCTACTAACTGTTTCTACATCTGTTCAGAATGGCCTGGCCTATTTGGCTTCTGTGGCCTAATGGGCGGAAAGCTGTGTTGATATCGATCATAAACAGGTAAATTAAATCTATTAAAATAGTGTTGTTAATAATGATCATTAATACCACTTTTAAGCTGTCGCTACGGTTTCACTTATTCGCGGTAATGTAGTGGTTGGCAGCAGTTTAGAGGCCGTTTGGCCACTGGTCATTAGTGTGATGCTTGCTTTTGAGCGTTGTTAGAAAATGGTCGGTGCGAATTGCTGTTTTAATTCAATCGCAGATGTAATTTCAGTGCCGCTTTGGTTAAGATATAAGGCACGATAAATCACCGAATATTGATGATGAAAAAATCTCCGTTTTTACTGCTGGTCACGTTGTTGTTTTCCCTGCTGTCACCGCCTGCAATGGCGAATGAGGATGCCGATTTTGCTCGCTGGTTGGCCGACTTTAAACAGGAGGCGCGTGAGCAGGGAATTTCTGATGCCATCCTTGAATCTGCTTTTGAGGGAGTAAAACCGAGTCCGCGTGTGGTGAAACTGGATCGCTCTCAACCGGAGACCATTCAAACTTTTCAGGACTATTTTGAAAAGCGCGTAACCCCGTATCGCATTGAGCTGGGGCGAAAACAGTTTCATGAAAACCGACAATTATTTCAGCAGATTGAATCTCGTTTTGGTGTCCAGGGCCGTTTTATTGCCGCCTTCTGGGGGATGGAGACCAGCTATGGGCGCTTTAGTGGCGGACATTATGTAATTGGTGCCTTAACCACGCTAGCCTATGATCCGCGTCGTGCAAAGTTTTTTCGCAAACAGTTGATGGATGCGTTGATCATACTGGAGGAAGGGCATATTACTGTCGATAAAATGAAAGGCTCATGGGCGGGTGCCATGGGGCAGACGCAATTTATGCCCTCTACTTTTCGTGCCTATGCAATGGATGGTGACGGTGATGGCAAGATCAATATCTGGGAATCCAGAGCTGATGCTTTTGCATCTGCGGCGAACTATCTTTCGAGTATTGGCTGGCGGGGTGACCAAACCTGGGGAAGAGAGGTGATGTTACCGGATGATTTTGACCAGGCTCTGATTAAAGGCAAGGTGAAAAAGACGTTGGCGGAATGGCAGGCGTTAGGGGTACGTAAAATGTTTGGGGAAAACTTGCCTAAACGGGATTTGGTGGCAGTGGTAGTGCAGCCCGATGGCCCAGGTGAACGCGCCTTTATCACTTATCCCGCCAATTATAATGCTATCCTTGACTGGAACCGCTCGCATAAATTTGCAATCTCTGTTGGGACATTGGCTGATGCCATTGCGCGTTAAGTTGTCACTGCGCTAATGCCTTCTTTTTTTGAGTTGCTGCTGCTGTGTGGCGTGGTGTTGGCAGCTGCTTTCTGGTGGCGTACTAATGAGTTAAAACAGGTCGCCTACCAAATTGCCAGGCGACGTTGCGATGAGAGTGACGTGCAATTTCTTGATGACAGTGTGGTACTTGCCAAGGTGAGACTGCGTCGTAACAATAAAGGCCACATTGCACTGTTATGTCATTTTAGTTTTGAGTTTGCCACCGTTGGTGATGCCCGTTATCGCGGCGAAATGCAGTTTCTTGGTCGGCGCCTGGAAGGGGTCGATATGGAACCGCACAAACTTTGATGAAGGGTGAGCGATGAAAAAAATCACGTGGCTCATTTTTCTGCCACTGCTGGTTCTAATTTCTGTGGCCTTGATCCCATATTGGGTAGGTGGCCAGATTGAAAAAACGCTGCGGGCACAGAGTGATCTATTTCAGCTGCAATGGCAGCAGCAAGCCGGGTATTCGTACCAACTAAGCCACTATCAACGCGATTATCTTTCATCGGTCGTTGAAACCCGGTTCACATTTGAACCTACAAAAATAGGTCTATTAGCATCAACTAATTCTTCAGCGATCGCTCCTTTTAGCCTTACATTCAGGCATCAGGTTAGCCATGCGCCGTGGATTGATGGCCGTCGTTCATTCACAGACATGAGTGAAATTGAAACGGTGCTGTTACCTGAAGGTGAGCTTGAGGCGGCATCTAAATTTTATTTTAATCAACAAGCCGCGTTTAGCATGACCAGTCGACTTGAATGGTCCGGTGGACTCAGGAGTGATGGCCATGTACTGCCCTATCGTGGTCGTGATCACACCGGACAGTATGATGTGAAGTGGGGTGGGTTTCGTTTTTCATTTGAGGGTGACTGGATTACGACGAGCGGAACGGGGCACTTTAATGCGCCACGTTTTGAGTTAAGCAATGCCTCTCATGGTGTGATGATTGGCGGTTTGTTTGGTAATTTCAGTCGATTGATGTCTCCCCAAAAACTTCCGCTTGGCAATGGAGACCTTACGCTGAATATCTTTCAGTTACGCGGCGAAGGCGATGCAGCATCACCGCTTTTGATTGTGTTACGCGATATGGGGGTTTCGTATGGCTTACTTCAGCGTGGCGCTTTGGTTGATCTATCACAGCAATTTGAGTTTAGGCTGCTAAACGTGAACGGTACACCATTCAACAACGGGGCCTTTCATTTTTCGTTCAATAATATCGATGTGCTTGCATTGCAAGCAATCCAGCAACAATTTTCCAATATTGGCCAGTCCAGGCGAACTGATGCTGGGTTATTGCCAGATGAACTCTTGCAGGTCGCTCAGTCACTGCTGCCCAATCTATTGGCTCACTCTCCTGTGGTCGATATCAGTAAAATTGAGCTGACAACGATTGATGGCATGATGAGTGGACGAATCAAGCTGGGTGTTGAAAAGGGCAGGGATATTCCTGCGGCATTTGTATTACCAAATGATTTGAAGCGCTTGTTACCGCTAGCGAAGATTGAAATTGAAATAAAACTCCCAGCATCGATTATTGAACAGCAGGCTGGTAAAGCCGTGCGCGCCAAAATTATTGAGCAACTGATGGAGTCTGAACAGACCATGACGCCAGAGGTGCTGACGGAAGAGACAGCTCGTGCGGTTGATCAGATGTTAGATCAGTTGGAAATTCAGAATATAATTCGTCGTGAGTCGGGCTATTTTCGTGCGTGGCTACGTTATGATAATAGCAAGCTCTACCTTAACGGTGTGCCAGCTAATAATTTTTTAAGCCTGCTGCCGGCGCTTAAAGAGAGTTAATTACGTCAACGCGCTTCTAATTAGCCCTTGGTTTGAAAGGTAGAATCTGAGCGTTTTCATGCGAAGGTGCGGTGTCTACTTTTTGGCCAGTGCAGATATCTAGCAGGTCTTGCTGTTTCACGCCCAGCT
>Ga0316209_1002050_pt1 | contig 17622 bp, 19 predicted proteins | sample 6monopyrite_MG_FD_204945 | JGI IMG/M metagenome (GOLD analysis project Ga0316209, IMG submission 204945) | Microbial mat bacterial communities from mineral coupon in-situ incubated in ocean water Damariscotta River, Maine, United States -... | ecosystem: Environmental > Aquatic > Marine >...
GGAAATGATCGACGCCGGCGATTCCATTGCTGATCATTTTGAAAACAGAAAGTACAGTCAGGCCGTGCGTGAAATTATGGCACTGGCTGATAAAGCCAATCAATATATTGCAGATGAAGAGCCCTGGACTAAAAACAAACAGGAAGGTAAAGAAACCGAAGTACATGCTATCTGCACGCAGGGTGTAAACATGTTCCGCATTCTGTGTATTTACCTAAAGCCTATGTTGCCCGAGGTAGTTGCACAGGCTGAAGCTTTCTTAAACTGTGGTGAACTTAGCTGGAACGATTTAGATAAGCCATTATTAAATCACAGTATTAATAAATTTAAACCATTGATGCAACGCGTTGAGCAAGAAGCTATCGATAAAATCATCAGCGCATCTAAAGAAGATATTAAAGCCACTGAAAACAAAGCAGAAAAGCCTGCAAAAGTTTTAAGCAATGAACCTATTGCAGATGAAATTGAATTCGACGACTTCGCTAAAATTGACCTACGTATCGCAAAAATAGTAAATGCCGAACATGTAGAAAAAGCCGACAAGCTTTTACAGCTAACGCTGGATATTGGTGATGAAACCCGCAATGTTTTTGCCGGCATTAAATCCGCTTACGCACCAGAAGATTTAGTCGGCAAACTAACCGTAATGGTTGCCAACTTAAAACCGCGCAAAATGCGCTTTGGTATGTCGGAAGGCATGGTGTTAGCAGCGGGTCCGGGCGGAAAAGATTTATGGATATTAAACCCTGATGATGGCGCGCAGCCAGGCATGAAGGTTAAATAGGTTTAATCTCTAACCTTAAATGCAATCATGCAGGCCGGATCCAACGGTGAAAAATCAAAAAAAACTGGATCCGCTTCGCTTGACCCGTCCTACCTAGAGTAGCTTCCAGGTATTTTTTATATCGCTGTAATGAAAATTTTTCAAGTATATTCATTCGAAACCAAATCAATTTTAATATTTATTAGCACTGCTGTCCCGTAACTTGTCATTCCTGCGAAGGCAGGAATCTAGTAACGTTGAAAGGCCTGCAGACACTGGATACCTGAAATTGCCGACCCAGGGTTGACGGAGTTAAATTTTTTGATTTCATGTCTTGCAACATGAAGTCAACATATGGATTGCTATATAAGCGTGTCAGCAGACATTTCATTTTGTTAACGGGACAGTAGTGATTTATTAGATATCTTTTCCTGCTCATTTATTCTTAGCGCATGCCAAACTGTCCTTACATCAACATGCTCATATTTTAAAATAAAACTGATCATAATTTCTTCAATTGCTGCATATACACACATAACTGCCGCCAGTTTAAACGCCCAATCCAGCACGCCTGAAAACAATAATATATAAGCCACTATCGTGATACCAACCGCTAACTTTACACTCCACGTATGATAACTCGTCAGCGTTCTAAACTTCACTAAACCAATAATAACCGGCAAGGTAAAACTCATAAGAATAATCGCAAAATAATATTTCTCAGCTATCACTATCTCTGGCCATAAAATCCAGGCAGAAATTGCCATAACCGAATAGATAACAAAATCACCCCAACTATCTAAACGCGAGCCCATTTCTGTTATTTGACTTAATGCTCTTGCGAGAAAACCATCTAACACATCGGTAAATACGGCAAACACTAACGCGATAATAAACCAGTCATGCTGCTGAGTGACTGCTAGCCACAGTAAAACTGGTGCCATTAGCAACCGAATTAAGCTCACGAGATTTGGTAAGTTATATATTTCTGTTTTCTTTTTCACGTTAGAATTCTTCTATATTAGCAACATTAATAAGGCCGTTGACGTATGCCTAATCTGTATAAGATTTTAGATAAAATAAGCTCAAGGACAATAAATACTGCCACAATAAACAATACATCTTTCCATGCCAGGGACAATACCTGCATCATATATAATGCAGGCAACAATGATTCCGGCACTTGATCTAAAAATAGCGCCATTCTACTCGTCTGTAGTTTCAGACGTCGCTTAATAAAACTGGACAACAAATCACCGACCATAGCTAACACAGATACCATTAAGCCAAAGCCAAAGTCATAGCCTAAAAGCAGCGCAGCAATTACTGTAAACACTACAGATGCAAATAGACCTCTCCATGTTTTTGAATTTCCAAATACTGGATAATGATCACTTAGAGTTTTTCCTGCATCCAATGGGCAATTGGCAATATCACCCATAATATTTCTGATGATTATTGGCGCCCCGTTGGCAACCATAATTAACACCACCAAATATTCTATAGACCCAGTCAATACTATCTCCTTGTATCGTTCTTCTTGGTATTTAATATTAGACGTATAACTGAATAAATTCAGCGCTATATTAATGTATAAGCTTACTCACTAAAATATGTCACGAATATGAAAAACGGTACATTTTCTATTTTTTTCATGCCTAAATTACAGGTAAAAAAAAGCCGATGCTGTAATAGCATCGGCTAATTATTTCGTTCAATTTATTAGCTAAAACTTAAACTAGCCCTTCTTCATTTTATCGAAGAACTCATCATTGGTTTTCGTTGTTTGTAAGCGTTCGAGCATAAATTCAATAGCTCCTGTTTCATCCATTGGATGCAATACTTTACGCAGAACCCACATCATTTGCAGTTCTTCAGCATCGGTTAGTTTTTCTTCACGACGCGTACCAGAACGATTGATATTTATACCCGGATAGATGCGCTTTTCGGTAATTTTACGATCAAGGTGTATTTCAGAGTTACCTGTACCTTTAAATTCTTCGTAAATAACTTCATCCATCTTCGAGCCTGTATCAACTAATGCCGTTGCAAGAATTGTGATACTACCGCCTTCTTCAATATTACGTGCCGCACCAAAGAAGCGTTTTGGACGATGCAATGCATGGGCATCAACACCACCTGTTAGTACCTTACCGGACGATGGAATAACTGTATTATATGCACGCGCTAAACGCGTCATCGAGTCGAGTAAGATAACAACATCTTTTTTATGCTCAGCTAAACGCTTGGCCTTTTCGATAACCATTTCAGCAACCTGAACATGGCGACTTGCCGGCTCATCGAATGTTGATGAAACCACTTCGCCACATACCATGCGCTGCATCTCTGTTACTTCTTCCGGGCGCTCATCTATGAGTAAAACAATCAGGTAACATTCAGGGTGATTTGCGGCAATAGATTGAGCAATGTTGCTCATCAACATCGTTTTACCCGCTTTAGGTGGAGAAACGATTAAACCACGCTGCCCCTTACCGATGGGTGCAACCAAATCAATAATACGACCCGTAATATCCTCTGAACTGCCATTGCCGCGCTCCAGCTTCAAGCGTTCTTCAGGATGTAGTGGTGTTAAATTTTCAAATGCGACTTTATTCTTTGCATTTTCTGGTGCATCGTAGTTGATTGTATCAACCTTGAGCATAGCGAAATAACGTTCGCTGTCTTTTGGCGGCCTAATTTTACCCGCTATTGTGTCACCCGTTCTTAAACCAAAACGTCTAATCTGACTTGGTGATACATAAATATCATCCGGACCCGCTAAATACGAACCCTCTGCCGATCGTAAAAAGCCAAAACCATCTTGAAGGATTTCTAGTACACCATCTCCATAAATGTCTTCACCGCTTTTTGCGTGAGTTTTTAATATGGCGAAAATAATATCCTGCTTTTTGGCTCTGGCAAGATTTTCTAGTTTCATTGATTGTGCAATTTCAACAAGTTCGGTTGGTGCTTTGTTCTTTAGTTCAGTTAGATTCATAATGGGTATTTTTTGAAATGTGATTGGATAGGTTTAAGAATTAATTAAGTTTTTGCTTTACATCAAAAAGTAGAATTTATGTGGCTGGATTTAGCCTGGTTACTAGATCGTATTTTGGTCGGCGAGGAAAAGTGCCGGCTACGAATATTTATTAGGGCGAACTTTAACATACAAAAAACAGGCCGTCTACACTTCCGCTAGACGGCCTGTTTTTATACAAAGGCTATTACATGGGTTTGTACGTTACAGATTACTATCTAAAAAGGCTGTAAGCTGCGATTTTGACAAAGCACCTACTTTAGTTGCTTCTACTTCACCATTTTTAAACAGCATTAGTGTAGGAATACCACGAATGCCAAATTTAGGAGGCGTGCCAGGATTTTCATCAATATTTAGTTTAGTGATTTTAACTTTACCATCATAATCACCCGCAATTTCTTCCAATATAGGCGCAATCATTTTACATGGACCACACCATTCTGCCCAGTAATCAACTAGAACAGGTACATCAGAATTTAATACGTCACTTTCAAAACTGTCATCAGATACATGAATGATCTCACTCACAGTGTTTAACCTCCGGGTTAGGATTCCATAAAACTACTATTCTAATTTACTTAATGACAAATATTCACTATTAAGCAGAACAGCAATTAGGTGGGTTTATTATTATACGAATTCAATACATTGCATATTAACTAATTTCACACATTTGTACAGTCCGGCAGAGTGCTTTATGCTAGGGCAATGAGCACACATCTAACGGATCAACACTTTGATCAATATAAATTAGCTGATTCACTCCTACAAGGCTTGAATCAGGCGGGGTTTAAACAATGCACGCCAATACAGGCCAAAAGCCTGCCGCTGTCACTAGACGGGATTGACGTTGCAGGAGAAGCGCAAACGGGCACAGGTAAAACCATTGCCTTTCTTGTTGCTGTATATAATAAGTTACTAACAGAAGCTACAGCAGAACACAGAAAGCCTAATCAGCCTCGCGCGTTAATTATTGCACCTACTCGCGAGTTAGCCATCCAAATATATAACGATGCCGAATTAATCGGTCGTCATTGCGGTTTAAAACTGGCGTTGGCGTACGGCGGCACTGGCTATGACGCACAGCAAAAAGCCATTGCCGATGGTGCCGATATACTTATTGGCACCCCTGGCCGTTTAATCGACTTTTTCAAGAAGCATGTATTTAATCTTAAACAGGTCCAGGCACTGGTACTGGATGAAGCTGATCGAATGTTTGATCTGGGCTTCATCAATGATATCCGCTATTTAATACGCCGCTGCCCTGAGCCAGCCCAGCGTCTTAGCATGCTATTTTCTGCCACACTTTCTTACCGTGTGCAGGAGCTTTCATATGAACACATGAACAACCCCCAACACGTTAAAATTGAATCTGAACAACGTACAGCCGATAAAATTGAAGAACGCGTCTACTACCCGGCTAACAGTGAAAAAATACCTTTATTGCTTGGTTTATTTGCAAAAGACAAACCTACTCGAAGCATTATTTTTGTTAATACCAAGCGAGTAGCTGAAGAAGTTAGTGCCTGGCTAAGCGGAAACAACATTCCGCCCGCGGTTCTTTCGGGCGATATTCCTCAGGCAAAGCGCCAAACCCTGTTGAAAAAGTTTCAGGATGGTGAATTCCATGTTCTTGTTGCAACAGATGTTGCGGCTCGTGGCTTACATGTGCCTGAGGTCAGTCATGTATTTAATTACGACTTACCTCAACAAGCAGAAGATTACGTACACCGTATTGGGCGCACTGCTCGTGCAGGTGCCTCAGGTCATGCCATTAGCATGGCCTGTGAAGATTACGCACAGTATCTACCTGAAATTGAAGAATATATTGGTCATAGCATCCCTAACGAGGCCGTTACCTCCGAATTACTGGCAGAGCCTTTGCCTAGAGCTAAAATAGAACGTTATGGCGGTAATAAAGGCCGTAATAAGGGTGGCCGAGGCTCTCACAGACAGGGCAACGGACAAGGCCGGCAGCAACACCGCAGATAGGTACTTGCTGCAATGCTGGAAGAGGCTAGCACATTTTTACTACTGGGATCGGTAGTTGGCTTACTGGCTGGCTTACTCGGTGTTGGCGGTGGACTCATCATTGTCCCGGTACTCGTGACTATTTTTATATCTCAGGGAATTGATAGCCAGATCACGATGCACCTGGCGCTCGGCACATCACTGGCAAGTATTCTTATCACTTCTATATCTTCTGTTATAAGCCACCATAAAAAACATGCTGTCGTCTGGCACCAAGTATTCAAATTAAGCCCGGGAATTTTATTTGGTGCGTGGTGTGGGGGGATCCTGGCTAGTCAATTGAACAGCGCTATTCTAAAGCCTCTATTTGCCATCTTTGAGTTACTGGTGGCCGCCTATATGCTTTACGGCAACAAACCTAAGGCACATTACACTACGCCCTCTCTGTTAAATTTTAACCTCAGTGGCAGCGTAATAGGCTTTATCTCATCTATTGTCGGTATCGGTGGTGGCACAATGAGTGTGCCCTGGCTAATGTGGCATGGCAATAGCATCCACAAAGCCATTGCTACGTCAGCCGCCATTGGCTTCCCTATCGCGCTTGCTGGTTCTATTAGCTACCTCTACTCAGGCTGGCAATACGCTCGTTTGCCAGAATATTCTCTAGGGTTTATTTACTTACCCGCTTTGTTTGGCATTATCGTGACTAGCGTACTTTTTGCCCCTTTTGGCGCAGCACTGGCCCATCACCTGAACATCGAAAAACTAAAAAAACTTTTTGCCTACCTCCTCATCATGCTGGCCGCTTACTTACTTTTCAGCTAATCGATTTATCTAATTAAAATTACCTGGGCGCTGATTTAGCACCTGTTGCTGTAGCCGGAGGCGTTTTCAATCCAGCCTGATAACGCATCGGGTATAGAACTTCTGTTAATTTAATCATTGCTGTTATAAATGGCTGCTTGGGATATTTGTCACAATGTCTTTTTAGCCAAAGCTGCGCCGAATCAAAGCCCGTTTCACCCAGTATATTGTAAGTATTGGGTATCATCACATTAAAGGCCGTTAAGTAGCCTATCATCCAGTCAATAAAGTAATCCTGTTCCCTGCCACCATTTTTCATAGAACCGGTGTATTGACTACAGCTATCAGCGCCTGCCCCATAAACCGCATAGCCATCCTCAAAATCTCTAGCCAGAGCCATCTGGCTAAATACTAACAGCAGCAGAACAGTTAAGAATTTATAAATCATTATTATCCCAATAAATTAAGCATAAGTTAGTCTCAATCATAGACGCTGAATCAATAGAGTTCGAGTGCATAGTTTGAATTAAACGCTTAATCAGACTATTGTCTGATTAAGCGAAACAAAATGAGTGGGCAGACATGAAGAAGCCAGAACTAAAAGTTACCATTCTCAGCGACTATATTTGCCCCTTCTGCTTTATCGGGCACCTACGCCTCGATGCGCTACGTGAAATTTATGATGTAAAGGTAAACTGGTGCTTCATCGAAATCCATCCCGAAACGCCTACCACAGGCCACTCTGTGAAGCTTCTTAATTATAATAAGGACACCTGGGATACCATGATGCAAAATCTAAACACTCTGGCAAAAGAAGAAAACATCACTTTCTGCGAGCAGACGATGACAACTAATTCTCGTAAGGCTTTATTGCTTAGCGAAGCCTGCAAATCACTTGGTGCCGACGTTTTTTATCCCGTTCATGAGCAAATATTTCACGCTTATTTTATTGACGGTAAAAATATTGGGGATGAATCTGTGCTGCGTGAAATTGCCAGACAAAATAATATTCCTGAAAACATTGTTAACCAGGCATGGAGTGATAAACATGCTGATGGACCCACCGATTCTATCCCGACAAGTTTATTACCGTATCTACAATATGCGGGAGCCATTCAGGCAAAGAGCGTACCGACTTTTATTATTGGTGATGAAATGCTTAATGGGGTGGCAACACGAGAAAAGTTACTTGCTGCTGCAAGCCAGTTCCAGCAAAAGAATCAATTGAATGGGTGAAATCAAGTTCAATCTGGACTAGGATTACATTTAATTATTTAACAAAATGCTTACTCTTTTATGGAATTTCCCAACAGCGACTTCTGGACATACACTACGCAACTCTGGACTCTGCCTGAGGTTGAGTCAACCTGCCTTGAACTACAAAACCATTACGATGCCGACGTTAATATTTTATTGTATTGCTGCTGGACAGGTGACAAATGCTTAACTATGAACGAAGACGATATGCAAGTACTGCTAGATACCATTACGCCCTGGCAAACCATGATAAAGCCACTGCGCGACTCGCGAAAGATGATGCAGCAACAGCTCATTGCCATGCCGTCTCATTTAGTTGAACAAACCGTTAACAATATGAAGCAAATGGAACTTAATGCCGAGCACATGGCGCAACTCGCACTTGAAAAGGCATATAGCACAAACAAAATTACACCCAACAAAGGCGCGTCAAATATTGACTGTAGCCTGCACAATATTAGTTTATATCTACAAACACTGGAAAGCATTCCCTCCATGGAAGAGATAATGCCAAAAGTTGGCCTACTCCTCTCTGCAATTTATCAGGATGAAGAAGCAGTACAAATGGCACTAATGAGTAATGCCTGATTACCTACTAAAACATTAATCATCAGGCAGGCCTAACAGTTTCGACTTAAGCTCCTCTGTAATTGGGTTTTCCCCCAACCATACCGACAACAAAGCACGATTAAAATCAGCTCCTTTAATCATACCTTTTTCCACTCCTTTGATCGTCACTCTCGTCCCCTCACCCGGTAAGTAATCAAGTAAAACCACATCACCTTCGTACAGACTGCTAAACATTTCGTTAAACTGTTTTAAACGTGATTCAAGTATTGAATAATCACCTGATGACGTATTGCTTTTGAATCCATCCACCCAACCACTGACTAACTTTTCATACGGTACTTCTGAATACGTTATATGCATCATCATACGATTTGCCGGTAACTTTTGTAAAATGTTAAGACTATTACTATCCGCTTCAGGTAAATACAACGCCGCCACATAAACCTTAAAGAAAAACTTATAACGAATGCCCAGCCCATTTAGCACCAGCCTTGACTCAATGCCATTCTGGGTTATATGAGGCGATACTTTAACTCCGGCTATTTCTCTCCCCTCACCTGTTGCGGCCATTGAGTATGGCGCAGCAAAACATAACAATATAGATATAAAAATCCTTAAATCATAAACTGTCCTACACATATCGATTTCCTAGCGTTTAAAATTAGAGTGACTATAATTAATATTAGCTTCATCCAACAAAAAAGCTATGCTTATGTCCGAAGAAAAAGACTACATAAAGCTATTCGTAATTTATATCTGCATATCAATTGCTGTTTTCACTTGCCTGACTTTTTTACATTCTTACATTACTCAAAATCAAATTCAGCTAGTGAATTTTTTTGTACCTATCTCTGCTTCTGCGGTCGTCGGCTTCTTATTAGCTAGAAATAAAATTTTACAGTTCAAACTAAAAGCATTAGCAAGCACCGATAAATTAACCAACACTTGTAACAGGCAGCATTTCGATCGTCGCCTGACAGAAGAATCTCTATTATCAACTAGATACAAACAAACATTTAGCATTATATTTTTTGATTTAGACTTCTTTAAAAAAATTAATGACAACTATGGTCACGCAGTGGGCGATCAGGTACTTGTTGAGTTTTCCGCTATCATTAGAAAGATGAATCGGGATACAGACTTGTTTGCACGTTATGGTGGTGAAGAATTTGTTTTACTTGCCCAAATGGCAGACAAAAACACCGCCAAAGAGATTTATTTAAGGATTAAGGACGCAATTCAAGAGCACACTTTTGGCAAAGCAGGTCACGTAACGTTTAGTGCTGGTATTGCTCAATTTGATTATACCGATGATAGTATTGAAAGCATTATGAAACGTGCGGATAAAGCACTTTATGAAGCTAAAGCAAATGGAAGAAATCAGGCCGTTATTGCTGACTAACAGTTACCTGGCATGAGAAAAAATTTCCCAAAGCATTAAGCCCCAAATCAGCAACATTATAAGCAAAGAAAATGTAACTGCTGCTGATGCCATATCCTTAGCTCTACCACTCAGCTCATGCAACTCATCGCCAAACCGATCAACCACTGCCTCAACTGCCGAATTTAGGATTTCTACCAACATAAGCAACAGCACACTACTAATCATCAATGCCAGTTGCGTTGTATTTTCAGCCACATAAATAGCCAATGGAATAAGCACCAGTGCCAGCCAGGTTTCCTGACGAAAAGCCGCTTCATACTTATATGCAGCTTTTATCCCCTGCCAGGAATAACCAGCTGCTTTAATAATACGTGTAAAACCTGTATTGCCACTGTATGCCACTTTAAAAACCTTTATGATTCCGAGTTAGGAGACCATGACAAATCTAATTGCTTAGCTGCACGTACTTCATCCAGTCGATTTACTGGCATCGTGTAGGGTGCTTTATGCAACATATCCGCATCAGTTTCAGCCTCATGCTGAATTTGCACCAACGCTTCAACAAAACCATCTAACATTTCTTTAGCTTCCGATTCTGTCGGTTCAATCAATAAACACTCCGGCACTAACAATGGAAAGTAAGTTGTTGGTGCGTGATAACCTAAATCTAACAAACGTTTTGCAAAATCCATTGCACTTACATGTAATTCTTTCGACTGTTTTTTCAGCGTAATAATAAATTCATGCGATGCGTAGCGATCAGGTATCGCTGCTTCAAAGCCACGCGCCTTTAATTGCGCCATCATGTAATTTGCATTCAATGTGGCAAACTCAGAGACTCGCTGCATGCCTTCACGGCCTAATAAACGCATGTAAATATAGGCACGCAATAATACGCCAGGATTACCAAAAAACGCCGACATACGACCAATACTATGCGGGCAATCTTCTTTGCTTAACCACTGGTAAGTATCACCGACTTTTTTCACACCCGGCATTGGCATAAACGGTTTTAAACGCTCCGCCACACCAATTGCACCCGAACCCGGCCCACCACCACCATGAGGTGTAGAAAACGTTTTATGCAGGTTTGAGTGAATTACATCAAATCCCATATCTCCCGGACGGATTTTACCGAGAATTGCATTCAGGTTTGCCCCATCGTAATAAAGCAAACCGCCTACATCATGAATGATTTTTGCTATCTCTTCGATGCGACGCTCAAACACACCCAGTGTTGATGGATTAGTTAACATCAAGCCTGCAGTTTGCGGACCAACTGCAGCTTTTAACGCGTCTATATCAACGTCACCATTAGCCAGTGTTGATATTTCTTTAACGGTATAACCACACATGGTTGCCGTCGCAGGATTAGTACCATGCGCTGCATCGGGAACTAAAATTTCTTTACGTTCAGTATCGCCATTTGCATCATGATACGCACGGATCATTGCAACACCGGCAAACTCGCCTTGTGCACCCGCCATAGGGGCCAATGAAAAACCGGCCATACCGGTTACTTCACAAAGCATTTCCTGCAACTCATACATACATTCCATGAAACCCTGTGAGTTCTTCTCTGGAGCCAATGGATGACGTGACAAAAAGCCCGGCAACATCGCCAAAGAATTACACACGCGTGGATTGTGCTTCATGGTGCACGAACCTAATGGATAAAAATGCGTATCTATAGAAAAGTTTTTCTGCGACAAAGACGTATAGTGACGCACTGCCTGCATTTCTGAAACTTCTGGTAAGCCTGGCTTTTCTTCACGCAACAAAGATGCAGGAATATCCGTTGGCATATCGTTGCCCGACGTTGATTGAATTTTAGTTTTACGGCCGTTGGCTGAATGTTCAAAAATTAACATGATTCTAACTCCGGTTATTTCAGCGCTTCAGCTAAGGCTGCCGCAAATGTTTCAATATCTTCTTCAATGCGTAACTCTGTCGCACAAACCAATATACAATTTTCCATTTCAGGATAGCTTACAGACAAATCCAACCCACCTAAAATATTTTGTTCTGCTAGCCTGGCTAAAACATCAGGCGCCGGCTTATTCACTTTAATTACCGCTTCATGAAAACGCGGCTGATCAAATACAATTTCCACACCATCAATTGCGGATAATTTTTTAACCAGTTGTTGCGTGTTTGCATGACAGCTTAATGCGGTTTGCTTTAAACCTTCCGGCCCTAACAAACTCATATGAATAGTTGATGCAGTCACCACCAGGCCCTGATTAGTACATATATTTGAAGTCGCTTTTGATCGACGAATATGTTGTTCACGTGCTTGCAAGGTTAATACAAAGCCTTCACGACCTTGTTGATCAACCGTGCGACCCACAATACGACCTGGCATTTGACGAACAAATGCTTTTTTACAGGTCATGAATCCATAATAAGGCCCGCCCGATGACATAGGTGCACCTAGTGGCTGGCCATCGCCAACTGCAATATCAGCACCCGTATCGCCCCAACTACCTGGCGGCTTTAAAATCGCTAAACTTAAAGGATTAACTACCGCAATCACTAGCGTATTATTTTCATGAGCCCATTCAGTAATCGCATCCACATCTTCCAATGTGCCGAAAAAATTAGGCTGTGAAATTACAACAGCAGTAATGTCTTCGCCAGCAAACGCTTTAAGTGCATCCATTGATGTTTTACTGGTTGCACTATCCATCTCCACATTCACCAGCTCAACATTCTGATGTTTAACCATGGTTTCCGTTACATGCGTGTAAGTTGGGTTAACTGAACGCGGTACCAGAATTTTACGTGACCTGGATTTACGGTTAGAACGTATTGCCATTAGTACCGCTTCGGCCATAGCCGTTGCACCGTCGTATAATGACGCATTAGATACATCCATAGCCGTTAAAGCTGTCATCATACTTTGGAATTCATAGGTTAACTGCAAGGTACCCTGTGATGCTTCTGGCTGGTAAGGCGTGTACGCGGTGTAATATTCACCACGCGTTGTAATTTGCCAAACTGCTGCAGGTATATGATGATCGTATGATCCAGCTCCAATAAAACAAAGTGGCTGACCGTCTTGTGCTGCACGTTTTTGCATTAAACGATTAATACTCATTTCATTTAAACCCGTAGGTACTTTTTCAAGTCCTTTGATTTTTAAATGCGCAGGAATTTCATCAAATAAATTTTCAATACTATCAATGCCTATAACAGACAGCATTTCATTAATTTCATCATCGGTATGGGGTATAAATGGCATGGTATTAATACTTTAAAAGATAAAAAACGTGTCACTATAATAGTCACACTCGGTTTAACTATAAGCGTTGTGCAGATTGCCGCTGTGAGCTTTCAGGACAAGGCAGGAAATGTGAATTTACGAATAGTAAGTGATCATTTTCTAACGCTGTCATGGAAGTTCACAGTGGTGATATGCGCAATGACTACTCGTCTTCGCACTCAGACTCATATGAACTGGCATCCATTAACTGTTCAATATCATCTTCATCAGCTGGCTGAATTTTAAAAATCCAACCATCGTCATATGCAGAATTATTAATGATTTCTGGTTCATCCACTAGCGCTGGATTCGTGTCGATTATTTCACCGCTAATTGGCATATAAATATCAGAAGCCGCTTTAACAGATTCAATCACACAACATGCATCACCCTGTGATAACTCAATACCAATTTCAGGTGGCTCTACAAATACTAAATCACCCAATGCCTCTTGAGCATGATCAGTAATACCCACCGTTACAGTACCGTCTTCTTCTAGACGCACCCATTCGTGAGACGATGTATAACGTAAATCTGTTGGTATTTCACTCATCTTAATATCCTCTACTAACTTTTTTAAATTCTTTTAATACACATTTGTGCAACCCAAACCGCACAAATAAAAACATTACAAACAGGATTTGCCTTCGCGGAAAAACACTGGCTTCACAACTGTAGCTTTTAAACGTTTGTTACGTACTTCAACTTCGCACGTATCACCAATATTCACTGGCACACGGGCCAGAGCAATAGACTTTTTTAAGCTAGGTGAGAAACTGCCGGATGTTATCTCTCCTTCACCGGCCTCACTAATCACTTTCATATGACTACGTAAAACACCTTTATCTTCTAGCACAAGACCCACTAATTTTTGCTGCACACCCGCCGATTTTTCTGCGGCGATTTTATCGCGACCAATAAAATCACGATCTTGCGGCTCCCAGGCGATAGTCCAGGCTAAATTAGATGTTAATGGAGACGTACTTTCATCCATATCGGTACCGTATAAATTCATACCGGCTTCTAGACGCAAGGTATCACGTGCACCCAAACCAATCGGCTTTACACCCGCAGCCGCCAAAGCTTCCCAAAATTCAGATGCCTTAGACTCTGGCAATATTATTTCAAAACCATCTTCGCCGGTATAGCCCGTACGTGCTACAAACCATTCACCCGATGCCGCACCAACAAAGCGTTTTAGATCACCCGCAGCCTGAGCTACGTCAGTCGGTAACACAGATATCGCTTTTCCACGCGCATTAGGTCCCTGCACTGCAATCATAGCCACATCAGCCTGCTCGGTTACGCTCACCTCAAAATTAGCCGCCTGTTTATTTATCCACGCCAAATCTTTTTCACGGGTGCCCGCATTTACCACCATACGAAACCACTCATCATTCATATAGTAAACAATAAGATCATCAATAACACCGCCATTTTCATCTAACATGGCGCTATACAATGCTTTACCGGGTGCTTTTAACTTAGCTACATCGTTGGCTAATATGTATTGCAGAAAGGCAGTTACGTTACCTCCCTTAAGATCAACCACGGTCATATGCGACACATCAAACATACCGGCATCGGTACGCACCTGATGGTGTTCTTCCATTTGAGAGCCGTAGTTAATAGGCATTTCCCAGCCAGCGAAATCAACGATTTTGCCGCCGTGGTTTACGTGGTTGTCATATAGACAGGTTCTTTGACTCATTAGGGTACTCCACTAAATTCATGCCAGAAAAAGTAATAGTTCCCCTCTGTCCTGATACCTGAGAGATTAACGCGGCAAAACCACGTGTCCCCTTCGGTGTGCCATTAAGTGGCAGCTCTCCAGAGTCAATTTTCCTGCCATACATAATTATGGAGGGACAAAAGCTGTAGTCCGTTTACCTGAGCGTTTCCGGGTGGTTGCGCCTTCGGTGCCTTCATTTAAAGAAGGACTCTCCCACAGCTTTTAATGCAGCTTAATAGAAGAAAATAAGCTGACTTAAATTGATGCGCAACTATAAACTAGACGAAGAGAAATTTCCATTTCCCTTTAGGCCTATTTGCTTAAATTAGTTTGCACAAAAAAATCAATGGCTGACAATTGTAATCCCTTGAATATTCTGTGATTATTCAATCCTCCAAATCATTTATTGGCTTTATTATGGACTGGTTAAACAACTTACAGCTTACTGAATTACTTGCTATTTTCAGTGAAAATCCATTTTATCAGGCGATTATTATTATTATTGCCAGCCTGCTGGTTTCCAGTTTTTTCAATAATGTCATCATTAAGCTCATTCTGAAGCTAGCCGATAAAACCATAACCGAACTCGATGATCAGATTATTCAGATCAGCCGCCCAACCATCAGCAAGAGCATTTTATTAGTTGCACTGGGTATTGCTGGCACACTCGTTTTGCCGGAAAAGACCGGACAAATCACCGCCGATACGCTCTATACATTTGCCATATTGGTATGGGCTTTATTCCTGATTCGCTTAAGCCGTACTCTTCTAATGCACTCGAGTCGCAGTAAACAATATATGCCGTTTATCACGACGCAAACACTGCCATTGTTCCAAAATATATCCATTTTATTTATCACCGGCCTGGCGGTTTATTTGATTTTCATTTTATGGAAAATAGACATGACGGCATGGCTGGCCTCTGCCGGTATTATTGGTATTGCCGTTGGTTTTGCCGCAAAAGACACCCTCGCCAATCTATTTTCTGGCGTATTAATACTTGCCGATGCCCCCTATAAAATAGGTGACTATGTAGTATTAGACAGCGGCGAACGCGGCATGGTGACCCACATTGGCATTCGTAGCACTCGCATGCTAACCCGTGACGATGTCGAACTCACTATCCCCAACTCCATTATGGGCACTACAAAAATCATCAACGAATCTGGTGGCCCTTATAAGAAATTTCGGATCCGCGTAAAAACTGGCGTCGCTTATGGCAGCGACATTGATCAGGTAAAAGAGATTTTACTAGCAGTTGCAAACGCAGAAGAAAAAGTATGTAGTGCCCCAGAAGCCCGCGTACGCTTTAGAAGCTTTGGAAATTCGAGTTTAGATTTAGAGTTATTATGCTGGGTAGAAGATCCCTCACTACGCGGCAATGTTTTAGATGCATTATTAACTGACATTTATAAAGCATTTAACACACAGGGTATTGAGATCCCTTACAGCAAACAGGATGTTTATATAAAATCTATGCCTGAAAACACCTCAATATAAGTTCAAGCCAATTAGAATAAAACTGGACATCGTGTTTTATATCACGGCTTTGAAATTTTCCAGACTGCCTTTCATTTTATCAACAAATGCATGATGCTGTTCTTTACTCATAAAGTGGGACAACTCCTGACATGAACTACTAGCTATATCTGCATGCATATGCGCGTTTCGCTCATCACCTTGTCGCGCATACCTTATCGCCTCGTGCATATGATCAGTAGTGCTTTTTTCTAATTTTTCTTCAAGACTATTAAAAATAGATTTATTATTTCTTTCTTTAAAATATTTAGCCAGCTCTCCCAATTCTTTATGACTTATAGCTTGAACATTCATCGCATGCTGATATCTTTTCACTAATAAGTCATAATCAGCAGAGCTTTTCTTATTATCCTGCCCATTAATATTTAACATCGCGTCTTGAATAAGATGCTTTATTGAACCTCTGATTTCCTCACCCAATCCTGCGCCGTGATGAACATCTTTTCTATAATTTAAAACTTGCTGATGAAGAACGAAAAGTGAAACTTTAAACTGCACCTTCCGAATAAACTTAATGATCCCAGTGTAATAGAGTATTGTTTTCATTTTATAACCCGACATTAGTGAATCGAATGACACTTAACTAAACACCAGAGGGGGAGATAATGATAAAGACTAAAACTTGCAAGACACGATTTTGTTAGCACTAAATATTAACTCTAAACATTGAATTTAGCTAGATCCACATTATAAATAGCTTATCGAAACGCAACTTACAATCGTCCAACATATTTATCGACCATACTAAAATACTCCAATACCATTAACAAATGGCCATCATTCAATATTTATTGCTGACTATGCAAATAATTCAAACAGTTATCTATTAAGCCCTCATCCACCATCAAATACAACGGGATACCATTCAATATTGAATTCTGCTTACGCAGCCAGTTACACATTAACGCCTCATTACCGTGAAACTTTAAATATAAGCTTTCAAAGATTAAAATGAATTTCTCGGCTTGTTGCCAGGCAATAGAATCAATCTCCAACAGTTTCTGCGAATTCGCCAACTCACCAATATCTGCACATTGTAGCTTTAAAATTCGTGCCAGTTCTGCATGATACAACCCCAGCATCTGCGCTGCCTGTAATACCGCCGGAGTTAGGACAGAAGAACTATGGTTTACATCCGATAGTTTTATCAGGTGCATTTTTACAAACTACCAGCCAACTGGCCTGGCCATTTTAGGCAAGTCGCCTTCCAGACCTAATGCATGACGCATAAATTTATGCTTAACCGGCCCCATACTATTTACCAGATTGAGCCCCGCATTACGTACAAATGATAAACTCG
>Ga0316209_1002051_pt1 | contig 17606 bp, 12 predicted proteins | sample 6monopyrite_MG_FD_204945 | JGI IMG/M metagenome (GOLD analysis project Ga0316209, IMG submission 204945) | Microbial mat bacterial communities from mineral coupon in-situ incubated in ocean water Damariscotta River, Maine, United States -... | ecosystem: Environmental > Aquatic > Marine >...
AAACAAAATGATATAGGGCAGCAATAACAATGCGTGACATATATAAACCTGTACTGCTAGCTGGAACGTAAATCCAGTGCAAAATAAAAGGCCGAGCATTATACCTAAACAACGAGCAGTTAGGCAGAATTGCGTACTTCACTTCATCATATTATTCAGTTTTATACCCCATATGAGGCATAAATTACGTGTTTAATTTACAAATTAGCTCCTTTGGAGCTGTATTATTATTCTAAAATTAAACATTCAAGATATACTCTCGCCAATACCATTAACCCCCCTCCCATATTAATTAAGGCATCGTACGCTGCTAATGGCGGCATGTATGGTAACCCTGATACACAGAGACTTACGTGAAGCGGGAGAGTATTGTGGCGTTCATCGTGTTGCCCGGCTTATGCGCGAGAATAAACTTTGGGCTCAAATTGATTATAAACGGTGTTATATCAAAGGTGGAAAACCGAGCAAAATCGCAGCGAATATACTCGATCGTCACATCAATTTGATCCTGATAAACTAAACATATCATAGGTAAGTGATAATACTTATGTACGTACCTACGAAGGTTTTTTCTATATTGTAACGGTGATCTATTTATTTTCACGAGGTGCTGTTGGTTGGGCTATGAATAAGCATATAGATCATCATCTTGTGATTAATGCTTTATTGGTAGCTGCCTGTCAACTCCAGCCTAAAGGTGCTAGTACACATTGATCGAGGCAGTCAGTATACGAGCTTAGATTACTTAGTCTTTATGAAAAACATCACCTAATTCCATTGATGAGTTGTCGAGGTAATTGCCATGATAATGCTGTGGCGGTAAGTTTTTTGCGGCCTTTAAAAAATGCGTGACAAAATGCAAGCTCTACTCAACGAGGGTGACATATTATAATTACCAAGTAGAAGATTACTTTCTCTTTCCATATAAGCAGATGTAACAGATCACTATGTCCGGTTAACTTTTTAAATAAGGCCTTCGTAATACCCTAGGTCGGCGATTCCAGGTATCCCGTGTCCATCGGCTTTTCATAATCACTAGATTCCTGCTTCCGCAGGAATGACGACGATTTTTAAGTTAACGGAATAGCACTGATTAAAAATTAAGAATTTAACGCAAAAATTCAAATCCTCTTCTCAGCACCAAACAACACTTTTCAAAAGCCTCACTAAATATATCTATAAAAATCACAGTCACATATAACTGACAAAAATACGCACGATAGGTGGAATTCGCGTGCTTTCCAGCTCAATGATTTAGCTACATTTTTAGGCATGTACATCAGATTCATACGGTTCCGTATACTTCTTTAAGCCAGTGCAAGCATAATTGATAATCGCCTGTTTCAAAGAAGATAGATTCACGACAATGGATGCGCTGCACAATATATGTAGGCATCCCCCAGTAGAAAAAATCAACATTCGACCAGGTCTACATCAACTAATTCCAGATAATTAATAACATTGTAAATTGAGGGGTAATTACTTGACCCAGATCAACATCAATAGTTTATTATTACTTTCTAATAAGGGCCAGAAAGAGGTTTTTTCTATAACTAAAAAATTTAGCACACTGGTATCAAGGGGGTCTCAAAATGAAAAACAATAATGTTAAGCTTGTCCATGTTATGGCAGCTGGTTCTGCCCTAACGCTATCACTTTTAATCAATGGTATGGCCCATGCGGGATCCATTACCGGCACAGCGCATGATCTGTCCGGTAACGGCTACAGCGGCGGTGAAATCTGCGTCGTCTGTCATACTCCTCATAACTCAGATACATCGGTGACCGAAGCCCCCTTATGGAACCATGCGATCACCACCACTGCTTTTACCATGTATTCTACAGACTCTCTGGATGCCACTCAGGATGGCCAGCCTACAGGTACTTCCAAGCTCTGTTTATCCTGCCACGACGGCGTGACTGCCATTGACAGTTTCGGTGGCAATGTCGGCACTACGGTGATTAACAATGCCGATAAAGCGGTAGGGCTAAATGGTGATCTAACCAATGATCATCCCATATCCATCACCTACGATACCACCCTGTCGCAAACTGATCCCGGCATGCATGACCCTGCCACTCAGACGGTGACTGTTGGCGCTGGTGGTGACAAAACTCGCACAGGCACCGTGGCAGCATTAATGCTATCCGCCGGTAAAGTGCAATGCAGCTCCTGTCACGACGTGCATAACAACTTTGTGGGCACTGGCGGCAATGACCAACCTTTACTTAAGGTCAGTAAGGCCGGCAGTCAGATTTGCCTCACCTGTCATAACAAGTAAAATCCTCCGCCGGGTATGCGCAAAACATACCCGGCCCAGGCAGGTATCAGCGTACTGGGCATTTTTTAACAGTACTCAAGGGGCATGCTGTGCAATCAAAAATTATACAATTCGGTTTTCTACTATCGACTTTTATTTTACTCACCGGGCTATCTGCTTGTGCCGGGTTGTCAGAAAAAAGCGAAACTGAAAGCGTCTTTTATCCACCCTTACCCAATCCTCCCAGGGTGCAGTATCTAACCAGCTTTTCAGATCCGAGTGACCTGGCAAACAAAGACAGTAGCTTCGGTCGCTTCGTGCTGGGTGATGAATCGGGCGAATCAAATCTGGTGAAAAAACCCTACGGTGTCGCCATCCACGACGGCGTCATTTATATCGTAGACATTCGAGGTCCCGGCTATGCTGTGTTTGATCTAAAGCAGCAAAAATTCGATATAATCCATGGTGCCTTTTCCGGCAAGATGCGCAAACCCATCAATATAGCCATAGACAAAGATGGCAACAAATACATCACTGACACCGTGCGCAATCTGTTGTTGGTCTACGGCAAGGATAACAAATTTATAAAAATCATCGGAGATGGTGAAAGCTTCAAACCTTCCGATGTGCTCATCGTCGACGACAAACTATTCGTCACCGATATCAAGAATCATCGCATCGTGGTGCTGGATAAAAACAGCGGTGAACAGATTGCCACTATCGGCAGCGTCGGCTCAAAAGAAGGTGAACTGTTTTATCCCACCAATCTGGCGCTGGATACCAACAATCATCTGTATATCAGTGAAACTGGTAATTTCCGCGTACAGAAATTCACCCTTGACGGCCGATTCGTGAAAAGCTTCGGCAAAGTAGGCACCGGCCTCGGACAGTTTGCCCGACCCAAAGGCATTGCCATCGACCGTGAAGGCCGCATGCATGTGGTAGATGCAGCCTTTGAAAATGTTCAGGTACTCAACAAGGACGGTAAACTACTGATGTTTTATGGCGAGCCAGGTCCGGCTCGGGCCAATATTAACTTGCCCACCGACATCGTCATCGACTATGAAAATATCGAGTATTTCCGCCAGTATGCTGAACCTGGCTTTCAGCTGGAATACATCATCCTGGTGGCCAGCCAGTTTGGCAGCAGTAAGGTGAATGTGTTCGGTTTTGGCCGTATGAAAGACATGGCCTATCCGGAAGACAAAGCAGTTCAATAGAAAACAATGACATTAATATATATAAACACCGCGAGGCACCTGTATTTTTTACCTAACTGCCAAATTACGAGTATTAAGCATTGTACTGTGTTTAATCATGGCAGACGCCCTCGCCAGTGAGATCAAGCCGCTTATGATGACTGATACCCATGGGGAACTGACTCTGCGTTATCTGCTCGATGAGCAGGTTTTCAGTCATTCCGGCATTAAGGTGCAGCAGGATACCCGACCCACTTTTCAGGAAGAGTACCGCATTGATACCCGCAGTTATGTTTATCACCCCAATTTTTTAAGCATGGATCTGGGCGGCAGCCTGCTGCTGGATCAGAGTCGATATGAAACTCTAAATGCAGAAAGCAGCAGCAATGAAAAACTGCTGAGCCTCAACGCGAGGCTGGACTTTCTCAATAAAAAACCCTACCCGGTTTCGCTGTTTTATGACAAGCAAAACCCCTCGGTCTCCACCGGCCTCGGCGGTCGCTTCATTCAGGAAAACATAAAATACGGCATTAATACATCCCTGCTGCAACCACTCACCCCGGTGCAAGTATCACTCAATGCCTACCGGCAAACTACTTTGGGTGAAGGTTTTGACCAACTCACCGACGATGAAACTGAGCATGTGAACCTGCGCCTGTACCGCGCTTACGGTGTCGGCAATCACGCCCAGCTTTCCTACCAGATCAATAATCGGGATTCGCGCAGTGGCAGCCCCAATCTACCTATTCAGACACGCACCACCAGCACCACCTCAAACTATTTCGATTCAAAAAATCTGTTTGGTACCCAGTCACAAATCCAGCTCACCAGCAACATGGCCTACAGCACGCAGGATGAATTTCCCAGGCGTCGGGAATTACGTATTAATCCGATACTCAACTGGCAGCATAATCCGTCCATTCGCTCTTTTTACCGTTTTAATTACACTGATTCGAAAGAAGAAACTACCCGCATTAATAACAAAAGCATCGTCAGCGGAATGGGTTACAGCAGCGAGCAATACAACGGCAGTATGGATATCCATGGCGAGGACAGCCAGGCCACGGGCATCGATTATCAAAATGTCGGCGTCAATGTTCAGCTCAGCCATAGCCGCCCCACCCAATTGGGCGAACTGACGCTGAGCTACAGCGGCAGTGCAGATCTGCGCGATCAAGTCTCCGACAGCGGCCTGTTCGATATTTTTGGTGAACAGCACGAGCTCAGCGGCACAACGTCAGCGACTCTGAGCCGAGAATTCATTGATCGCAGCAGCATCGTGGTATCCAACACCGGGCGCACTCAGGTATATGTGGAAAACCTGGATTACCGCATTCTGGAAGTCGGCGCGCAAACCCAGATTCAACGGCTGGCGGCGGGTAATATTATTGATGCTCAGACCGTGCTGGTAGATTATCGCTACCAGACCGGTGGCAGTTTTAAATATGACCTTATTAACAATGCACTGCAGCTCAACTGGAACCCATCCAGCTTCTATGAGCTGTATATTCGCTACCGTGATTCCCAGCAGAGCTTACGCGCCGGCAATCCCACCATCCAGCTTAACTCAGTCACCAGTACTACCTACGGCATCAGCGCCGACCGTCCCCTGCTGAGTGGCATTAATCTGGGCGGTGAAGCCTATTACGAAGATCACGAAGAAGACATCAATCCCTTCACCCAGAATAACTATGATGCCTACGTCGATCTACCGCTACCTCAGCTGACCAACCTGCGGCTGTCGGCGCGACACCAGTTAATCGATTACCAAAACTCCGCCGAAGATGTCGACCTAACTGGTTATATTTTGCGTTTGCGTTCCCGGCTCTGGCTACGCACCCAGCTGAGTTATGAAGCCAGTTATGAAGAAGATACTGGCGGTACCCTGGATCGCCTGTTAAAAATACAGCGCCTACAACTGAACTGGTCTTTTCGCCAGCTCAGTTTCTCTGCCAATGTCCATTTTTCTGCCGAAGAACAGGGTGTGGTTGAACGTGATCGTTGGGCCATTAAGTTCAACCTGCGCAGGACTTTCTAGATGAACCGCACAGGTCTACATATTTCCCTGCTTCTCAGTCTCAGTCTGTTGCTGGGCGGCTGCACTGGTACATCGACACGCATCGCCCAACATGACAATTTGCACTGGCCGCCTGCCCCGGCGACGGCCAAAATCCGTTTTGAACAGGCCTTTTCCACGCCCCAGGAACTGGGCATAGGCCGTGGCTTCTGGCAGTGGCTAGGCGATGTGGTATTCGGTGCCGAGACCGATCACATGGTACGGCCGATGGCGGTGGTCACTGTAGGTGAGCGATTGATTTATGTGGCCGATCCCGGCGTACGTGGCGTGCATCGTTTTGACACCCAGCAACACAGCTATCAGCTAATTAAGGGCAAAAACGGCCTTGAACTGCCGTCGCCGGTGGCGCTGGCGGTCGACAGCGAAAACAATGTATACATCAGCGATTCCAAACTGGCACAGTTACTGGTGGTGACCAAAGATTCGGATCACGCCCTGCCGGTAAAGCTGAATACAGACTTACAGCAGCCTACAGGTATAGCCATTGAACCAAGCAGCGGTGATCTGTATCTGGTGGATACCCGCCAACATCAGGTGCTGGTATTCAAGCGCCCGAACCCTCTACAAGCCGAACTAAAACACCGTTTCGGCCAGCGCGGCGGGCAGCCGGGTGAATTCAATTACCCTACGCTGATCTGGCAGCAGCAAGGAACCTTACTGGTGACCGATGCCCTTAACTTCCGCGTGCAGTTATTTGACCTAAAAGGCGACTACCTGAGCCGCTTCGGTGAAGCCGGTCAGGCCAGTGGTTACCAGTCACGGCCCAAGGGCATTGCTATGGATCAGGCCGGCCACATTTATCTGGTGGATGCACTGTTCCATAATGTACAGCTGTTCGAGCGTGACGGCCGGTTTTTACTCAGCATGGGGGAACAGGGTCAGCAGCCGGGTCAGTTCTGGCTGCCTGCGGGTATCCATATCAGCCCGCAACAGAAAATCTATGTCGCCGATTCCCATAATCGCCGGGTGCAGGTATTTAGTTATCTGGGGGATAACCAATGAAGTATCTGCGCCTGCTCACTCTATTGTTCGCCTCGCTCTACAGCCACGCGCTGCTGCCCGGGGTAGCAGATACCAAACACAATCTGTCGGTTAGCGGCCCGGGCAGCATCAAGGCTATCTCTGAGCAACAGATCTGCATTTTCTGCCATACACCGCACAATTCTGCTCCCATGTCACCGCTGTGGAATCGCGCCTCCTCCGGCAGCGCCTACACACCCTATAGCAGCTCCACGGTAATTGCGTCTCCCGGTCAACCCACCGGCTCATCCATGCTGTGCCTGAGTTGCCACGATGGCACCATTGCGCTGGGCAATGTACTCAGCAAGCCCACGCCCATTGACCTGAATGGCATCACCACTCTGCCTTCGGGTGCTAATCTCCTGGACACAGACTTATCCGACGACCATCCTGTGTCCTTTGACTTCACTTCGGGACTGGCCTCGCAAAGAGGCGAGCTGGTAAATCCTTCTACTTTGAGCGGCCCGGTCAAACTGGACAACAGCGGCCAGATGCAGTGCACCAGTTGCCACGATCCCCATGATGATAGCAATGGCAAGTTTCTGGTGATGCAAAACTCTGCTTCTGCCCTGTGCCAGGTATGCCATATTAAAAATTTCTGGAGCCAGACCGAACACAGCATCTCAGCCAGCAGCTGGGATGGCATTAACCCTGATCCCTGGCCTAACAGCAGTGAAGCGACGGTGGCCGGTAATGCCTGTGAGAACTGCCATACACCCCATAATGCCGGCAGCTCCGAGCGCATCCTTAATTATCAGGCGGAAGAAAGCAATTGCCTGAGCTGTCACAACGGCCATGTAGCCGATCAGGATATAGAAACAGAGTTCAACAAGTTCGCTCGCCATCCCATTTTTGACACTACAGGGACTCACGACCCAGCCGAGGCAGCCGTAGTCAACAGTCGGCATGTGGAGTGCGTAGACTGCCACAATCCCCATGCCGCCAATGGCACCGATCCGCTTAACGGCGTACGCGGCATTAACCAGCAGGGCAGTGAAATCAGTCAGGTCAACAACCCCCATGAACTCTGCTACCGCTGCCACGGTGACAGCCTGAATAAACCATCGGCGCGCACCACAAGGCAAATTGCGCAGACCAATGTGCGACTGGAATTCGACACCGCCAACCCCTCTTATCATCCGGTAGCCGGCCCCGGTAAAAATTCCAATGTACCCAGCCTGATTGCACCGCTGACCACCAACAGCACCATCAGCTGCCTGGATTGCCACAATAACGACAGCGGCCCGGGCGCTAACGGCTCAGGCCCTAATGGTCCCCATGGTTCGACTTATGAACCCATTCTGGAACGCCAGTATCTGACCCAGGATCCCACTACTGAAAGTGCCGCTGCCTATGCCCTGTGTTACAAGTGCCATGATCGTAACAGCATCCTCGGCAATGACAGTTTCAGTCGCCACAATTTCCATATTACCGGTGCCGGTGCCCGCCCATTTTACGGCCTGAGAACGCCCTGCAATGTCTGTCATGATCCCCACGGCATCAGTGCCACACAGGGCAACAGCACCAATAACAGCAAACTGATCAACTTCGACACCTCGGTGGTGTCGCCCAATTCAGCGGGCATATTACGTTATGAATCCACCGGCACCTTTGCCGGTCAGTGTTACCTCAGTTGTCATGGCAGGAATCATAATCCTGCAACTTACCCGGGCGGAGGTGGTGGACATGGCGGTTTCTGATAAGGATCTTCTGTGATTATTTCTGTGCATATACAAAATGATATGAGCGGGCCATTTCTACTGGTACTGTTGCTTGCCTGGCAACTGGCTAGCCTGCAGTCAAGTTTTGCCGCGGCTACAAACACCGGCGCAGACAAAAACCACAGCAGCGAAACGCCGCAGAGTGTTGATCACCGTGCCACCCCAGACAAAGCACCGGTTTCATTCAGGCAGGTAGAGAGTTTTCCCCAACGCCTGCAGGCAGGCGAGCTGGCTCAACAGGATATCCCCGACCCCCACTGGAAAACCGATGGCTGCCTTGCCTGTCATACATCAAATGCTGCCACTGCCCGCAACCTGCGCCATACCCAGGTGGAAAAAATCTGCAGCAACTGCCATACAGCAGAATTTGATCATCGCTACATTCATCCATCCAGTGTCAAGCCGGATACAAACATGCTGGCAGGTATGGCCCCATCGATGCGCAGAGCATTGGAAAAAAACAGCAACACCGTCACCTGCAGCACCTGCCACGACCTGACTCTGCAATGCCGACCCGATGAAAAAAAACAGCAACTGACCAATACCCGGTTTTTCCGTGCCGGCCCCTATGAAAGTCGTAGCCAGTTGTGCTTTCTGTGCCACGATAAAAATCAGTATCAGCGACTCAATCCCCATGATCAGATAGATGATAAAGGTCAGCTGATAGAAGAGAAGTGTCGCATCTGCCACGCCGACTCTATTGCTGAATTGCGCCAGATGAAAAGCATCGAACAGCTGGAATTTCATGCCGCAGACAATTTATCCAGCATGTGCTGGGGCTGCCACCCATGGACGCCTCATCCCGGCGGCCAATTCAGTTTTTTCAAACAAACCTCAGGCCCCAATCATCTGGTAAAGCCCTCGGTCTGGATCAAAAAGCAACTGGATGAAACCTTTCAACAGCATCAGCTGCTGCTGCCGCTGGAACCGGGTAGCGGCAAGGTATTTTGCGGCACCTGCCATAACCCGCACGAAAAAGGCGTAATCAAAAATACGGCCGCCGCGACCGGTGCCGACACACCGCGGCGACTAAGGGCACAAAAAATATGCGAGTACTGTCATGATAAATAAAGCCTTTCAATTCCTGCTGCAAATCGGCCTCATGCTAATAGCAATGATGGTCAGCCAGTCGGCTTTTGCTTTTGAAGACGACGAGGGTTGCCTGCTGTGCCACAAGTACCCGAAAATGGGTCGTATCACTGAAGACGGTGCGCGCCGCTCCTATTACGTTATGCCCCATGTGTTTGAAAAAACCGTGCATCGTAATGTGCCCTGCAAAGACTGCCACAGCTACATTGATCAGCTACCCCATAAAGAAGTAAAAACCGGCGTCACCTGTAACTCGGAATGCCACTCGGTGAAAAACCCCGCCACGGGAAAAAATTTCAGTCACAAATCGATTTATGACAAATACATGCAAAGCAGCCACGGTCGCGACAAAGTCACCAATGGCCATGACCAGGACAAACCCTATTGCGTCACCTGCCACACCAATCCCATCTACAATCCGGCGGAGCTGGATGGGCCACCGGAAAAGGTGACCCAGCGCTGCGTGGTATGCCATGAAGACGAAAAGTTCGTCGCCAACTGGTATAAGCACACCAGTCGGCGCATCAAGGAAGTGAAGCGTTCACCCAAAGAAGTCATGGAGCTATGTTCCAGCTGCCATGGTGACAAGCGTCTGATTGAGCGCCATATGCAAGCCGCAGAAAAGGAAGGCCGTGAACTGGGTGTCAAATACCCCTATGCCGCCGAATCCTATGAACAGAGCTTTCACGGCAAGGTCACCCGCTACGGTTTCACTGGTGCCGCCAGTTGCCTGGACTGTCATGCGGACAACGACAACTACTATATGAACGTGCACGATATCAAGCCCTCACGCAATCCTGATTCACCGGTGAACGAACAGAATGTGGTGAAGACCTGTCAGCGTTGCCACACCTATGCCGATGATAATTACACCAAACTGGATCCACACCCTACTCCCATGTCGCACCCGGAAGATAACCTTTTCCGTTACTACGCCAATGTCATTTATGGCTGGGTAGGCGATGTAGTAATACTGCTACTGGTCGGGCTGGCTGCCTTTGAAACCTTTGGCCGTCGTCGCGACGGTGCGGGCTGGCGTCTGCGTAAAGGCTCCTCCTGGTGGCGACGCTCGAAGCGCGGTCGGGATCGTAAAATATGATACAGAATTTATATGCCTTAATTGATTACGGGAAAAACCATGAAACTATCTGAAGAAGCCCGCAAAGTTGTTGAACAGTCCATGCATCTTAACGCGGTCGATGATGTACAGCGTGAGGAGATTGAAAAAGTCATCGAGTCCATGCCCGATGATCGAGTACTGCTGTACAAAAATGTGGTCTCCAACCCCATTGGCGATTTGCAGCGTTACAGTATTCACATTCGCATCCAGCACATGCTCACCTTCGTCACCTTTCTGACTCTAGCTTTCACCGGCCTGCCCATCGCCTTTTTTGATCACTTCTGGGCAGAGCCGCTGAACACTCTGGTCGGTGGCGTGGATGTATCCCGTATCATACACCGCACCTTAGCTGGCATTATGATTTTCAGTATGATTTACCATGTGTGGTACCTGTTCTGGATTGCCATTCGCGATATCATGCTGCAACGTTTCGAACTGCAACGCAGCATTATTCCCACACTGAAAGATATCCGCGATTTCAAAGATGACATGCTTTATTTTTCCGGCCAGCGCAAGCAGCGTCCGATGATGGATAAATTCATGTACAAACAGAAAATCCATTACTTCGCTGCCTCCTTCGGCAATCTGGTGATGGTATTGTCCGGCTCATCTTTTCTGTTTCCCGAATTCTGGGCAGCGATTCTACCCTCCGGCTCGGTGTCCTATTTCCAGGAAATGATGCGCCTGTCTCACCCCCATGAAGCCCTGCTGGCTTTGCTGGTGATTGCTTTCTGGCACTGGTTTAACGTGCATCTCGCCCCCGGTCGTTTCCCTATGCAGTGGACATTTCTCACCGGCAAGATCACCCGTGAACACCAGATCGAAGAACACTTCCTCGAGTATTTGCGTAATCTGGTGGAGCTACCGGAAGAACGTGCCTATTTGCAGAACATGCTGGATGCACGGGAACTATCCAGTGAAGAAGGCGGCGACGACATGCAAACCAACGAGGGCAGTGCCTGATGATTAAAAAAATGACCCTACTACAGAAGGTTTTTGCCTACACCACACTGGCCATTATTATTTTCTGGTTTGTGTTCGGGCTGTTCACCATCTGGTTATTACTGACAGAATATTAATCTGGATTAAACGAGATACAACATGCCACATGCATCCGATACACAACTGACCGTTTTCATTGTACTCACTGTGCTGCTGTTTATGCTGCTGGGCATAGCCATACTGGTGGTGATCGACCATAAATCGAGGATCCCCGGTGCCTTTCGCCATGATCCCTTTAGCATTTCCGGTATGCGCCGCGAACACCCAGTGATTTCTTTTCTCACTGCGCTGATTCTGGGCAGTATCATTCTGGTGTTAATGTTTGAGTTAACCGTAACCCTGGGCGAACATGCTGGGCTGTTTAAGGATGCAGAAGAAAAAAAACCGGAAATTCTGCACACCCTGCGACTGGAACGCTTTAGCGAAGAGAAACGCCACTTTCACAACGAGCCCCTGGAAGACAAAGTAAACATGGGCAAAAAACCCGTGTGTTTCCAGTGTCACGGCGATTACCCTCACGCCAAGGAACCGATGATTCGCACCCTGATGAACATGCACACACAGTTCGCCGGTTGCATGACCTGCCATGTTGATGAAAAAGAAGTGCCTGAAAACACCTACGCTTTCCGCTGGTTGAATTTCTCCGGCATTAAAGTAAAAGGCCCGCACTTTGGTACCTCGATTAACCCCGATACCGGTTATCTGGTAGACACCGATGATTATTATTCCAAGATCGTGGTGTATTCAAAACAGCAGGAACAGGAACAACTACTGGAAATTACCGAAGACCTGCCGGAAGTACAGGAGTTTATGAACGTAAAAGATAAACTCACTGATCGTGATCGTGAGGCCTTAAAAAAACGGTTCCACAAACAGGTGAAACCTAAAGGCCGAGCCTGTTCCCGTTGTCACACCGAGGCAGATAAGAGTTATTTGCCATTCCGCCAGCTGGGATTTTCCGAGCAGCGCACGAATGATTTAACCAACCTGAACATCATCGGCATAGTCGAAAAATACAAACAGTTTTTTATGCCCAAACTGTTGCAATCGGTGAGCCATGATGACGAGGAGTAGACCCTGAAACAGGCACGACATCAGCGACGAATAAAATCATTAAGCGGAATAAAACTATTTTTTCCTGCGCGGCTGCTGTCAATTTTTTATCTGTGTTTTGCCCTTGTTAACAGTGCTCACGCACAGAACATCAATACCCACGCCCTCACAGAGCTGATGCAGATTACCGCCGAAGCCGCTGGCGGTTTTGCCCTGCCCAGTGATGTCGCGGTAAGCAAAAATACCCTTTATGTTGTCGATGGTAGCAAGCACCGGGTGGTCGCGTTTGACCTCGATGGCCGCTACCGTTTTCAGTTCGGCGGCCAGGGAAGCGGCCCGGGCCAGTTGAATTATCCTGTAGGCATAGATGTCGCTGGCGACAAGATCTATGTCGCCGACTCGGGCAATAAACGCATTCAGGTATTCAACAACAAGGGCAAAGCCCTGCACTCGTTCCCGGTAAAATTTCGCAAAAAAATTCTACGCCCGGTGGACGTGCTGATGGATACGCGCAAACAGGAACTCTATGTCAGCAGCAGCGATCACCATATGCTGGTGTTTTCCAGCAAGGGCAAACTCAAACGCCACTGGGGCAAACACGGCGTCAATGTCGGCGACTTCCGTTACCCCGCTACCCTCGCCCGTATGACCGGTGATCGCATTGCCGTAGTGGACGTACTCAACTCCCGGGTGCAGCTGTTTGACCGAGATGGCAAATTTTCCCTGCAAATAGCCGACTGGGGTGTGCTGCCCGGGCGGGTGTTCCGACCCAAGGGGGTGGCGGTAGACAAACAGGGGCGCGTGTATGTCTCGGACAGCTACCTCAACCTGGTGCAGGTGTTTTCTGAAACGGGACGGTTTTTATATGTGCTGGGAAAAAACGGCACACCGTATAAAACCACCACTGCGACCGGCATGACGGTGGATGCAAATAATCGACTCTATATCACCGAAATGCGCCGCAACCGAATACGTGTATTCCAGCTGGATTAAGCTTATGCGACTACTGCTGGCAGGCCTGACATTTCTATTATTTATACCGCAACTGGATGCTGCGGTGCGCCTGCCCTCGGCCAACCGAGAATGCGCCACCTGCCATATCATGTGGCTCACTGAGTTCAAGCAAAAAGATGCGAATACGCTGGTACCCTATGAGCCGAGGCCGGTGATGAACACCGGTAAGCAGGATGTAGCCAGCAATGAAGCACTGTGTTTTTCCTGCCACGACGGTTTTGTGCTGGATTCACGTTTTATGTGGGAAAAAGGCAAATACGCTCACCCGGTGGGGCAGAAACCCAGCGATAAAATCCACATCCCACGGGAAAACGGCAAGAATATTTTCCCGCTTAACGATGACGGTAAGATTTACTGCGGCACCTGTCACAGTGCCCACGGAGTAGACTGGGAAGACAAAGACGCACCGCTATTCATGCGCGTGCGCGATGTGGATGGCAAGCTATGCATGTCCTGCCACCAGGACAAAACCGAGGGTCCAAGCCACGGCATGCACCCGGTTAACAAGAAACTGGATAAAACTCCGCTGAAACTCAAACAGGCCGGTGCAAAATTTGGCCAGCAGGGTGAAGTCGTGTGCCAGTCCTGCCATCGACCCCACGGCGCACCGGAAGAAAAATTTCTGTTAGTTAAAAACGATAAGTCGCAGCTATGCGGCACTTGCCATGACGACCGCTACGCTCTCAATATTAGTCAGGCTGGACACATGGGCACCCACCCGGTAAACATCAAGCCGCAGCAGGTGAAGATTCCTGCTTCGCTGAAAGAGGCTGGAGCAAAATTTGGCGGCAAGGGTGAGGTGATCTGTCAGTCCTGCCACAAACCCCACGCCGCACCCGGCAAACAGGGTCTGTTGCTGGCTAACAATGATAAAGGCACCCTGTGCCAGAGCTGCCATGAAAAACAGAAAACCGTGCTCAAGGGCAAACACGATATGAGCCTGGCGGAAAAACCCAGCCAGAACATTCGCAAGCAATCACCCAAAGACGCAGGAGCCTGCAGTGCCTGTCATGTTCCTCATAAAGGTAGCGGGCCGAAAATGTGGGCGCGGCCGCGAGATAAAAACCAGGACCCCATGGCTTCGTTATGCCTGAGCTGTCATGATAAAAACGAGCTGGCAGATAAACACACCGTGGGTGAGCATTCCCATCCGGTGGGTGTCGAAATTTCAAAACTGGATCAAGCCGTGCCCCTGCCCACTTTCAGCAACCGAGGCGTGAAATGGGTCGATGTAGAACAGGGCAAGGTCAGTTGCGCTAGCTGCCACGACCCGCATCAGTGGGATCCGAACGACATTCACAATCAGGCCCAGCCCGGTGATAAAGGCGACAACACCAACCGCTTTCTACGTATTGCCAATGGTACCGAAGCCAGCCTGTGCAAGACCTGCCACCGGGACAAATGGAATGTCGCCAATAGCAAACACGATATGCGCCATATGGCACCGGATGCGGAAAATGCCCTGGGGCAAAATGTGGATGAATCCGGCATCTGCGGTGCCTGCCACCTGGTGCACAATGCCAAAGGCAGTCGCCTGTGGGCGCGTGCTGATCTCACCGGACAGGGTACCGGTTATGTCGCCTGCCTCGGCTGTCATAATGATAAAGGCCTGGCAAAAGACAAGGCCCTGGGTGAGCACTCACATCCTCTTAATGTGCCGGTGAGCAATGTCGGCATCACAGCCAGTGATAACAAATGGAGCCACAAAGACAATAAACCCGGATCGCCAGACAGTGATCCCATTGCCCTGCCGCTGTATGATACCAATGGTCAGCCCATCGCCCATGACGGCCGAGTCGGTTGCGGCACCTGCCACGATCCCCACAACTGGAGCACGTTGAATGAGCCGAAAACCGAAGACCCAGAAAAACTGGAAGGCGACTCCGGCAACAGTTTTCTGCGCATTGCCGATCAGGGCTTAAGCCAGTTGTGCGTCAACTGTCATGCAGAGAAGAAAAGCGTATATTTCAGCAAACACGATCTCACCGAGCAGCTGGGCAAAGTCTCCACCCAGCTAAAAAACGAGCCTAACAACAAACCACAACATCTTGCCGGTCCCTGTTTGCATTGCCACCGCCCACATAACGCCAAAGGCCCTGCTCTATCGAATCGCGATCCGGGCCCAGGTAAAACCGCCATCGCTGCACTGTGTACCGACTGTCACCAGGAAGACGGTCTGGCAAAAAACAAACTGACCGGCACTCACAGTCATCCACTGGGAGTTGATGCCAGCAAGCTGCAAGCTGATAAACGCCTGCCGACTTTCAGTGCCAAGGGAGATCGAGTAGAGAACGGTCAGGGTCTGGTCGATTGCGCCAGCTGCCACGACCCCCACCGCTGGGACCCCAATGATGAACATAACCGCGGCCTGCCCCTGCTGGCTGAAGAAGGCGATACTAGCAACAGCTTCCTGCGCCTCACCGCTAACAACAACAGTGAACTGTGTCTGGCCTGCCATAAAGACAAACAGACCATTATCGGCACCGACCACGACCTGAAACACACCGTGCCCAGCGCCAGCAATAACTTACAGCAGGAGCAGGATGTATCCGGTCTCTGCGGCCAGTGCCATGTACCCCATAATAGCGAAACCGCCGCTTACATCTGGGCGCGGGAAACCGGCACAGGCGCCGACCCCATCGAGCAACGCTGCCGCAGCTGCCACAATCCACTGGGTTATGCCGCGCACAAAAACCCTCAACAGGCGCAACATCCACAACAGGTTAAAATCTGGTCGACTGATATACGCGAAACCATACGCCCCGATACAAAACTACCCGACATGCCGGTGTTCGATGAACAGGGTAAACGCAATAATTTTGGTGCCATCACCTGTGCCAGTTGCCACAACCCGCATCAATGGAATAGCCAGAACAAAAAACAGGGCACTGGAAAAAATCCAGAAGGCGATGCGCGCAGCAGTTTTTTACGTGCCGGAGACAGTGGAAATATTGTCTGCGCAGAATGCCATGGTGAGGATGGTATTTATCGATATAAATATTTTCACAGCGATAGCGCGCATAAAAAACATCATATGTTTAAATAACAATTTGTTGAAAAATCACTAATAACATAACTCAGCAGTTCATTTCAAATTTAAACAGCATAAAGCAATTCATAATGTAATCAGTATATGATCGCTTTGCACAAACTGTGATTGCATAAATCACCTAAACTTAAACTGCCCGCTAACAATCAGAATTAAGACTCTTAAATATTTTTTACTCTAATCCTAATCATGTAGGCCGGATCCGCTTTACGGTGAAAAAGACCTAAGTGTTATAGACATGAAAATTAAAATAGGACTTCGTCAACCCTGGGCCGACAATTTCAGGTATCCCGTGTCTATCGACTTTTCAGCGTCACTAGATTCCTGCCTTCGCAGGAATGACTGTGTTTTGTAAGCTAACGAAACAGCACTGTCTTTATCTAAAACATTTTACTCAGGTTTACCCTGAAAATATTTCGCTTGTAGTCAAACTGCGCCAGGTTTGAATCATTATTAGTATGCACAAACTGTCCTCTAAGCTTCATGGTCTTATCCAGCTTATAATCCATGTGGAACCCAAAACGAAAGCGTGTGTCATCTCGATTCTGTGTCGCTGCAACCGGATAATCATAAGTGCTGCTGCGATAAGCAATGTCACCGCTCCAACGCATTTTTTTATCCAGCTTCCGAGTATAGACACCACGGACAGTATGACGAGTGGGTGAGTAACTGGCGTTCACCGTATCCCGTCGATCATTTAATTCGAGCTCATAGTACAAACGTTTGTTGTGACCTTTCCCATAGTAACGATATTCGGCTCTCACCTGTTGACGCCAGCCTTTTAAATAATCGTACAACATATTGTCGCTGCCAATGTCTTCATAACGATAGCGTAATTGCAATCGCGCCATGTTGGATAGCGATTTTTTTGCCAATGCATGAATGCCCAGTATGCTCTGATAAGCATCACCCCCATAAGCCAATTTATCCAGACGCGCTGATAAACGCGTATTCCATTGGCCAAATTTTGCGTATTTTTTTGCACCTACACTGTACTGGCT
>Ga0316209_1002054_pt1 | contig 17566 bp, 13 predicted proteins | sample 6monopyrite_MG_FD_204945 | JGI IMG/M metagenome (GOLD analysis project Ga0316209, IMG submission 204945) | Microbial mat bacterial communities from mineral coupon in-situ incubated in ocean water Damariscotta River, Maine, United States -... | ecosystem: Environmental > Aquatic > Marine >...
AAATTAGAGTCTTTGGAGCAGTTTGATAAGGTATTTGTTTGTAGTGAAGGATTTAAAGAGTATTTTCAGAATAAGTCATTCACTACAAAACAACCTATTGATGTTATTCCTCCTTTTTCGTCTTTAAAGCCTATTGAACAAAATAGGTCTAGATACGAATGTGATGTTTCGTTTATGGGGGTGCCTAGAGTGCGCCCAGCTCTTGATGCTATTTTACCGTTAGTCGATGAACTTGGTATCAAGCTAAGTTTATTTGGCCCAGGGTGGAATAATTATCCGGGAGGAAAAAGTTTAGAAAGGTATTGGGTGGCACGTCAGATCCCTTATCAGCATCTACCTCAGCTGGCTCGTGGTAGTAAAATATGTTTACTCGACCATCATGATTCAATGAATGAAATTGGTTCAATTAGCCATAAATATGTTGATTTTGTTATGTCAGGTGGGTTTGTAGTCAGCGATTTTAATCAAGATGCCATCAAGTATTATAACGGAATATGTTTTAGTGAAAAAAGACCACTAAAAGACATCTTGCTGGAATATTTGTCTGATGAAGGAAAACGGAAAAAACATATATTAATGCAACAACAGATTATAATGAAACAAACCACTTTAGATGCAGCGAAAAAATTAGCAGAAAATTTTGTGTGAAATATTTGATGATTCGATTATCCAGGTTAGATATTTTGGTAAGGGTGTTTAGGGTGATGCAATGACTACCAGTTTGAAATACCTAATACGTGATTCTATGGCCAAGACTTTGTATAAAGTTTTGTTTGTAAACGTTTGTATTCTGGTCGGGCTTTTATCTTTCACATCAGTCAATCAAAGCTACGCCGCTACACCCACAAAATTTGATTATGACGGAGATGGAAAAGCGGATGTTGCCGTGCGCCGACCTTCGAACTCTACTTGGAGTATTTTAAATTCAAGTGGCAGTAATTTTAATTCAAAACGTGAGGATGGGATCCAACGAATAAGCTTCGGCCTACAAACTGATGATATTCCAGTGCCTGCTGATTATGATGGTGATGGCATTACTGATATAGCAATTCGAAGACCATCTAATGCAACTTGGTATATTTTAAATTCTAGTGGTAGTAATTTTAATTCTGTTAGAAAGGATGGTATTCAACGAATTAGGTTTGGTCTTGAAGTGGAAGATATTCCTGTCCCCGCAGATTATGATGGGGATGGTTTGGCCGATATTGCGGTACGTCGTCCCTCTGACTCCACTTGGTATATTCTTAATTCCAGTAATAGTGATTTCAATTCTACTAGAAAAGATGGGATACAACGTATTCGATTTGGCTTAAATACAGATGATATACCTGTTCCAGCAGATTATGATGGTGATGGGCTTGCTGATATTGCAGTACGCAGGTCGTCTGACTCCACTTGGTATATTCTTAATTCAAGTGTAAGTAATTTCAATTCAACTCGAAAAGACGGTATCCAACGTATCAAGTTTGGCCTTCAAGCTCAGGATGTACCTGTTGCAGCTGATTATGATGGTGACAATATCGCCGATGTTGCCATTAGACGTGGCTCAACAAGTATGTTTTATATTCGACAGTCAACCGACAATTCTGTAAAAGCCATTGAATTTGGAGCGCAAGTAAGAGATATCGCAACTAATGCGCCAGTATCTGAGGTCATAAAAAGTGTTAATTATGCTCAAGGTCCTGCTACTGATAAACCTAATGTTATTGTGATTTTTACTGATGATCAGGGGTATGCTGATTTGGGCGTACAAAATATTTTGTCTGACGTTAAGACCCCCAACATAGATAAACTTGCACACAATGGTGTGCGCTTTACTCATGGATACGTCACTTCACCGCAGTGCACCCCCTCTCGGGCTGCCATGGTAACTGGGCAGTATCAACAACGTTTTGGTGTTGATGAGAATAGGTTTACTCCTATTCCTAGCGAGGTGAAAACTTTGGGTAATCGTTTCCAACAGTTGGACTATAAAACAGGGTTTGTTGGTAAGTGGCATCTCGAAGTTGCAGCTAATTCAAATGAATGGGCCGCTGAAAATTACCCAGAGCTTCAACCCTTCAAGGTTAATAAGGTTCCATTAAATATCAGGCATGAGTATTTCCCTGACACTCGAGGTTATGACGATACCTTTTTTGGTTTTTCAGAACGTTATTGGACTAATTTTACTCTTAGTGGTGCCAACAAAGAACCCTCTTACACAGCTGTTCCTGGGTTTAGACTAAATGTTATTAGTAATGCTGCGGTTAGTTTTATAAATAGAAACTGGCAAACCCCTTTTTACTTGCATGTAGCTCACTATGGACCTCATGTTCCATTGGCAGCTACTCAACAATATTTGGATAGGTTTCCCGGCGATATGCCAGAAAGAAGGCGTTACGCCTTAGCTATGATGTCTGCAATAGATGATGGTGTAGGACGTATAATAGAAACCTTAGAGAAGTATCAGTTACTTGATAATACTATTATTTATTTTATCAGCGACAATGGTGCTCCACTTGGCGATGATATGACTGATGCACCGATAGGAGACCGCAGAGAAGCGTGGAATGGTTCCTTAAATACACCTTATGTCGGTGAAAAAGGAATGTTAACTGATGGCGGGCTTAGGGTGCCGTTTATCATGCACTGGCCTGGGAAATTAAATGCGGGAAGTATAATTGATAAACCAGTTTCAGCTCTGGATGCAGCTTATACCGCGTTAAAGCTAGCAGGTGAAAGTGATTTATCAGAATTAGATGGTATTGACTTGATGCCTGCCTTAAGTGGAAGCAGTGATTATTTAGATACTAGGCCCTTATTTTGGCGTTTTTACAAACAAAGAGCGGTAAGAATGGGGAAATGGAAATACCTGCAAGCTGGCATCGACCGAGAATATCTTTTTGATATGCAAAGTGATGAGCATGAAACTATCAATTTGATTAGTAAGCATCCCGAAATCGCAGATTCACTACGGCAAACATATTTGCAATGGACCACAGAAATGCTCCGAGAAGATGATGTTGCTGCTGAAATAGAGGTTCCGTTTCAGATTAGATACGATAATTACTTGCCTACTAACTAGAAATAATAAAATTAACATATGTAGTTATCTAGTATTCAATAGAACAATAGCTCATTAACTTTTAGACGTATATTTGAAGACGATAGATTTATGCACCCATTAATATTTGTACACATACCAAAAACCGCAGGAACTAGCCTTAGGGAAACGGTCATAGAAGAGTTTGGTTCGGACAACGTGATGGTTGATTACGGTGAAAATTCGAGGGAAACAAGTCGCCATGTTATCGAGACGATTTATAAAAATGGAGATATGTTTGCTCTGATTAAAAATCATCCTAAAGTAATATTTGGTCACGTCCCGGCTAAAAAATATATTAATTTGAGTCGCTATAAAAATATTATCACTTTTGTTAGGGATCCCATTGAAAGAGTTGTTTCAGAATATAAACATGTAATTAGACACGAAAAATATAGTGGAACACTATCAAGTTTTGCGAATATACCGCGTAATAAAAATACTATGCATCAATACTTAAGTGGGGTTTCATGGATCGCATTGGGCTATGTTGGGCTTTCTAGCAAGTATGATGAATCTGTGGAAATGTTGAATTCGATATACGGTTTAAATTTGTATTCTAAGAAACTAAACCTCTCTCCAAAACTTCAGAAGGTTAAGATATCTCAAGAAGATCGGGAAGAGCTAGAAAAACTCAATCAATTAGATATTTCATTGTATGAGCAAGCTGCAGAAAACTTTAATTGGAGGAGAACTCTGTTTAATGAATCTAAGCCATTTGTGCACGGGGCTTGGAGATTTAATAGAGGTAAAAAGACGATAACAGGTTTTGCATTTTATGGTGAGAATGAAGAACCTGTATCCATTACTATTAGAGACCAATTAAATTCCGAGATAAAGGTTGTTGCTGATAAATTCCATAGTGCAATTCATAATCATGGAGGGAGACGGTGTGGTTACGTTGGTTTTTCAGTAGAAGTTAAAAATTTAGAGTTGGATAAAGTTCAATGCCTTGTTTCCAGTACAGGCCAACCACTCCCTTGCTTAGGTAAATAATATAACTTAGTTAAGTTTTATGCTCTTAGGAGGGGTATATGGTAAGAAAATACTTGATGTATTCCACCAAATTGCTAATTGGTTTGTTGCCTAAACGATTTCGAGAGTGGTTGAAAAAATACCCACTCCTAAGCGCCTATTATACTAGGTCGCTTAGGAATGTAGGGATTTTACACGCCATACCTAATCAGAAAAAACAAGATGATTTATATTGCACTAATATCAAAACTCAAAATCGTTATTTTGACCAGCTTGGTAATAATCAAATAGAAGCACCAATATTGCTTGTATGCGTTTATAAGGCAGATAAACAAAGTCTAAAAGCAACTATTGATAGCATTAAGAATCTTTGTGAACCTTTCCTTTCGGTGCTTTTTTACTGCCCCCAATCAAAAACTTCCTATACACAAAAGTTGCTTAAGAATATTTGGCCTAGTTTCACAATTGACAGTTTAATTACGAAGTTGGATGGCAATCTAGCACTCGAGTTAAATAGCCAAAGTTGTTTTGTCATTTATGAAGGTGATCAGCTCCATCGAAATAGTAGTAAAACCTTAAAAAGGTTAATAAGGCCCGATACAACAATAGCTTACGTTGACTGTGACAAAATAAATGAAGATCTAGTGCGACATTCCCCTGAGTTTTATCCTGACTGGAATCCTGATTTACATTTAAGTACTGGGTATGTTCAATCTGGTGTGTGGTTTTCGAACATTAACATGTTAGTTGAGAGTAAATTTCATTGTCGTTTCTCTGGAACAGCCGAATGGTTTATTGAACATTATTTCAATAGACATGCAAAGGTTATTCAACATATCCCTTTGGTGCTTTTGCATCGGCCTGAAGATTTACCTAATGTATTCAAAGAGTCTGAAGGTAACATTGAGAAACAGCTTCTACAATTAGGTGTGGCTGAGGTTAAACTCAGAGATAAGGTGCTTTGTTTGAATTGGGAGCAAGCGATTTCACCGCTGGTTTCTCTTATTATTCCGACTAAAAATGGAAAGCAACTGGTTCAGGCTTGTGTTGAATCGATTCTTGAAAAATCTACGTATAAGAACTTTGAAATTCTTTTGGTCGATAATAATTCTGATGAGAAAGAAGCGATTTTATATTTTGAAGAACTTTCATTACACCCGCAAATACGTATATTAAACTTCCCCCATGAATTCAATTATTCTGCGATAAATAATTTTGCAGCGAAATATGCTCAAGGTGAAGTATTAGGCCTGGTCAATAATGATATCGAAGTTATCGAACCCAATTGGTTAAGTTCTATGGTATGGCACGTTATGCGCGATGATATAGGGTGTGTGGGCGCAAAACTGCTTTATGCAGATGGCAAAATTCAACATGCTGGTGTAGTAATGGGATATGGTGGTGGTGCTGGTCATGCGCACAAATATTTCCCTGGCGATCATCCTGGGTATTTAAATAGATTGTCCGCCACACAAAATTTCAGCGCGGTTACTGCGGCATGTTTATTGGTCATGAAAGCCGATTTTGAAGCTGTAGGTGGGCTTAATGAAACTGAGTTGAAAATTGCATTTAACGACGTGGATTTTTGTTTACGAATTATCGCTTTAGGTAGGCGAAACCTTTATTGTGCTGAAGCTGTATTGTACCATCATGAGTCTATATCAAGAGGTTTAGAAGACACAGTAGAAAAGCGTGAACGATTTGACTCCGAAGTCGTTTATTTACAGACACAATGGGGTAACTACATTCAGCATGATCCTGCTTATAACCCCAATTTAACACTTCGTTACGAAAACTTTTCCATCAAAGAATAAAAAGAAAATTGGTTAACTTATTTAATATTCGGACGTGATTTGAGCCTGTCGACTGCTGAAAATTTTCTAGGGTTCGATATCAATTAATAATAAACAACTGAAGCACTGCATGATGTTAAAGGGCTAATTGCGTTCAGTAGTAAAGCATTTAAAGATCTAAAATGCTTTTCAAAGATACTACCGAAATAGCCTAAATACTTAAGAAAAAAAATCCCCAATTTTTACATGTTTTAAATAAAATCATTAGCTACAAGGTTAATGATAACTTGAGATTATTTGTTATACTCCGTTGCCATTTTACGGGCTGTATCTTAGAAAATCTAGAATGTTGGATTATATGAAATTTTATTACACAAGGTTTTAGAACGATTTGAGCAAGCAATTTTCCTTCCTGACACCAACTGAGTTGAGTAGACCATTTGAAACGGTAGTCGGTATGGCTGTATACGCAGAAGACAGGTTTGAATGGATAGAACAAGCTATCAATAGTGTTCTCCTGCAAACCTATCAAAATTTTGTTTACGTGATCGTTATTGATGGTGAAATAAGCGATAAAATTTATACGTATTTATGTGATGTTTGCAGACAGAACAAACAAATGATTTTAGTTTTGAATCGCAATAACTCGGGATTGAGTTCATGCATGAACTTTATAATTGATTGGGTTTTAGCTGAGCACAGTGGTACTAAATATTTTTTTCGAATGGATGCTGATGACATTTCTGAAAAAAATAGATTTTCTTCACAAGTTCAATATTTAGAAAATCATCTAAACGTATCTATTTTGGGCTGTGCGCTAAAAGAGATTAATGAAATTGGGGACGTGGTTGGTAAAAGGAAATTACCTGCTCAGCATAATGATATTGTAAAGTTTCTACCCAAACGTTGCTCAATTAACCATCCTACTGTTGCAATACGTTTTAACGTTTTCAAGGATGGTTTTCGGTACAATGAAGCTCTGCGTAATACTCAAGATTATTTTCTGTGGATCGAGTTAGCCGCAGCCGGTTATAAGTTCGCAAACCTTGGTGAAAAATTATTACAATTTAGAAGGGTGAATGATTTTTACAAACGCAGAGGTCTAGCCAAGTCGTTCAATGAATTTAAAGCACGTTTTTATGCGATGAAGGTTCTTAAACGTTATACTATAGGCAATATTGTGTACGCTTTTTCTGTTTTGTTTTTGAGACTTATGCCATCAAAAGTCGTTAAGTTAGCTTACAAACTCGATAGATTTCTACTTGCTAGGAAGGTTAAACACGAGTGATTGGTGCGACTATCATACTCTACAAGCCTGATATGGAAGTAACAGAACGGCTTATTCAATCAACGGCTAAACAAGTTGATGTGATTAGTATTGTGGATAACTCTCCTGTTCCCACAGCTATTTCAATTGAAAAGGAGAACTTCCATTATCATCATTTCCCCAGAAATATTGGCATTGCTGCCGCACATAATATTGGTTTGACGGATCTGCGCGCCGCTGGATGTACATTCGGCATGTTGTTAGATCAGGATAGTGCAATTGATGATGATTTAGCATTTCGTTTGTCTAGCTTATTAGTCGCGTCTAAAGTAGAAAATAGGCCGCTTGTTGCTATTGGCCCGCGAATAATTTGCTCTTTTTCTGAAAAAACGGTCAAACCACGTGTACAGCGAGAAGTTCACGCTTACAAAAACCTAGTCTGCGTTACTCAGATAATCTCGTCTGGCATGATGATCGATTTATCTAAATTAGAGTTAATTGGTTTGAAGGACGAACGTTTATTTATTGATGGTGTAGACCATGAATGGTGTTGGCGTGCCAAAACCCAAGATTTATTGGTAGCCATTGCCCAAAATGTTGAAATGGTGCACAAATTAGGGGATGCGCGAAGTAAGTTCGCCGGAATAACTTACAAAGTAGGTTCTCCTGTCAGATTATATTATCAGTTTAGAAATATCCTCATTTTGGCGAGGCGAGGATATGTGCCTAACTATTGGAAAACTCGTAATATATTGGTGCTGCCCATCCGTTTTTTTGCTAACTCTCTGTTGCAGAGCAACAAACGAGAACGAATTAAGTTTATGCTTTGTGGACTTTGGGATGGCCTTTTAAAGCGTGATGGGGCATTTCACGAGCACTGGTAAAATTGGAGCTTGGTTTGTCATTTACTTCGATATATATGGTTTGATTATTTACGGTGGTATTCGTAAGTGTTCTGCATTATTTAATTTGATAATGGCAACAACAATGGGCGACTGCTACTGTCAAATTTAGACACTTATATTAAACCAAGTTACCTAGCAAATGGTGAACGCTCATTTGTTACTCCGTATAGTTCAATTGGCCTGTTCAAAGGCTGACCTCCATCTCGTGAGATTGGAATCCACGGTATTTTACCTCTGCCTTTCGCTGGTTTAAGAGAGAATAAGTCAAAAGGAATGGATAGATAAAATCCTTTTGTAAAGCTTCCTTCACCATACTCTTCGGCGTTGACATTGGTGAATGATGCATAGGCGCCAACAACGACTCCACTGTCGAAACGTTTAGCAAAATCAATAGTAACCCCTTTGTCCTTAGCAAGATATTGCCCTGCCTTTATGGTCAAAAGCGTGTCTTTTAAAAATGTTGGTTGCCAGTAAATATTTGCATGGCCAGTTAGTACTTTGTAGTCAAAGAATTTCATTTCGTTTTCGTAAGAACGCTGTTGTACATAATTGATATCAAAGCCGAAAGCTAGGTTGCTATCGACTGGGCGATAGAGTAATTCTGCTCCGACCCCTCCAAACATCGTCTCCAAGTATCCACCATAGACTTGTGCATAAAGACTTGGTGCAATACGGTCGTTCCAATGCAACATCAAGTTTTGAATTGTAACATCACGGTTTGATACATATTCTCTAATATTGGTTCGGACTCTTGGTAAACTGCTTGGAGCACGATCAGTTGTGAAATTAAATTTTTCGAAATTCTCGAATAGATTAATTTTTATCGCCCCGGAAATACTGGTTTTACCATCGAAATTATAACCACCATTAGCCAGTACACCGACTTGATACAAATAGAACGCTTCTGGACTGCCAAAGGTTTGGATCCAGAAAGCTTCGATACCTGTGAAAAAACCTGACGTATTGGTAGGGTCGTATCTGTCCATAGTGGCTTTGCTCAAACCCATACGCTGATAGCTTGATGTGAGATTGGGTTCTAGGGTTTGATATTTAGTCTGTTTTTTAAATTCTTCAACATCAATCACTGTCTCAACCAGCGGAATAGTTCCCACAGTGTTGACAATACGGTAGGTTTTAACTGATTCAGGCAGCTCAGTCGCCATAATTCGTCCTACTCGTTCTATTGCTTCATCTTCATTTCGGTAACTAATTTGTTGCCCATACAGCGTGACATCTGTCTCACTTAAATGAGAGGTGCTCACCGCAAAACCAGCCTGATAATATAAATCTTGAGTCAACCGAGTACGATCTATTTGGTCCATTGAGAAAGTATTTGGTTTTTGAGGCAATAACTCACGGGGTGGGATATCTATTTTTATTTGGCGAATAGTATGCAAATTAAAATTGTAATTGATGCCAAAGCCTATGGTATTGCCTCGTTGATAGTTGAGGCTAAAGTCAAAAGCATTCCAGCTGTATGCTGCGCCTATGTTCCAGCTGCTATCTTGTTTTAATGCGCCAGCGCGGTCATTTAGGTAGTTATTGCCCTCGTATTCCAACTTTAAACGTAACGGCGCCCACGGTGTTTGATACTCCACCCCGCCAAATATTGAGGCAGGTCCTTTGAAAAACCGTTGATAATCAATTTTGCCACCAAGGCCTGTAAATCCACCAGGTCTGTCGCAAAAGCTATCTTGTACATCGCAAAATGGATTGGAGGTATTGCTTGCTGTGCCTAAGTAACCCCAACCCATATTGAGATGGAAGTCGAAATCACCCATTTTTTTACTTAGCCCAAAAAACTCGCTTTCAAAAAAGCCTGTGCCACCAAAATCTCTAAAACCTACTGTCAGCTCAGGCAGGTAGAAACTTTCTTCTAATAAACGAAATTTTACATCGATGCCTTTGTCTTTAAGGGTTTGGTTTCCGCTAAAACCAGGGAATGGGCTATATAAGCGGTTGCGTACATCTGTGTAACGTACAGTTGATTGCAACCATGGGAATAGTTGCAAGGTTGCTGACCAGAAGCGGTATTGGTCATTATCGGTGTAACTGACTCGTAAATCACCTTCTGCTAACATGCGTGACGTAGGGGTTTGAATTAGCCCCGTACCACCGTGCACCATCAAAGAGCTGCCAATGGGCTTTAAATTCCATGCTTCGCTTGACCCTTGTCCCAAAGTTATTGTACAAAAAACCAATGTACTTATAAGTAAAAAATATAATTTCATAGGTTTGTTACTTTCTGTATATCTCATTACCACAGCCTATTTAGGGCTAAAGTCATAATTTGTTGATTGATAAGGGCGAATTCAGGATGAAATAGTGATTGTTTAAAAGGCACAAAGAGTTGACTGCCAGGCATCACTTCTTGATGGGCTTTATTCCAGTAAGCTACGGGAGTTGTTATTTCACGACCATCAGCTTGAATAAGCATCACGTAGCTTTTATCAGCCAAACCAGTTCTGTTTTGGTGAGTGATATATTTACTTACATCAGCATAGGCCAGATGAGGCACATTAATTGTTCCATTAACTGCACCAAACAGTTGAACAATATTCATTCTTGGTGCGATATTTAGTATGTATTTGCCTTGAGGAAGTCTTGGATTTGCTGAGGCAACAATACGAGCCAAATCGAAGTCTATTTTAATCGGTAATCTTCGGGCTAAACGCCAACTAGCAATTGTAACTTGCAGTTGTTTTAATGATAGGGCAATTTCAGGCTCTTTTTTTTGGTAAGTTTTTATTAGGTTAGATAGACTGTTAAGTAACAATTGACGCGTTTCTTCAAGTTGTATGTCGTCTGCCTGATACAACGCAGCACTTGGCCAATACCAATTTTCCTGGTTCGCAATGGGCGCTAATACTTCAACCAACTGTGGTTCGTGAGTATAAATATACTGTTTTTGCTTCACTATTACTGTTACCGAAGCCATCACGGTATTGAATGTTAAGCAGCCTAATATTAAGAAGCACATCAAAACTGTTGTATTCATTATTGTTTTATCCGGTGACTATTTATTTAGGCGTGCAATACGACTTAAGTAGGTAATTTCCAGTGATTCAGAAAGAGGTGATACCTTTTGTATACTTTTAATCAGGTCACCGTTTTTGGCATACCAGTAGCAATTTTTCCAGCTATTGTTCAATTGAAGATAGTTGGCGGGTGCTGGGTAGCTCAAAGTTTCAACGTATAAATTCGCTTCTATATTGAGACTTAATGCTTGTAATGTACCTTGGAATGCTTGGTTAAATATTGATTCCATGGGGTAACCGTATTCATCACCTGTTCTGTCTATTATACGTGACCAAATTTGCCGCTGTAGTTCATCTTTTGAGAGATTGGGTAATGATTTAAGTGGGTCAAGATCAGTGTTTGACACATACAGTAGGTTTTCGCCTAAGCCTACTGTACGTATTATACGACCTTTATCCATAATAAGCATTGTGTTGTCACTAGACACCCACTTATGAAGACCATTTTCCAGGTAGGCGAGGGCCATGATAGCCGCAGGCCGCTCCCCGCGTTTGACGGAGATGACATCAACCTTTGACTGTTGCACCTCAATAAGTGTCATCTTTGCATTATCTTGTTCCGTAAATGCAATTTTTAAGGTTTGGTAATAGGCGTGATGAGTACCGCTACAACCACTGGTAATAATCAATACCAGTGCACTAAGTGTTAAGATTTTTACATTCATGTTGGGCAATCTGTATCCGGTGAATGATGATTAAAAAATAGCAATAAAAAAGCCGCCCAATGGCGGCTTCTTTATTAAAAGTTAGACTACAATGTTGGTAAATAAGTAAAAGTAACGGGTACATTAATTGTCGTAGTACCACTAATAGTCACGGTAGTTGTAGTGCCTGTACATACACCGTCGACCAACGGATCACTACCATCACATGTTGGTTCTGGATCAGGACCGTTAATAACAGTCTTAGTACTTCCTCGATTGTTGGCGATCATAGCACCTAGAATCCCAACACCAACAACACCCGCAACAATCTTTTCTTTATTCATATCACCGAATGCGCTACTAGATGCCGCCTCTCCGCCTGAATTTTCCTGAGCAAATGAACTGCCTGCGAAACATAAAGATGCTGCGGCAGCCATAATAATTTTTTTCATAATACTTTCCTTGGATATAAATTTAACACGTATTAGGGAGTTTAATTGAATACCCAGCCTAGCTCAATAGATATTCGCAATACCAGCAGTTAAATTGAATAGTTATTTTAAACACTAGCAAAATGGTCTTATTTGCTGAAACTAATCTTACTTGCAGGTAAAACATGTTTCGGTAATTATCAGTGGTGAAATGATGTTGTTGGTTAACGCATAACTCATACCATTTACATAACTGTACATCTATTTTAACCAGCACTTGCGTTTAGATACTGTTTTTGCTCTCATTACCCATATTTCATTATGTAAATTCAAACATAAAATGCCAAAAATTAGATTAAGGGATCTTAATTAGATGAAAGTAACAGTATTTGGAATTGGCTATGTAGGATTGGTGCAAGCAGCCGTGATGGCTGAGGTGGGTCACGATGTTGTGTGTATCGACATTGACCAAAACAAAGTTGATCGATTGAAAGAGGGGCATATCCCTATTTATGAACCAGGTCTGACACCTTTAGTTACGTCCAACTATGAAGCGGGTAGAGTTGATTTTACTACTGATGCGGCTCTTGGTGTTGAACATGGCGAAGTGATTTTTATTGCAGTAGGCACGCCACCTGATGAAGATGGTTCGGCCGATTTAAAGTATGTGTTGGCAGTGGCTGAAACCATAGCAACGCATATGCGGTCGCACAAAGTTGTCATTAATAAGTCTACTGTACCGGTAGGAACAGCGGATAAAGTTAAGGCCAAAATTGCTAAGACTTTATCCGATGCGGAAAAATCCGTGACTTATGATGTGGTATCTAATCCTGAATTTTTAAAAGAAGGGGCCGCAGTGAATGACTGTATGCGTCCTGACCGCATTATTTTAGGTACCGACAGCGAAACGGCAGAGAAGAAACTCCGCGAGTTGTATTCACCCTTTAATCGTAATCACGACAAAATTATCGTCATGGACATTCGCAGCGCTGAGTTAACTAAGTATGCGGCTAATTGTATGTTGGCTACCAAAATCAGTTTTATGAATGAAATGGCTAACCTTGCAGAGGTATTTGGTGCGGATATTGAAAATGTGCGCCGTGGCATAGGGTCTGACCCGCGCATTGGTTATCAATTTATTTATCCTGGATGTGGTTATGGTGGTTCATGTTTCCCCAAAGATGTGCAAGCGCTTGCTCGTAGTGCAACGGCTGCTGGTTATACCGCTCGAGTTTTGGAAGCGGTAGAAGAAGTTAACTATGCGCAAAAGGAAAAGTTGTTTGAGTATATTTCTCGTCACTTTTCTGGCGATTTAAAAGGGAAAACCGTGGCTTTATGGGGGTTGTCATTTAAGCCCAATACTGATGATATGCGTGAGGCATCGAGCCGGGTTCTTATGGAAAAGTTATGGGCAGCGGGTGCCAGTGTTAAAGCTTATGATCCAGAGGCAATGGAAGAGACTCAGCGTATTTATGGAAGCCGCAATGACTTAGCACTAATGGGTACTAAAGAAGCGGCTTTAGAGGGCGCAGACTTCTTAGTTATCTGCACCGAATGGCAAGCATTTAGAGCACCAGATTTTGAGTTGATTAAACAGAAGTTATCTATGCCACTGTTGTTTGATGGGCGTAATTTGTTCGAGCCTAAACTCATGATGGAATATGGATTGCATTATTATGCTATTGGTCGCGGTTTGTCAGTAAAGGAACACTAATATGAGTCAAGTAAAAAAAGCAGTGATACCGGTAGCGGGATTGGGGACAAGAATGCTACCAGCCACAAAGGCTATTCCTAAAGAAATGTTGCCTGTGGTGGATAAACCTCTTATCCAGTATGTGGTCGCTGAGTGTGTTGCAGCGGGGATCAAAGAAATAATCTTGGTTACCCATGCCAGTAAAAACAGTATTGAAAACCATTTTGATACCAGTTTTGAGCTTGAAGCAACATTGGAGAAAAGGGTTAAGCGTCAATTATTAGAAGCCGTACAAGCTATTTGCCCGAAAGACGTGACTATCATGCATGTACGTCAAGGCGTAGCAAAAGGTTTAGGTCACGCTGTGCTTTGTGCGCGACCCATGGTTGGCGATGCTCCTTTTGCCGTGGTGCTTCCCGATGTCATTATCGATGAATATACCAGCAACCTTAAAAAAGACAATTTGGCGGATATGGTGGCTAAGTTTAATACCAGCCGTGTTAGCCAGATTATGGTTGAGCAAGTCCCTCAAGAAGATGTCAGCAAATATGGCATAGTGGATTTGGAAGGTTTGGAGTTAAAACAAGGCGAGTCAGGTAAAATCCACGACATGGTAGAAAAACCTGACTTAGATGATGCGCCATCTGATTTAGCGGTTGTGGGGCGTTATGTGTTGTCTGGAAAAATTTGGGATATGCTCGAATTTACACCACCAGGTGCGGGCGATGAGGTTCAGTTGACTGATGCAATCACTGCATTGATGAAAACAGAACAAGTGGATGCATACTATATGAAAGGTAGAAGCCATGACTGTGGTAGTAAATTAGGCTATATGACGGCGAACGTAGAGTATGCTTTGCGACACCCTGAATTGGGAGAGGAGTTTAAGTCCTTCCTAACAGACTTAACACTTTAATAAACAGGCCGCTCGTTATGATACTGAGCGGCCTAAATTTTAACTAATATCTAACTTGTTTTTACCTGCCCTTTTAACTTCGCAAGCATCTTTTTACCTACACCTTTTACATTTACCAGCTCGTCTACAGATTTGAACTTACCATTCTTTGTCCGGTATTCGACAATGGCTGCTGCCTTTTTCTTGCCAACACCCGGCAAAGTCACCAATTGCTCTAACGTCGCCGTATTCAAGTCGACCTGAGTCATAAGTTTTTGACTCATGTTACTTTTTGCCGTATCAGCAAGGGCTAAGTTGGTTGAAGTAGTCAGAAATACGCTGGAAAGTAATAATACAAAGATGAGTTTTTTCATAAATAAATTCCTTATAGTTGATTCCATGTTGATGCATTTGCATCAAAATAAACATAGTAGAAACCGTTAAGTTCGTAAAGTAATCAGCTGAAAATCCTAGTGATAATTTAAAATGAAGGTTATTCACTCAAGCTGACAGGACATATTTGTACTTGAGACTATGTCTATCATCATATTCATTACTTCTGCTTGGCTTAAGCCTAGTTCAATTAATCCAGCGTTGCAGTACAATTCCGTCTCCTTACATTGCGATGTCCCTGAAAAGTAATGTTCATGGGCTAGGCTTAAACTGAGTCCAATTAGATAACAGTATTGACTAGTGGAGCGTTTATTTTGCTGCTTAAGCATGACTACATCGTAATGCAGTAATACCTCTAACATTTGTTTGTTTTGTTGCCATGTTTTCGCTAGCAAAAAACCATCATTTTTAAGGTTTTCAATTTCTTTTACCTTAAATAAGCTCGCCAGTTTAAAGGTAGGACCTGTCGATCTTTCCCAATGGTTCAAGGTACGAATGCTGGGTAGAGTAAACAGCCTAGACACTACAAAACAGGCAGTTGTGCGGGCCAATTCAGGCGAAACTAGTTTAGTTCTTGTCGCCAGTTCACCTACGATAAATATAAAAAACTGACTAAAGGTTAAGAATACTTGTTGTAGAGGAAAGTATTGTTGGTTAAGTCGAGACAACAACGAGTGTTGTAATAGAAGACTCTTGGTTCGTTCAAAACCAAGCATAGCTAATCCATGTTGAATACTTTGTACCGGCTGCTTTTGGCGGTTACTCATAGACGCAGAAACTTGCAGTTGATGAGCATGAGCAGGCTCTTTTTCTATGGCTTTAACGATCACCGCTATATCAACATTGATGTGACTAAGTTGGTCTTGTATGACCAACAATGATGCCGGTGCAGACTGCATTGACAGTATTGCATCAAAGGCAGCTCTTTGTTCATGATCGTCATTGCTGGAAAGCCATTCCATCAAGTCAGTGCCCCACCACTGACTAAGCCGAGTAAAGCCATTGAGTTGCTGACATGGATAATTTTGTATCATTTGATCTGCAGTTGTGAGCTGAACATCTGCTTTATCGGATTGCACCCCAACAGACTGTTTGGTCGGCACAGGTTTAGTGACTAACCCTTTAATAGTTATTGATAATACTATGTGTATGGCACCACCCCGCAATCGAATATAACTACCTGGTGGCGATATGCTGGGGTATTCCAGTAATGGGATAAGCAAGGCATACCATTTCGAGCAACAGGTTAAACTTAAGTGTTTGATAGCATTAGCAAAACTAATAGGTTGTTTATGTTTGTTAGGCGTACATAACAACGCGATTTTGTTTGCCATATAAGCTAAGGCTGTGATGGGGTTCGTCAGACTGGCCCGAGGATATTCAGTTAAATAGGTATGGCAGCAAAGTAGGTAATTAGATAACCAGATATGCTGTTGGTGAATTTTTAATAACTGAGTAAATGTAGCATTTTTTTCCCCAATTTTTTTTGTTATCGACTTTTGATTGTCGTCACTGGTTTGGTAGTGTTTTTCTATCGATGATTGTTGTAACGCATAAATACTCAACGAGCCACACATTAATTGAATAGTGACAGATGGGTCAAACTTGTTTCTAACCGCTAATAAACAGGTTAACACCGCTGAATTGAACGTGAGGTTGACGACAAACGGCAACTGAGGTTTATACAGTTGTGGTTGTGCAAAAATTAGATCCGGATGTGCCTTGGCTGCCCCATACAAACTTTTGCAAAAGTGCTGCGTCGCTTTGAGTAAATTTCTGTCTAACGGCCCAGTGCGATAAGTTTTGAGTAACTTTACCAGAGCAGCATAGTGTTGCTTAACTATTTTCTCTGGCAGTAGAGGGCCTGTTGACCTTTCATATGTCGTCGAGACTGAGGTCATTTATTTGGATACCGAGGCGTTTATCTTGAAGTTTAGCCAATCTAAACGAAAGATGAACAACGAAGGGAGGCGAATAAATGGCCCAGCCCTTAGGGTTTTCCTCAAAACGCACTCACTCTGCGTTAAAACCTGTTTATTTGGATGGCCAAACTTCACAGGTCTCGCCTTGATTGAGTACATTTTGAGGAAAATCTCGGCGATATATGAAAGGTCAACAGGCCCTTCTTAACCATCAACAAAAGATTGATAGGCACTGTCGCCCCAAGCTATTAGCTCACTATTCTCAAATAGTAGCGCCGTGCATTCGTCTTCTGTGGTAATACCATCAGATTTTTTACGCTGGGTGCGATAATACATTATTTGCAGTTCTTTATTATCATTGCGCTTGGCTTCTGTAATGTCTGGGCTACCTAATAACTCGAGTATCTGTTTTTTCTGCTGGCCCAATTCAAGCTTAGATATCTGGACTTTGTTGAATTCTTGGCGGTCTTCCCAGTCCATATTATGCGGGGTATCTGGATATAGCATGATAACTGCCATGACAAAAAC
>Ga0316209_1002055_pt1 | contig 17552 bp, 14 predicted proteins | sample 6monopyrite_MG_FD_204945 | JGI IMG/M metagenome (GOLD analysis project Ga0316209, IMG submission 204945) | Microbial mat bacterial communities from mineral coupon in-situ incubated in ocean water Damariscotta River, Maine, United States -... | ecosystem: Environmental > Aquatic > Marine >...
GTAACCGGTCAGCGAACGACGTCCTTGCGTTCAGCCTGAGTTCAAGCTCGCGAGCGCCGGCGACGGCATCGCCCGATCCGCGAACTTCTCCTTCCAGATCCGCGGCGTGAGATCGCCGACCTCGCTCTGGGGATGCTCGGCGACCCGCTGCAGCACGTCGACCAGATACGTGTACGGATCAACGCCCTGGATCACGCAGGTCGAGATCAGGCTCTGGATGATCCCCACCTTCTCGGCGCCCACCTCCGTCCAGCAGAACAGCCACGCCTTCCGGCCCATCGGGATCGGCCGCAGCGCCCGCTCCAGATGGTTCGTGTCGATCGGTACCTCCGGGTCGGACAAGAAGACTTCGAGACACGGCTTCAGCTTGAGCGCATGCCGCGCCGCGTTCGTGAACGGGTTCGTGGGCACGAGAGCAGAAGCGACGAGTTCCTGCTCGAGCCACTCGAAGAGCTCGGCCACGAGAGGCCTGCTCTCCTGCGTCCGCTTCTCGAGCTTCGCCTCGCCCTCGAGCTTCTTCTCGCGGATCTCGTCCTCGATCCGGTAGAAGGCCCGGATCCACCCGAGCACCTTCGCGACGCGTTCAGGCTCCACGTCTTCGGCGTCGACGAACTTCCTGCGCACATGCGCCCAACACGACGCCCGCGTCACCTTGTCCCGCTTCTCGGCATAGGCCTCGTAGGCCTTGTAGTCGTCCGAGATCAAGGTCCCGCAGTACTCGCCCAGGATCTCGACCGCGTGCTGGTGTCCTCGTGAGGTCGCGAACGGGAAGGCCACCTCCTCCTGGTCGCCATAGACGGGCCAGAAGTAGCCCTGCTTCATCTTGCCCTTGCTCTTCCGCCCCGCCTTGATCGGCGTCTCGTCCATCGCGAGCACCCGGCTCGTCAGGATCGAGGCGAGCTGGGCGTCGTAGATGGGCCGCAGCAGATCGATCGTGTCGTGCACCCAGTTCGTGAGCGTCGATCTCGCCAGGTGGACGCCGGCCGCCTCCATCCGTTGGTGCTGGCGATAGAGCGGCATGTGGAACCGGAACTTGTCGATCAGGAGGCCTGCGAGGACGCTCACGTCCGCCAGGCTTCGTTCGAGGACGCCCGGTTCTGCGGGAGCCGTCACGAGTCGATCCTCGCTCTTGAGCTTCACGACGGGCCGAACGACCTCTTCGACCTGGTACGAGGACGGCGTCTGAACGAGGTGCTGCGTCACGCGCTCGTCGATGATCTCGTACTCGCTCTCGTCGAGGCCCTCGATCTCGGGCGGCAGGATTTCGCGACGGATCCGCGGCACCGAGTCATCGAAGCGGATCGGTTTCTCGTCCTTCGCCTTCGGCGAAGAGTTCGAGATCTCGCGGGCGTGGGCCTTCACAGAGACCGTCTTCTCGACCGGCCTGTGATCGCCCTCGGCACCTTCCCCGAGCGAGAGCTGCTCGACCTCGGCGATCGGCCCCGAGCGCTTCTCGGACTTCTGCCCGAAGAGCTGCTTCTTGAACCAGGCCAGCTGACGCTCGGCCTGCTCCGCTCGAGCGTGAGAGGTCAGCGCGAGTTCGATCAACTCTTCTCGACTTGCCTCAACGAGCCCCTCGCGTGTCATAACCTCTTGGTATCGGAACTAACGTCGCTTGCCAAGAGGGATGCCGTCGAGAAGAAAGCGAAGCGCCTGATCCGAGAGTTCCTGAGATCTCTCGTCCGCCGGAAAGAAGAACCGACCCCGCTCGAGCTTCTTCGCGAAGAGCGAGAACCCGGTCCGATCCCAGGCCAGGATCTTCACGTAGTTGCCCTTGCGGTTCACGAAGACGAAGAGATCGCCCGAGTAGGGATCCTGATCGCGGAAGACGTGCTGAACGAGAGCGAGCAGACCCTGGAACGACTTCCGCATGTCCGTCGGTTCGGTCCAGGCAAAGATCCGTCGCGGTGCGTCAGCCAACCACACGGGCTACGCCCGCCAGTGGAGACGGACGCCGCCGGGCAGCTCGAGCTCGAACTCAGGACCCGACTCCGGCTTCGCCGGCGTCGAGGGCACGACCAGCTCGACGAAGCCCCCCGGCGGTGTCTTCCGCTTCCGCGTTGCGCGCACTCGACGCGGCCGGGCCCTGGTCTCGGCGAGCCGGGCCCGCCACGCTCGAAAGCTCTTCCGCGACAGCTTCTTCCCGCGACAGAACGCCGCCTCCGACGCGTCGCCCGCCTCGAACTTCTCCACCAGCGCTCGCCACTCCGACTCCGTTCGCCGGATCCGGCCGTCAGACAGCCTCTTCATCTCTCTCCTCCTCAAAAGGAGGGAGGTCTACGCGATCTCCAGATCCGAGAGAAGGACGTCGCTCGCTGACCGGTTACCATAACCTGCAGACATCGCCAATAGAAGGTGAGTGGAGAAGATACCGCCTCGGAGCCAAGCAGCTAGAGCGGCCTTCTCGCGCCCCGCGCGAGATGAGGTCGCGGAGCCCACACCTACCGTGACAAACGCCCTGCCGGGTTCATGGGCTTGTTATGTCGCGGGCGACTTTCCGAGAAGACTTACGGGAGGGTCGCAGGCCCTATTGAACCGGAGCCTGAAAGAGCGTGTCTTCTTTCGACTCCAGTGCAACTTCAGTTCGGCCACGGATGATCGAATCGCCATCACGCGTATCGAAGTGGGGGCGCAGCACGGGCAAAGCCTCTGCTTCTTTGAGTATCGCGTCCCGATTTCCCATAAACCCGACAACTCGGAGGCTCCTGTTCCACTCGAACGCGTAGGCCCATCCGTTTCCATAGAGGTTCTGCCATATGCCGGCTCGGAAGTATCCTTGGGCCGGGTCTGCGAGGAGGACAGCGTCCCAGTTCGCGACCAACTTCGCGAAAGCCACCTGCGAATCGTTTCCCCAATCTGTTCGCTGTGCGAATCCAACTCGAAAATGAGTTCCTTGAACAAAGCGGCCGCGGCTGGCTTGATCGTCGTAGCTCAGCCAGTAGAAGAATCCCGTGAAATGGAAGTGCGCCAGCTTGAAGACTCGATTGAATTCGATCTGCGGAGGGCCCGTGAAAAAAAATTGAAACTAAGCCCCGGTTGAGAGGCATGCGAGAACGACATGCTCTGCTCGCTATCAGCGACAGGCTTCTTGGTCGTACGACTCAGCGACTCTGGCGCTTTGCGAGCGATCTCCTTGGAAACAATCGGATCGTTCGGTAAGTCCGATTGGTATGCCAAAGCTTGCAGCGACAGAGCTGAAATGTCGTCTTCGAGCTCGGCCTTCTCACTGTTGCAAGAGTCGCAGGCTCGAAGGATAAGGTTCCAACTTCCAGCGAGCGTCCCCTTCGGGACGAATCGTCTGGCGACAACGTGTTCCTTGGTATCGACCTTCGTCGCCGAGAAGCTGCAGCCGCAGTACGCACACGTGAGGTTCTTGAGAATCGTCGGCTGTTTCGGGTTGTGCTTTTCCACGCGCGCTCACGGGGCAGCTGAGCGAGAGCCTGCCACATAACGGATCTGTCCATAAGGTGCAGACTCCGCTCAAAGGGTTTCGGAGAGGGTACCGCTTTCGTCGCCAGGCGGTACCGAGCGGACTTTCGCGCGTGAGCGCGATCTAGGCCGCGTGGTCCCGCTCCCGCCTCTGCCAACTGTCTGTCAGCTTCAGGGACTGGTTATGCGGCGCCGAGCACGGCGCCGATCCGCGGAAGCGCCTCGGAGAAGGTTTGATTGAAGAACTCGAAACGATTCTCAATTCCACGTCCGATCAGGGAGCGGTAACGACGCTCAACGGTCCCGTTCGGATCAGGATCGAAAACCCAGAATCTCTTAATCCGAGTATCGCTCTCAGAGCCGAGCGAATAGAGGTACCGAAAGAAGGAATCTGTCTCGGGCAAAGAGAACCCCAGGATAAAAACGTTCTCCGCGTTCCCGAGTACTGCTGCGGCGTTCGACCAGACGTTCCCAAGGCGACCATGGTACTGAGTCTTATTCCAAGTTGGCGGAACGATAACCGGAGGAAGAGCGAGGCTCTTTTCACAATGGCTTCTGGTTGGGAGCTTTGATCCGAGATCGAATCGGACTTCGTCGGAGTCGTTGAAAATCTGAAAACGGGCATCTTTGACTTCGAACGGCACGATCTCTCCGCATTCTTGACACTCGCCCCAATTAACCGAGCCGTGCAATTTCAGCAGCATCGAGTCAACAGCGGGTGGTTGAGCAGACAAACCGTACGAGAATCGCGTATCCATCCAGTGCAGAGCGTAGTCGAGCGCCAAGTCGTAGTTGAAAGTGATGAAATCGATACGTCGAGCTGGCGGCGGCAAACTTCCCGGACGTCTCCTGTAGAGCCTCTTTACAAACTCGTCATATGGCTTTGGTGGCAGAATTTGTCGTTTACGGGCAGAAAATCGAACAGAGGACTCAAGCGTCTTGTAGATAAGCGTCACGAGGTCATTCCGAAGCGTCTGGATCTCCGTGGGCTCTCGGTTCGGAAACTTCCCAAGGAGAACGGCCATCTCGATCGCGCCGAAAACCGCCTCAAGATTGTCGAGATCTAAATGAGACTTGGCATAGACCCCCTGCAAGTCACTAATCGCAGAGAACACGTTCTCGAACATCGGCCCGACACCGTCACCCTGAAGTTCCCGCCGGCGAAGGAGTTCGTCCGCGCGGTCGAGGAAGTCGCTCATGAGTGGTCCGCCAGCTTCCCGTGAAGCCCCAGCGCCGAGAATGAAGACCGAGTTCATCTATACTAGTCCGAGTGCCGCATAACGGATCGGCCCATAACCTGCAGACTTCGCCGGCGCGGGCTCGATCAAGAGACAGCGATCGTAGCCCATCGGCACAAGCGGCCTTCTCGGCGTCAGCCGAGATGAGGTCGCGGAGTTCCGATCGGAACTCGACAAACTGTCTGCCTGGCTCAGGGGCTTGTTTTACGGCGGCGGCGAATAGGCTAAGGCAGATCAACAAGGTTCGAGAGATCATCGATCGGGCCAACGATCAGCCTTCTGGCCGGCGAGACGGCGGGACTCAGCGAGAAGCGGAACTCGTTCTGATACTGGTATTCATCGAATTTCCGAAAAACTCCGAGTTCGCCGGAGAACGAAGATCGACTTACATAATCGACGAGTCGTGCTTCGCAACGAATACCGTCTGCCCGACAGGCATCGCCAACGCGTTCAAGGAACTCACTCGGCCGATTGATTACAAGCGCAGAGCTTCCGAACTCTTCTCTCAGACGGTCCAGCTTGTGCTCCAACCGATCGTTGGTGACTGCGTAGAGACAGAACAGATTGACGTCGGTGTCCGGAAACACACGAATGTCGACGCGACCCACGAGACCGGAAGCTGCGTTCAGTACAGACCGGTCGTCTCCTTCTCCGACGACGACCGAAACGCTATCGCTCTTGTACGAAAATGAGGTCCCCTCGTAAGAGTCCCCTCGCCCCGCCTCGTTCTCGATCGGCCGGAAGTAGTCGATATGGTTGCAGTACATAAGGCCATCAGAACGGAGCTCTTGCAGGTGCTCATGGTTTCCGACTTTCACGAAAGCGCCGACTTGAAGAGAAATGCGGGGTGCCTCCAGCGCTAGCTGTCGTATAACGGACCTGTCCATAGGGTGCAGACTCCGCCGAAGGGGTTTCGGAGAGGGTACAGCATTCGTCGCCAGGCGGTACCGAGCGGACTTTTCTCTTCGGAACGAAGAGAATCTAGGCCGCGGGGTCCCGTCCCCACCTCGGCCAACTGTTTGTCAGCTTCAGGGACTTGTTATGCGGCGCGCTAAGCGGAAGCGTTCTCCGCAACGTCTCAATCTACGAATCGGATCGCCTTCCCTAGTCTCTGCTGCAACGGGTAGGCCTGGAAGAAGAGCTGACTTGCTTTGAATTCTAGCGACGAGGTAGAGATGTCGAACTCGATCCCGTTTCGTTTGGGTAGGGGAACGGAGTACCGAAGTCCGTCGCACGCTACGAACGTCTTTTGAGCGACTATCGCGTCACGGAACAGAAAGTTCACGTGATACGAATAGGCTGACGGATCTGGAAAGCTCTCCATCCACGGCTCGCAGAACTCGCGTCGAATTTCGTCCCCTTCAACGATTCGATAGTCCGTCTCGTCTTCGTGGTACCACGTTCCCTCGCCGACCTTGGTCCACGCGTCGGGATCGTCCAGCAAAACGGCAAATCGCTCGAGCGGCCGAGGGTTATCGAAGGCCGCAAGAATGCCTGCAAGACTTACTAGCAGTACGATTACGGGTTCGAAGCCAGGCTCCCAATAGAGCCAGCCAACGCACCCGACCGTCGCAGCAACAATTAGCGTTTTCTGGATCTTGGCATTCATGTTCGCGCGTGCCGCATAACGGCTACGCCCATAAGCTGCAGACTCCGCCGAAAAGGTTTCGGAGAATGTACCGCTTTCGCCGCCAGGTGGTACCGAGCGGACTTTCGCGCGGGAGCGCGATCTAGGCCGCGGGGCTCCGCTCCTGCCTCGGCCAACTGTCTGTCAGCTTCAGGGGCTTGTTATGCGGCGCGCCGACGCCACAAAGAATCCAAGCCGGAGGATTGGCCGGCGAGCTTTGCAAAGGCAGACAGCTCTCGTGAGCGAACGGAAGGCGAAGGCGCGGGGAGACGCGAGCGCAAACGGATCTCGACGCCGGTCCCGCCTTGGAGGGGAGTCTCAATCACAATCTGGTTCGTCGACCGAAGCTTCGGCCTCGCCGATACCGAGCAGAGACGGGCTTCAGAACAAGCCTCACTCGACCTAGATCAGACTCGAAAGCCGGTCGAGCTACCGTCGAGGCCAATCGGCTTCTCTTCGAGCCTCGACCGATCACTTCCTGAAACGATATCTCGGGTGGGCCGCATAACGGCTACGCCCATAACCTGCAGGCTTCGCCAATTGAAGGTGAGTCGAGAAGATACCGCCTCGGAGCCAGGCAGCTAGAGCGGCCTTCTCGCGCTTGCGCGAGATGAGGCCGCGGACTCCACTCTCATCTCGCCAAACGGCCTGTCTGGTTCAGGGGCTTGTTATGCGGCGTGGCGATCAGCAAGGCTAACGAGCGTGATTCTGAGATGAAGAGCAAGGCGTCCGATAGAAAACGGGAGCGGCTCCTCGAACTGCGCCACGACGGGCTCCCCAGCTTGGCCGTCGAGGCCCCTTCGGCCACGGCCGCACGGCACACGATCGAAGTCTTAGGCTAGCGGGCGTCGATAGGCGAGCACCGATTCGAATCGACAGGCTCCAAACAGAAAAGTTCGTAGCCATGCCGCATAACGGACCCGCCCATAACCTGCGGGCTCCGCTCAAAGGGTTTCGAGGAGGATATCAGACTTCGTCGCCAGGTGGCACGAGCCGCCGGCATCCGCGACCCGAAGGGCACATAGAGCGCCGGCGGCGGAATCCCGAACTCGACTCGTCAGAAGACCGTCTGGTTCAGGGGCTTGTTATGCGGCGTGACCGTTCTGGCTCTCGCTTCCGCAGGGAACCGGGCGTAGAACGGCGTAAACAGATATTTCTATCCACGTCATTCTCGCCACTTTCAAAACGCTCGATACACCAACACTCCCGGGGCTGGAACCTGCCAGCCTTTCCGTAGATCATGTCTGGATACGTCGCGAGCGTGCAGCAGCTCAAGCAGCGGTTTCTCCCTTCGCGAAGGTTGTTCGCTTGAATCATAATGAGAGAGAAGAGCGCGATTCCGATCATCGACAGGAAGACTGGAGCGACGCGTTCAGCCCAGTCCGAAATGTATATCGTTGGAATTTGGGAGATCGAACCGCCAAGTGCGGCACACATTGCGGCTGTCATCGCGAGCTGCTCGCCGGCTGCCGGGTAGACGAACGCGACCCAGGGCCCGGCAAGCATGCCAATAAACGCGCCAAGAGCGAACCGCAGTCCCGCAGCTTGATAGTCGATTCCGGGTGCCTCACGGCTGGCACGCAGCGGAAGCCGTCATGCCGCATAACGGCTACGCCCATAACCTGCGGGCTTCGCCAATTGAAGGTGAGTCGAGAAGATACCGCCTCGGCGCCAGGCAGCACAAGCCGCCTGCTCCGACACCTAAAGGTTTCCCAGAAAGCAGGCGGCGGATCCCCGTTCCCAGCTCGCCAAGAGACCGTCTGGTTCAGGGGCTTGTTATGCGGCGTGAACCCGTTCTGGCAGGGAGTATCGGGAAACCACCGACGACTTGCAGAGCGACCGAACCAATCGAAGCCATCTGACAGATCAGCGGAAGGTCGCGGCAAGTTCGGCGCCACGGCGAGGCTCGACTGCTGCGCGACACGCCGGAGTGAACTTGCATGGGATCAGCGAAGCAGAACTTTCAGCGGCGCCCGTTTCGGAACTACAACGAACCGCGAGGGAATCCGACTTCAACTTTCGCGACACCTTCATCAAAACCGAAGACAATCGAAAACTGGGTCATGCCGTATAACATATTAGTAACCTGCACCCCCGGCTCTCCATGAGACGACCCGTGCAGTCACGTCCTCAGAAAGAGTAGTTGATCGCCGCTGAAACGCGACGTAGCACCCTTTTGCGCGACATTTCCGATCAACACCTCCCCAAGATCTCCGCCTGCCGCGATAACCCCCAAGTATCCCAATAACGCGGCGGCCGCGATATCGAGCGCCCCGACCACCCGCTCCGTCCACCGCGCCACTCGTGAACGTAGGTACCTACCCCGTGAACAGAGGGGTACAGGTGGATCGGCGCTCCTTCTCTCGCGTAGGTTGTCGCCCTGAATGAGCAACTCCTTCTGACAGGCGGGATGGATTGAGTGGTGGAACAGGATGACGACGAAGGAATCGGATGGGGCGGAGGCATGTGGGATCGCGACGCCGGGTCAGTTGTTGGCGCGGCTTCGGGAGCAGCTTCGGGTTCGACATCGGTCGTGGGCGACGGAGCAAGCTTATGTGGGGTGGGTGCGGCGGTTTATTCGGTTTCATGGGCGCGCGAATCCGGAGCAGCTCGACCGTGCGGAGATCGAGGCGTTCTTGAACCACCTGGCAGTCGACCTGGGAGTCGCGGCGAGTACCCAGAATCAAGCTCTCAATGCACTGCAGTTTCTCTATCGCTATGTGCTGAACCGGCGGATGGGCGAGCTCTCGGGGCTGGTGCGGGCGCGGCGGCCGGGGCGACTGCCTGTGGTTCTGTCGCCGAGAGAGGTCGAGCGGGTGCTTGCAGAGCTATCTGGGGATGCGCTTCAGGTGGCGTTGCTGGGTTGGGGCGGCGGGTTGCGATTGCTCGAGGCGCTGCGGCTTCGGGTTCAGGATGTCGATTTCGAACGTCAGGAGCTCCGCGTGCGCGACGGGAAGGGGCGGCGCGATCGGCTGACAGTTCTGCCGCGGCGTTCGATGGGTCCGCTTCGCGAACGGATCGAACGAGCGCTTGCGCTGCATGCTCGGGATCTCGCCGATGGGTGCGGCGAGGTCGAGCTACCGGAGGCGCTTGCGCGCAAATACCCCCTCGCCGGCATCGATCCACGCTGGCAGTACGTGTTCCCCGCCGAGCGACTCTCTGTTTGCAAGCGAACCGGTCGGGTCGGACGTCATCACGTGTTCGAGACGACGGTGCAGCGAAGAGTAAAGAGGGCAGGCGATGCGGCGGGCGTTCGCAAGAAGGTCACGCCGCATACGTTTCGGCACAGCTTCGCAACCGCGCTGATCGAGAACGGATACGACATCCGAACCGTGCAGGAGCTACTGGGACATCGCTCCGTGAAGACAACGATGATTTACACCCATGTCTTGAATCGCGGCGGACGCGGCGTTCGGAGTCCTGCGGATATCGGGGCAGAGCCGCGATGGTCCGACGACGAAGACATCGACTAACGCGGGGCGGATCCGCCGACCCGACGACGGATTTCGATTCCGCCGGTCTCAAAGAGAACGGACGATGGCGCGATCTCCTTCACGACCAGGGCACCGACAGCATCTCCTTCTCGCAGGTTCAAGATCTCTTCGCTCCCCTCGAGCCGAATCCGTGCGGAGCGGCGATCGGCCTGGGGATGCCAAGAAGTGCGCTCGATATTGACGGCAGGGATATCGGGGCGCGGGAGGCGTGTGATCGGCTCGAGTGTCGGGGCGGGCTTCGGCGACACGGCTTCGCGAGGCCGTCGTTCCGGTCGCGACGATGCGGCTTCGGCTGCAGGACGTCGGGCCGGAGCCGGGGCCGGGGCCGAAACGATTTCCGGGGCGATCTCGCTCGCGGCGGGTCGCGGGCGGGGCTTCGGGCGATTGGCCGAGCTTGGCGGCGGCGCGGGTCGCGGTTCAACGACGGGTCTCGGCCGCGGCGCGACGATGGCGAGAGGCGTTTCGGGCTGTACGTCTTGCGTGGCGCGCCTTGGAGCGGGCGCGCGGGCGGCGGCGACAGGCAGCTCCCGAATGGGTCGGGCAGATCCAGCGAGGGAGGTGGGCTGGGGTGCGAGCGGCGCTGCGGCGGGAGGGGTCGGCCTTGGCGATGGTGCCGCAGCGACCCGCTCGCGCGGAGCCGGAGCGGCCTCCGGCGAAACGGGAGCAGCCACATTTCGTCCCGCGGCAACCTGGGCAGGAGGCGTTTCGGGTCGCGCGATTTCTCGGCGGGGTGGCGGTGGCTCGGGATTCGCGATGAGCGCAGCGGACGGGGCTGCGGCTTCGGTCGTCGTGACTGCACGCGGTCCGTCCGTGGTGGGACCGGTCGAATAGGTCGTAATGCCGAATCCCAGGAGCAGGAGGACCGCTGCGGCGGCGGTCGCCAGGACGGCGTTGCGGCGGGTCATCAGCGCGCCGACCGCGGAGGCGCCGGAACGGGGTTCGAGGTCGCCTTCCGTTTCCGTTGCGGCCTGCGCCGCAAGTTCCTCGGCGAGGATGCGCGTTCGGAGTTCATCCGCCGCGGCAGGGTCGGTGGCGGGAAGTCCGGTGGCAGGCGTGGCGTCGCCGGCTTCCGGCTGATCGTCTTCGAGGCGGCGGAGCGCCTTCAGGATCGTGCTCATCCTCGTTCCCCTTCGCGTTCGACGAGCGACGTTCGGGTCGGCTCGGTGGTCGAGGTCGTTTGGGCGGGCGGGGGGAATGGGAATGTCGTGCTCTTCTCGGCGGCGACCTCCCTTGAAAGACGGGGGACGGGGTATCGGCCGATTCCTGCGTAGACCGCGATCTGTGTCAGAGGCCCGGCGACGCCGTCCGCGACGAGGCCGTGATCGGACTGGAAGCGGCGAAGTGCATCGCGCGTGGGCGCGTCGAAGCGGTTGGTCGGCGAGCGATCGAGGTAGCGGAGTTCGGCAAGGGAACGCTGGAGCCAGAGCACACCCTCCCCTTCGTCGCGACCGGAAAGTAGAGAGGGAACTTCCTCGAAACGCTCCCAGACGATCATCCCGGCTTCGAGCCAATGGGCTTCGAGTTCGGCGGTCGTGACCGTCATGATTTGGTTCGGGACGAGGCCAGCGATGCGGGCTCGATCGTCCTTGAATCCGATCAGCGCGACCCAGCGCTGTTCGTTGGCGGGGGCGGTGGGTGCGGCGGCGGCTTGCGGACGAGGCGCCGGGGCGAGCGGGAGAGCGACCGGGTGGTCGAGGCGACGCAAGAGATCGATCGAGCCCCCATCAAACGAAGTCGCCATGAGGCCACGGCTCTCGATCGCACGGCGGACATCTTCGATCTCGTTGGGCTTGCGGACGAGACTCGTGACGCGGCGACCAAATCGTTCGAGCAGGACGTCACGCGTTTCCGAAAGCGCGGCACCGTCGTCGCGTGAGGCGATGAGATCGCCTAACAGCCCCGGTGCGAGCGCGGTCTCGAGGCTCGCTTCAATGCGTGCCGGCTCTTGCAATCCTGCGCGAACCTCCTGCGGGACATATCCGATCAATTCGATGAGCGGAGGACCATCGGGCACGGAGGCTATTGCGGACGCCGGGGCGACCGAGGGATGGGTCGGCGGCGTACCCGCTTCGGTCGGACGGCGAGCGCTGACCGCCGGGGGGCTGACAGTGCCACCGGCGCCATCGAAATCAGCACGTAGCACTTCGGGTTTGAAAACCGAGGCGCTCATCGTATGGGTGATTCGGCTTCGCCCGACCTGAAGGCCCGCAAAGAGCGAGAGACCGACCACGACGAGACTGGTCGCAACAAACATCCAGGGCCGAAAGAAAGAGCCGAGGCCCTCGCCCCGCCCTGCGGCGCGGCGTTCCCGCGGCAAGCGGGCATCCGGGATTTCTTTGGCCGCAGCGCGAACGAGGCGCGGACCGATCGCAGCGGCTCGGGCGGCGTAGCCCGCCAGGAGTGCGCGATCGCAGAGCTGATTAACGAGGCGCGGGATGCCGCCGGTTCGGCGATGGATCTCGCGGAGCGCGGCGTCGCTAAAGAGATCCTTCGGTTCACCGGCGGCGACCGCGAGGCGATGCCGCACATAAGCGCGGGTTTCCTGGGCGCCGAGGGGGTCGAGCTTCCACCTAACAGAGATGCGCTGACGCAGCTGGCGGAGTCCTCGTTCGTCGAGTTTGCGGTCGAGCTCGGGTTGGCCGAGCAGAAGAATCTGGATGAGCTTTTCGCGGCTCGTCTCGAGGTTCGAGAGCAGCCTCACCTGTTCGAGGGTGTTCTCGGAAAGCGTCTGCGCCTCGTCGATGATCAGCAGGACCCGGCGGCCGGCTTGTTTCTGCTCGACCAGAAATGTGTTCAGCTGCTGCATCAGGCTGCGGCGAGCGAGGCCTTCAGCGGGCAGGCCGAATTCGGCGCAGATCGATTGAAGCAGTTCGAGGGCGCTGCGACTCGGATTGAACAGAAACGCGAGTTCGAGATCGCCATCCAAGCGTTCGAGCAGTGTCCGACAGAGCGTCGTCTTGCCCGTGCCGACTTCGCCTGTGACCGAGATGAAGCCCTCGCCCTGCTCGATTCCATAGAGCAGGTGAGCCAGGGCCTCGCGATGCGAGGCGGCGAGATATAGGAAGCGGGGGTCGGGGCTGAGCACGAAAGGTTTTTCGCGCAGGCCGTAAAACGCGGTATACATCGGTCCAATTTCCGGGGTCGCAGTCTAACCCATTGAATCCAAAGACGAATCTAGTAAGTGGATCCGCGGCGGATAGGCCCGCGGGGTTGAGGGTGCCTAGGATCAGCGCATGCGCGCGACGATCCGAGAAGGGCCCCCGAAGAAAGCGCTGAGGAAGCCACGTCGAGATGACAGATACGACCCAAGCGAGCGGCGAAGCCGCGACGGATGATGGGGCCAACAAGATTGGGACGTTCGCGCCCTTCGACGAGTTCGATCCTACGCTGTCGAATGCGCGCGCGATCGGAATCGACGCGGGCGCGACGCTGACGAAGCTCTGTGTGCGGCGCTCGGACGACTCGCTCTACTTCGCGAGCTTTGCGAGTCGCCGGAATCAGACGGCCGCAACCTCGGATCTGGCCGAGCGCGTTCTGGCGCTCCTTGAACAATTTTCGCCGGACCGGGTCGGGCTGACGGGCTGCGGTGCGGCGGATCTCGCGCCGAAGCTCAATCGGCCGATGACGACACCCATCGAATTCGATGCGTGGGGGATCGGTGCGAACGAGATGCTTTCGCGGCTCGGTCTCGCCGCGGAATCGCCGTATCTGCTCGTGGCGATCGGAACCGGGACGTCGGCGCTTCACGTCGACGGGGATCAGGTCGAGCGGCTCGGGGGGACGGCCCTCGGCGGCGGTGCGGCCCTCGGGCTCGGGTTGGCACTGACCGGTGTGCGAACGCCGGAGGAGCTGAACGCACTCGCTCTGCGCGGAGCTCGACAGAACGTCGACTTGATGGTGACGGACCTCTTCGAAGACGCGGCCGATGTCGGTGCGATCATCGCCGCTTCCTTCGGCAAGCTCGCACGCTTGGCGACCGAGGATCCCGAAGGCTTCACTCCGCCTAACAAGGAAGACCTCGCCGCAGCGGCCCTGGGCATCGTCTCGGACAATATCGGCCTCATCGCGACGGCTCACGCCCGCGGCGCGGACGTTTCGCGGATCGTCTACGGCGGCTCGACCCTGCTCGTTCATCCGCAGATCGCTGACGTGATGCGAGGCTTTGGTTTGATCATGGGGCATGAGACGGTGATCCTTCCCCAGGGCGGCCATACGGGATCGCTCGGCGCGCTCTTGCTCGCGGAGCGCTCGGCCTAACAAAAACGCGCGCCCTGCAAGCAAGGCGCGCGTTCTCAACTCTTGAGTCCTCGAAAGAGAGAACTCCGATCTGACTAACGGAGTATTACTCCGTCGGCGTGTGATTCGGGTCGCGGAGCGCGGGCCCGGTGGCCTCCTGCTCTTCGCCCTCTTCGCCACGACCGAGGTTGCGAACGGCGCGCTGGGTGCGAGCGATCGCGGCGCGCTGAACGCGCAGTTCTTCGGTCTGCGCCGCAACCTGGCGCTCAAGGCGATCACGCGCGTCGACGAGCTCGTCACATCGAGACTCAAGCGCCTCCATGCGGCGGGTCATCTCAGCGAACATCTGAGCCATATCTTCGGAGGCCCCACCGACGGGCGGCATCGCCGCTCCACCGAGGCTCTCGTTTACCTGTTCACGCGAAATTACTTCCATATCGTCCATGACATTCTCCTCGGCATCGTCGAATACGACCGACTCCGACTCTTTCTCTTCATCCGGGATGGAAACGATCGTCGTTTCGTCATCCGCAAGGCTATCCATCATCGGCGGCACGGTTGCATCTTCCGGTGCACCCAGAGCCGTCGTCTCGCTCGCTGCAAACGGGTTGTCCGATACGGGAGCCACGACCGTGTCTTCGTTTCCGAAGGCCATACCGGCGTCCTCGTTCGCGTCGTCATCATCCCATTCGTCATCGTCCGCATCACCCGCATTCGCGTTGCGCTTGCGCATCACGAAGAAGGCACCCAGGAACAGGACCGCTGCACCGCCACCCATCAGGGCGTAGGTCATCCAGTCGCTCCCATCCGATGTCGTCTTCTGAGCGACCATCGGGCGCGGCTTCGCCGGCGCGGGCTTCTGAGCGTTAGGCGTCGCCGGCGGCGGCGTTGCGTCGGCAACAACCTGAGTCGCTTCCTCGGCGGCTTCCGCGAGTTCTTCAACCGGCTCGTTGATCGACGGTTCGTCCATCGGCTCATCGAGTTCGGCAAGTGCTTCCGGATCGGGTTCCACTTCGACGTAGGGCGGGGGCTCGGAAGCCTCTGCCATCGCAACGTCTACCTCGACCGCAGCTTCGACCTCAACTTCTTCCGGAACAACGACCTCAGCTCGAGCGGGCTCGGGAGCCGTTTCGATCTGGGCGACGACGTCTTTAAAGGCGTCGTCTTCAACGGACGGCGTCTCTGTCGCTGAGGACGGCGGCGGCGAAGTCGAAGCGACGTTAGGTGCGTCGTTTAGGAGGTCGAGCACGATTCGCGGCGGGTTCGCGAGGATCATCTCCTTGAGACGGAGACCTTCCTTCGCGAGCTTGACGCGGGCAACGGACCGAGATCCATTCGGTTCGACGGCGACCTGTTCGATCAGCGCCCTTCCGGAGTTGATGGTGCGTGGCTCGGAGCTCGCTTCGAGAGAAACGACCAACTCCGCCGTCGGATTAGACGGATCGGAGCGCTCGATGCGATAGCCGGCAGGCCGGTCCAACTCGAAGACGACGCGAGTAAAGGTGGGATGTTTCCCGACCCGAACCTCGACGACTTCGGCGGCCAGCGCTGGGACAGCGCAGACGAGCAACCCGAGCACGACGAACAGGGACATGCCCCTGCCGTGGCCTCTTGGGCTTCGGAGTCGAGCGGCTAAGCCCGCTCCGAATCGATGAATTCCTTGGTATGTCATTTCGCCTGGCACCTCCCTGTGCACTCGAAAATCGACTGGGCCGGTCCGTCATTCGACGGGCCCCCCTCCCACATCCGTACCGATTGCCGCTGTCAAAACAGAGACTTCCCGACAAAGATGCGCGAGAGCTACGTCCCTTCTATCGGGAGGCGTTCGCTCCTTCTTAATGGGAGAGTTGCCAGGAAGTTGCCTGTTTATGAAGTTTCACGCGAAAGCGGGGCCGAGTCACCAGACCCGATTCCACCTCACATCCTCTTCGATCGGAGTCCGCACGGACTCCAGCAGGCGAGATCAGCAGCGCCCCCCAACGCTCCTCGATCCTTCGGGCGAATCGCTCGTAAGCGAGGCAGACGGTCAGGACGGTGCGACCGGAGTCGCAAAAATCGTCGCAAGTGCCCGAATTGCCTCAGCGATACGCGGACCGTACCACGACACGAGCGTACCGTCGATCAAATGCACCCGGTCCGCCTTCGCGGCGGGGCAATCGGTACCGAGAAGCCGTTTCGCGTCCCACTCGTCAAACCGGTACGGCTCATCCGGCAGCAGAATGACCTCCGGCCCGTCCGTCAGGACCCGATCGAGGTCGACAATCGGGTAGCGCCGGTCCGCCCGCCCTTGAATCGCCCCCGAATCCGGATCTTCCGGCGGATCCGCGTAGAGGTTTCGCCCTCCACAGAGTTCGATCATGTCGTGGATATAGGTATCCCGCCCGATCGTCATCCAGGGATCCCTCCAGATCGGACAGAACACCGTCGGCCGATTCCCCGGCGCATCCCGCCTCTGCTCCGCCGCCTCGACCGCCGAAAGACAGGGCGCCACGTGCTCCTCGAAGGCGGCCTCGCTCGCGCCGAGGCTCGCGAGTTCCACCAGCAGATCGACGCCCTCCCGAACCGTCCGCGGATAGGTCACCCAGACATCAATCCCCTGCTCCGCCAATTTCCGTACGACGCGCGCCGTGTTCTCTTCCTGGTTCGCGATCACCAGATCAGGTGTGACCGCGACGATCGCGTCGACATCCGCATCCTTCGTCCCGCCTAACTTCGGAAGCGCAACGAACGCATCGGCCGGATGAACACAGTACTCCGTCACACCGACGAGCCGATCCGATAAGCCGAGCACTTCGAGTGCCTCCGAGAGGCTCGGAACGAGGCTCACGATTCGGCGGCGCCCGACGTCGCCTAACGCTGCACGGGTTCGGTGCACATGGGGATTATCCTTCAGCGCCTCGAGCGCTTCAGAAAGACTCTCCTCGGATTCTTCTGCCATCAGACCCTATCCATCAGAAAAAGTGATTTCGAGAATGGGCGGGCGGAGTCGCACGCGTTCGATGTCCCGACCGGCGATCGAGTCGGGAAGCGGAATCGAGCGACGTCCATCGCGGATCCGAAGATGCAGGTCCGTCCCCTTCATGGCGACCTCGACCTCCTCCTTTGAAATCCCGGGTACATCGATCTCCATCCGCATGCGCCCCCCTGCCCTGCGAATCCGAATCGGCCGCCCGTCCGAGAAGCGCTTCGCTGGGTCCGTGTTCCCAAAGACATCGCGAGCCAGCGCCGTGAGCGCCTCCGCGCCGATCACTTCGTTCGAGCGCAAGCCGACCTTGCGAATCGGGACGGGGAAGCTCCGCTCGATCTCCGCGAGTTCTTCCCGCTCCCGTTCGATCCAGCGACTGAAATAGCCCGTCCCAGCGGACTCCGGCATAACACGATTCACGAGGACCGTGTCCGTGGCGACGCCGTAGAGCGAGAGATAGGCGAAGGACCGACGGGTCTCATCCACGATCACGCGGGTCGGGTTCACGACGAGTCGCGCGCTCGTCCGTTCATTGTCGAGGAGAATCCGCTGAACGTCGTCGA